>ERZ773037.1638-NODE-1638-length-11547-cov-5.942134_pt1 | contig 11547 bp, 14 predicted proteins | sample MGYA00511466_ERZ773037 | MGnify/ENA primary metagenome ERZ773037 (study PRJEB29015, sample SAMEA2738146) | human oral metagenome | biome: human oral; feature: human-associated habitat; material: saliva | place: China | collected 2202 ...
TGTACACCAAATGGGCTTTTTTGTGAAGCAAAATCAACTAGCAACAGGGGTATATAGTATTTTAAAACAAGACTTCTGTAAATTTGACAACTATACTTTGTGCCTATGTAAACAATATATCATTTCTTTTAAAATTTATCGGGACAAAACTAGAAACGATTATGACTTTGCTTCACTTCCTCATCTAGACAATTTTATTGTTTATTTACAAATCGCTTTAGAAACTGAACAAGAATAATCCAGAATATAAAACTAATAAGCACAATATAGAGCCAAGCATTCTTATCACTTGACCAAGGCAGTGGCACATTCATTCCAAAGAATCCTGTAATAACTGCCAATACTGCCAATAAGACTGAAATAATAGTTAATAGAGCTAAATTGTCGTTTAGATTGTTGTTCAAAATATTGTTGTACGAGCCTGACAATTGATTGAGAACTTGAGCAATCAAATCTGTCATAGCGACGAGTTGACGAGCTTCAATCATGACATCATCAAACTGCTCTTTTTCAATCTCATCTAAATGGCGATAAATGGCATGTCCTTTAATATGCTCCAAAAGCATGCGGTTCTGCTTGGTAGCAGCAACCAGATAGACCATAGAGGTTTCTAAATCCGCTAAAGCAAAGAGATTTTTTTTAGTGGTTGTTTGGTGCAAAAGATGATTGATGTTATCTTTTGTTTCGTCCATTTGTTCAATCACAGGATAATAAGAATTACACACTAATTCTAAACTAGCAAATAGAAATTTGTAAACTGTAACTGGTTCATGGTGTTCAACATAATTTTTCATCATATCTACAACATAAGTATTTTCCTTATTGCTAATGGTAATGAGCCGCTCCTGCTGTACCACAAAGGTCATAGGGACTGTTTCATAGTAATTTTTAGCTCTTTTTAATTGAGTACATTGAAAATAAAAACAACTGTTCCTGTCTCACGATTGTAGTCCATGTGGGCGCGTTCATTTTTATCCAGTGCATACTCAATGGTTTCTTCATCAATATTGTATTTTTTATAAGAATCTGGGTGTTGACTCAAAATATCTGCATCCAAATTTATCCAGGCCATTCCACTCTGTAATTTCTTTTCGATAAACACTACTTTCTCCTTTCATTATCAATGGAAAAGGACTGAGAGAAGAAAGCTCAATCCTTAGGAAAATTTAATATATACAACCAGTAAATCTTTATATCCTGTAGCAACTAACTTAGCGAGCCGATTTTATTATAACTATGATACTGCTATACACGGTCTGCAATCAGATAGTTTTGGTACGTCACATCTTCTCTTCTAACTTGACCTTCGGATACTTGTCTGCAAACCAGCGAAGAGCAAAGTCATTTTCAAAAAGAAAGACAGGCTGGTCAAAGCGATCTTTAGCTAAGATATTGCGACTTGAGGACATACGCTCATCCAGGTCATCTGGTGAAATCCACCGAACTGTCTTTTTACCCATTGGGCTCATAACCACTTCAGCATTGTATTCATTTTCCATGCGGTGCTTGAAGACCTCAAACTGGAGCTGACCGACAGCTCCTAGCATATACTCGCCAGTTTGGTAATTGGTATAAAGCTGAATGGCCCCCTCTTGTACCAGCTGTTCAATCCCCTTATGGAAGGATTTTTGCTTCATGACATTCTTGGCGGCAACCTTCATAAAAATCTCTGGTGTAAAGGTTGGCAAAGGTTCAAATTCAAACTTGTTCTTGCCCACAGTCAGGGTATCACCAACCTGATAAGTCCCGGTATCGTAAACTCCGATGATATCACCTGCCACAGCATTGGTGACATTTTCCCGGCTTTCGGCCATAAACTGGGTGACATTAGACAGCTTAGCGGACTTTCCGGTACGAGGCAGGTTGACACTCATCCCGCGCTCAAACTCACCAGAAACGATACGGACAAAGGCAATCCGATCGCGGTGGCGCGGATCCATATTGGCCTGAATTTTAAATACAAAACCTGAAAAGTCTGGGCTGAGCGGCTCGACTACCTCACCGTCTGTCTTCTTATGACCATGTGGTTCCGGAGCAAACTTAAGGAAGGTTTCTAAAAAAGTCTGCACGCCAAAGTTGGTCAAGGCTGAACCGAAGAAAACCGGGGTCAATTTACCAGCCAAAATCGCTTCTTCTGAAAATTCATTTCCAGCTTCTTGTAAGAGTTCGATATCCTCCTTGACCTGATCATAGAAAGGATTGGAAGCAAAAAGTTTATCCCCATCTTCCAAAGAAGCAAAACGCTCATCGCCTTTGTACAGTTCTAGACGTTCATTATAGAGATCATAGAGACCCTCAAAACTTTTTCCCATACCGATTGGCCAGTTCATTGGGTAGCTAGCAATGCCTAGAATTTCTTCCAGTTCTTCCAGTAAATCTAAAGGTTCGCGGCCATCTCGATCCAGCTTGTTCATAAAGGTGAAGACTGGGATATTGCGATGTTTGACAACCTCAAAGAGCTTCTTGGTCTGTGCCTCAATACCTTTAGCCGAGTCAATGACCATGACCGCTGCATCGACCGCCATCAGAGTTCGATAAGTATCTTCTGAGAAATCCTCATGCCCTGGCGTATCCAGAATATTGACCCGTTTGCCATCGTAATCAAACTGCATGACAGAGGACGTCACAGAAATTCCCCGCTGCTTCTCAATATCCATCCAGTCGGACTTGGCAAAGTTTCCAGTCTTTTTCCCCTTGACTGTCCCAGCCTCACGAATCTCGCCCCCAAAGTAGAGCAGCTGCTCAGTAATAGTCGTCTTCCCTGCGTCCGGGTGGGAAATAATAGCAAAAGTCCGTCGCTTCTTAATTTCTTCTTGTAAAGTCATCTTTTTCTCTTTCTTTCATTTTAGAATAATCGTGAATGTTAGCATCTACTTTTTATCTTTACATCGGAATCCTTGATCCTTTCAACTTATCCATTATAGCGGATTTAGCACTTTTTTTCAATAATCTAGAGAAGATAAAAATCGCCCTCTCGGGCGATTAATTTTATTTTTTTCGATAGTCGAGACTTCTATTAAAATCTCACAAGCACACTAGCAAAGAGAAAAATCGCTAAGATAACCATTAACATCAGTAAATAGATTAACCGTTGTTTCCTCGTTTGAAGTTCTTCTGTTTCTTCTGCTGTCATGGAAAAAACGGCCTTGTTCCGTTTTAATAGGTACAAAATCAATCCTTCTCCTCGTTGACCACCAGTCGTTAAGAAAGCCCAAAATTTGGGGTGTTTCATCCCGCGAACCGCAGCATCTAATTCAACCAATTTAAATAATTGATAAACAAACAGTCCGTTTGTTACGATAAGCAAACCAATCAAGGTCAACAGATACCAAGTCATGATAAAACCTCCTATATTTTGCGAATAATCTGCACCAAGATATACCCACTTGTCCCAGTCACCAGCGCCACCGCTAACAAGGTCAACAGATAACTCTTAGAGATTGGAGTGACAAAAATGAAGAAAAGGAATAATAAACAAATATTACATATAAAGGCTAGTAAAATCTTTCGATTGCTCTTGACAGTGTTAGTGGAATTTTCTAAGTGCTGAATCATATGCTCATCTCCTTTCAACAATTCATCCAAACTAACCTGATACAAATCACTTAACTGTAAAACATATAAAATATCCGGATAAAATTTTTCTGTTTCCCAATTTGAGATAGTTTGTCTAGATACATTTAATTCTTCTGCGACACTTTCTTGTGTCAGGCTACATATTTGCCGCGCTTCTTTTAATTTTTTACCAATTTCCATTATCTCTCTCCTATCTTTCTACTTTTATTTTACTATTTTCTTTCATAAAATCTAGCAAAATTTTTTTACATTGCACAAAATAGTGGAAAAAATCCTGCCAAGTAAATTTGACAGGAAAATAAATATTGAGATGTATCAGTTTGAAATTATTTTTGATTTCTTTTTCCATCGCCTTTTAAATATTTCATCAAGAAGAATTAAGGTGACAGACAGTATGGTTGAAACAACCAAATAATTAAACAAAATATTCTCCCCTTTAATAAAAGGTGGGTGTGTCATAAGACCATAGTTGCCACCTGTCAAATGATTAACCCCTACTAAAAATAAATCTAATGCCAAAGTATAAAAAAGAATCTGATATTTTTTTAGTGCTTTCTTATCATACGAATTCATCAGATACACAAGGGAATTACCCAGCAAGGCATAATGAGCAATCAAGAAAGAAAAGCTCGTAATATGCGGAAGAAAATCATAAGGGTCAAAGACCGGATAGCCCAAAGCAAATACCGCACCGCTTACTCCCATTAAAGCAAAATACTGTTTGATTCGCCAGTTGTCTGGTAAAAAAACAACAGCAAGCATGGCTAAACGACAATGATAAAGGGGTAAACTATTGGCTAGTGGTAATCGAAAGCCAATATACCATGTATAAAGAACAACTAACTGTATAATTTATCCATTTAAACGTTTCTACAATATATGGATTATCATGATTTTTTACAGCAGTATAAATAGACAAAGATAAATGCAATCATCAAACCATGCCAAAACATCGGTATCAGGGACGGTTCTGTTTTGTGAGTCGTTAAAAAACTATTCACTATAACTTAATTTTCCTGTCTGACTGTTTCTTCTTGTTCTTGCTTAAGCTGTATTTGTTTAAAGACCAGAGAAATCATCCAAATAGCTAAAATCAGAGGCAATGACACCAACAGATAATTGCTAATTATCCCATGATCACCTACTAAAGGCGGCTCCTTCAAAAAACCATAATTTCCACCACTCACAAAATTTACAAATAATAACAAGAGATTCATAGCAAAACTAATCTCTACAATTCGCCGCAAGTCCAATTGCTTACTATCATAATGATTCATCAAATACGTGAGAGAATTCCCCAAAAGAGCATAGTGACCAATCAGATAGGATACTAAGGTAATATGAGGAAAAGTAAATGGATCAAACAAAGGATAAATCAAGGCACAAATAGGCCCAAATACTCCTAAAAGAGCAAAATATTGTTTATAAACTGAGGAATCAGGCAGAAACAAAATAGCAAACATCGCCAATCTACAATGATAAAAAGGAAGTGCCTCAGATAGTGGTGACAAAGTGGCGACATACCAGCTATAAAGCATTAGAATTTGGAATCCTTGTACAAATTTTAAAATAATTTGATAACGCTTATTTTGATGATATTTTACAGCACTGTACATGATGTAAATGATTCCCAAAAACATCATTCCATACCAAAACGGGGTTAATTGTGGTGCCTCTGTTTTATGACTTGTAAAAAATTCTTGTAAATTCATCTCTTACTAATCCATCCTATTGATTAATTTTTTTATTATAGTTAGTTTTCTCGTTGTGGCAACAGTCCCTAGTTTCTTTTCGAGAAAATTATTATTTAACTTCTTTTTTCTGGCATCTTTTAGCAAATATATATAAAGACAAGCTTCTCCAATTACAAATATTTCATCTGTAAAGCTCATTTCTGCTACTTTTTGAGTCTCTCTGTAGATAGAAAATTGTTTGTAAACAACAAATGAATCCTCAACTGGTCCAATTCCGTAGGAAAAAGATTTTGCAGGACAGCCTTTTCTAAATCAGATTTTTTCTTTACGACAATCGATAAATTCACACCAAGCTTCTCCCAAATCAACTGGTGAATATGTTGAGCAAGTTCTTCAGCGGACATACTAGTTTTGCAAATGACATTGCCTGATTGACTATAGCTTGAAACATTATCCAAACCAGATGTTCCCAACAATTGAACTAAGTCACTCATCTTAGGGATTCGATTTGATCCCGTAGGCATCACACTGCGAAAAAGAGCAAGATACTGCACCTGATGCTTACACCTCATTCTCCAATTCCTCTACTAGGTTAGCTAAATTCATAGAGTTACTTCCTTTTATCAACACTTGATCTGCTGGTTGGAGCACTTTTTTAATCGCTTTTACTAAGGCCGGAAACTGGTCTTTTTCAGCATTTTTTACAAAATAATGAACTTTCTCTGGTGGGAAAATTTCCTGAGCATAGGCAAAAAGAGCAGCCATATCCTCTCCGTAGAGAAATATTTCTGAGAGAATTTCCGGATTTAGACTAGTTATCATAGCACCATGCATTTGTTTAGACTCAGCCCCCAGCTCCTTCATATCAGCCAAAACAACCACTTTCTGACCATTTTCATTACAAGGAATCGTTGAAAAAGTCTCCAAAATCAGACGCATAGCTGTTGGATTCGCATTATAAACATCTGAGAGGATATCAGCTCCATTTTTAGCTTTTTTCCATTCAGTGCGATTTCGCGTTAATTCAAGGGTCAAAAAAGCTTTTTGAATGACCTCTTCTGTCACCCCTTCTTTTAAAGCTACATAGGTTGCAACCATAGCATTAGTCGCATTGTATTTTCCAGTTACTGGAAGGTCAATAGCACTAGTTAAAAAGTTGGTCTCAAAGGTCAAGCTATCTTTTCGTTCTTCTAATTTTGTTAGACAAATATCTTCGTCTGGACCAAAACGAACAACATTTTGCTGACTTGGTAAAAAGTCATTGATAATTTTGTCCGCTGGGACAACTAAAAGAGCCCCATTTTTCATACCGTCAGCGATTTGTAGCTTTCCTTTTGCAATTTCATGACGGCTTTTAAAAAATTCTAGATGTGCTTCACCAATTAAAGTCACTATGCCTACTTTTGGCTGAGCGATAGTAGATAAAAGATGAATATCCCCCATGTGATCCTGCCCCATTTCCAGAACCAACTTTTCAGTATCATCTGGCATATGCAAGATCGTATAAGGAAGACCAATTTCATTATTGTAGTTTCCTTGCGTTTTGTAAGTCTTATAAGCCATTGACAAGAGGTGAGCCAGCATGTCTTTGGTCGTCGTCTTACCATTAGAACCTGTGACTGCAAAAACATCTACCTTCATCTTTTCCAGATAATACCGTGCCAAATGCTGCAGTGCTGCTAATACATCATCTACTAAAATATAAGGATAGTCTTCCAATTCTTTTTCTGACAAGGTTGCCACAGCTCCATTTTCAAACGCTGTCGCAATAAAGTCATGCCCATCACGCGCGCCCTTAAGAGGCAGAAACAAATCTCCCTCTCCAATCAATCGGCTGTCAAATTCTGCCTTTCTAAATGTACAATCTGGAAATAGATGAACATCATTTTTAGCTTTCAAAACAGAAGCCACTTCATAGAACGTTAATTGCATTTTTATCTCCTACTTATCTTAAATATCTCTAACTCTCTCATTATACCACAGAAAAACCGACTTTTACAGATTCACTAAAAGATCTAGCAAAATAACAGAAAAAAATGAAAAGACAGGAGCAATGTTATTCCTGTCTTGTTTTATGACTGCAAAAAGCTCTTATATTGATGCTATGACTAATTGCTCAAAGCAAAGCTTTAAGATTCAGACAAAGCTTACGACTTATTCGCTTTTCAAACTTGGAAGAGTACCTGCTCTTATCTCATAGTAAATGCTTTTCACGTTTTGTAAACATTTCTTGAGCTAACTGAACTAATTTTTCAATCAAATCTGTATAAGAAATGCCCATATTTTCCCAAAGCAGGGGATACATTGACCACTGTGTGAATCCAGGCATCGTGTTTAACTCATTGAGGAAAATCTCACCTTTATCAGTGTAAAAGAAATCACAGCGAGCTAAACCAACGCCGCCAATCGCTCGAAAGGCTTTTTCGGCGTGTTGACGCATGGTAGAAATCACATCATCTGACAATTTTGCAGGAATAGACATAGTGATTTTGTTGTCAATGTATTTAGCTTCGTAATCATAGAAAGCAACATCTTTCACTACCTCACCTGGTAAGCTGCTTTGGGCTTCTTCGTTCCCAAGTAAACCAACTTCAATTTCACGCGCATTGACACCTTGCTCAATCAAGACACGACTATCGTATTTGAAAGCTAACTTAAGAGCAGAACGCAGTTCATCTTGGTTTTCAGACTTGGAAATACCGACGCTAGAGCCCATATTGGATGGTTTTGTAAAGACTGGATAAGTTAGATTTGCCTCTACTTCTGCAATCTTTTCTTCTATATTTTCGTCTTCAATCACAGCTACATATGGTACTTGTGGAATGCCAGCAGAAGCCAACACTCGTTTTGTTGTGATTTTGTCCATGGCAACACTAGAAGAAAGGATATTACAACCCACATAAGGCATTTTCAACACTTCAAGAAATCCTTGGATAGACCCGTCTTCTCCCATTGGACCATGAAGAACGGGGAACACAGTAGCACCTTCTTCGTAAATATCACTCGGCTTCATTTTTTGACTCTCAATGACAGTATCATTTGTCATCAATTTTTCATCATCAGCAGGTTTGCTTGAAAATTCTTGCGTCTTGATAAAATCACCTGCTTGTGTGATGAAATAAGTCTTGACAAAAAATTTGTCATAATTAATCGCACGCATGACACTCTCTGCTGATAAGACAGAGACTTTTCTTTCCGCACTGCGTCCGCCGTAAAGGAGAATGATTTGTTGTTTTGACATTTTCATACCTAACCTTCTCATCTTAAAAGAAATCTACAAATTTAATCGCCTTTTAGTATACCATATTTTAGCTTGTTTTTGAATAGAAACAGAGCTTTCATTTTCTTTTAAACAAAGCTCTATCACCCTTTTACAACTCCGTACGATTCTCAATAGCTCGAAGCAAAGTCACTTCATCTGCATATTCAATATCAGATCCAACTGCTAATCCACGGGCTAGTCGCGTCACTTTGATACCAGCTGGCTTTAACACCCGCGAGATATACATGGAAGTTGCTTCTCCATCTGCTGTAGCATTGGTCGCTACAATCACTTCTATCACTTCACTATCCATTAACCGTGTAATCAAACTTTTCAGATTGATGTCATCAGGTCCGACACCATTCATAGGAGAAATCAATCCCTGCAAAACATGGTATAAACCATGGTATTCTTGGATATTTTCCATAGCAGATACATCTCGGCTATCTTCTACAACCAAAATAGTAGACTGATCACGGGTCTCATCGGTACAGATAGCACAAGGATCATCATCCGTTAAATTGCCACAAATAGAGCAATAGGTTAGCTCACGTTTGGCTGCAAGTAAATTTTTAGCAAATTCATTGACATCATCATCACTCATGCCAATCGTATAAAAAGCCAAGCGTGTTGCTGTTTTTATGCCAATTCCTGGTAATTTTGAAAAACTTTCAATTAATTTCGCAATCGGTGTTGGATAAAGCATAATTCCCTCTCTAATTCATCGGATGCTGTTGATGATATAAATTAATAATATCACGTGTAATGCTATGGCTAACGGTTGAAGATAAGTCTGTATTATGTGGAAAAACAACTGCAACTGCAATTTGCGGATTGTTACTTGGTGCATAAGCAACAACGTTTGTATTGATGGCTTCCTGTTTTCCATTATTGACAAACGTTTCAGCTGTCCCTGTTTTTGCACTGATTGGCACTGCTTCACCTTGAGATAAAGTACGCCCTGTTGTAAAGCCGCTTGTTCCATGTACTACTTGGTAAAAACCTTGACGAATCAAATCCATGTTGTCTTTTGAAATATCCACTTTATTTAACTCTTTGGTGGCTTTTCCTTCAATTAATTTTCCAAGACCACCTTTTTCATTATTGTCATAAATTCCTTCCACTAAGTGTGGTGCTATACGAGTACCACCATTAGCTACCGTTGCAGCATACTGAGCTAATTGCATCGGTGTATAGTTATCAAACTGGCCAAAAGCATTGGTTAAATAGTTTGCAAACGTATATTTTTTAGGAGTATAGCCTTCAGACTCACTTGGTAAATCAATTCCTGTAGATGCTCCTAATCCATATTGCGCAAAAGTTTTACGCAATTTGTCCATAGAGGAATTCAAATTTTTCAAATCAATCGTCATATTAGGCGAATAAGGGGTTCCCATCATATTCAACGCTAGTTGGACCATGTAAGTATTGGATGAATATTCTAATGCCTCTAGAGCTGTAATTTGACGAGGGCCATACTGAGTAAACCAAGAAGTGATTGCAGAGGAACCTCCAAAAGAAATCGGTTGATCTGTCAGAACTTGATTTCCTGTGATAGCTCCACTTCCCCAACCCGCTGTTAAAGTCGCACCCTTAACAACCGAACCAGGCACAAAGTTATTCATAATGGTACCAAGTGAATCGGCTGTCAATTCTCCAGTATCGATATTATGTTTCAAACCTGCCATTGCTAGAATAGCACCCGTTTTGGGATTCATAGCAACAGCATAAACACCCTCAGAATATGTCGCATGACCGTTCGCTAATTCTGCACTGAAATACCTTCTCAAAATATCTTCCACACCATTTTGGAAAGTCAAATCCATCGTTAATTTCAGATTATTTCCCTTACTACCATTGGAAATATTTTTCACGCTCTCCATATTTCCATTTTTGTCAAGATTGATTTCTTTGATTGCGCGTTTCCCTTGAAGTGTAGACTCATATTGTTTTTCCAAATAACTCGTCCCAACACGATCATTAAGAGAATAGCCTTTTTTCAAATAAGCATCAACTTCCTCTGCAGGTAGTCCTGCCTTCTCACTTGAGACACTTCCAATGATAGAAGCTAAAGATGTGTCTAACACTTTTCTATCCCAGCTGGTGGTAATACTGATACCAGACAATTCTTTTGAGCTAGAAGCAATTGTCGCAATTTGGTCAGGAGACAAATCGTCTGTTCGGATATTTCCCGTCTCAAAATTTGCAATAGCATTCATTTGACTAAACAAATAAATAACTTTTTTATCTTCATTTGAGTAGTTTAATTTGACCACATCAACACTTTTAACGGCATTACTATAAATCTTCGACTCTGTCAAACGATTTCCATCTGCACTATACTTTTTATTTTTAGGCAGTTGATTGACGACCTTCTTATAAACCTCGCTATCTGCCAAATAATAATCGACCTGTTGTCGCTCAGTAACGTCTGCATTGGAAATGGAAACTAACGGCAGTAATTTTTGAGCAATTTCTTTAATCGTTTCAGCTCTCATTTTATTGCTACGCGTAAAGGAAACGACTTGCTTGGTTGTATTTTCCACCAAAGGTTTTCCACTTGCATCATAAATTTGCCCACGAACAGAGCTAGTTGTTACTTTGGTTTTGCTGGCAGTCGCCAATTTTTTTGTATAAAATTCCCTATGCACAACTTGCATATAGCCCAAACGAACAATCAAACTCATAAACAATAAAATCACAATCCCAAATAACAAATTGAGCCGTCTAGGAATGGAATGACTATCAAATTTTCTTTTTTTCTTAAACATGTTTTCTCTCATTCTAGTCAAAATGCTACCTTTTATTGTACCATAAATCCAAGAAAATGAAGTCAAGTAAAATGGAAACACTGATAAAAAACACAAGCAAAGAATGAAAGCTTTGTACAATATCAAAAAGCTCTGTTTACGCAGAGCTTCTTAATATTTTATTGGGCTTATTTTCCAAGATAGTATTCTTTTACAAGATTCAATTTATCATCAAATTCAAATACAAGCGGTGGGAAATTAGGAA
>ERZ773037.1640-NODE-1640-length-11542-cov-13.760773_pt1 | contig 11542 bp, 13 predicted proteins | sample MGYA00511466_ERZ773037 | MGnify/ENA primary metagenome ERZ773037 (study PRJEB29015, sample SAMEA2738146) | human oral metagenome | biome: human oral; feature: human-associated habitat; material: saliva | place: China | collected 2202 ...
GGCTTGTTGCAGTAATTGGTGCAAGTGCATATATATATACTAAATATAATATTGGATAAATAAGTCCAACAAGGACTGCATCTACAAACTCTTTAAAAAAGTTTGAAAGCACTTGACTCTTTCCGGTCCCCGATCCTATCAACTGCATATGTAACAGATATTACAGGTGATACAACTATTAAAAATCCAATTGTTAATAACCTATTTATATATATTATAAGGAATTTAATATGATATGCTGACATAAATAAATATGCTATAAATGCTACAGAATAACCATATCCACCACTTTCCTTTATACTCAATACATTTTTATATATTATTACTTCTGCACTCTGTGAACCACTTTCTAACATCTTATATCTTATCGAATTAAATATGCTAATAAGTATATCATGTGCAAAAAGTATCATTGCAAGTACTACTGTTATCAATAATGCAATCATAAGTCCTTTCACACTATCTGTTAAGAAATTCTTAAGAGATGCTATTGCATCTGCTTTCGCATTAGTCTTCGCTGAATTAATCATAAGCATTATGGCACCAATTATAAACAATAATAATGATATTCCTACCGCAAATCCTCTTGTTGCATTTGTCCATACTGCTACACCTTTTTTAAGGTTTGCATTTGCTTCATTTCCTCTTGAATTACTGTCTTTACTTGTATTTATATTAAATATATTAACATCTAAAAACTTAAAATCACCGAAAAATAATTTATCAAGTGTAAACAAATATTTTACTATAAAATTCTGAACAGTAGATTCTTCTGAACCTTCTTTATCTTTCTTTTCTTTGTTCCTTGCACTCTCACCTTTTTCATATGCATCTATATATTTTTGATTTGTATTTATTGTTGAAATAATTGATACAATAACTGCTCCTATAAGTATAGGTAAGCAAAATATTCCCACTATTGCAATAACTACAATATTTAAAGTAAGAGCAACTACATCCATACTTGTTCCTCTATTTTTAGATCCATCTTTTAAAGGTACATCTGTATTTTTTATCAAGTCTGACCTTTCACTTCTACCAATACTAACTTTATCTTGTGGCTGCATAAGTTTATTTTTTTCTGGATTAATATCACCTGGCTCAGGTGCCTTTTCTTTATTTTCCTTTGTTTCTGTCGTTGTTTTGTTATTTTCTGTTGAAGCATATGATATATTTTGTGTTAAATATGTAAAAAAGGTTACTATTATAATACATATTATAAACAACTTATATATCATCTTTTTTATATCTTCCAATAATAACCTCCTTCATCAATATTTATATACTTTATATTTAAAATCTAATTTCCCTCTTCTTTTATTTTCGCATTTTCTCTTTCAACTTTTGTATTTATATTTGTATCAACAAACTCAAATTCCATTTGTGTTGGTTCAATAGAAAGAATTGTTGTATCATCCCCTATTTTTAGAAGTCCTTTACCAACAGTTGCAGTTGCAAGGAAAGATGCTTCTCCTTCACTTAACTTAAATGTTTCCCTTATATAATCTATTTCTGCATTATCTTGTGCTAAAAATAATTTTGTGTCTGAAGATGTTAAAACTGCTTGAACTGCAGACATTTCATAAAAATCTTGAAATCTTTGTGATACAAGAGCAAGTGAAACATTTCTTTTTCTTGCACGTCTTGCCATTGTATTTAAGAAGTCTACAGCTTCTGGGAATGGTAAAAGCATCCATGCTTCATCAACTATAACTCTCTTTTTATTAGCTTTTTTCTTATCTTCACTATTTTTCTTAACATATTTTTCCCAAACCCATGAAAGTAATATTTGTTGTGCAAGTGGTCTTGCAAATCTTTCTTCAAGTTGTGATATATCTAAATTTATAAATGGAACATGATCCCCTAAATCAAATGTTGATTGTCCATCAAAATATGCAAGCTGTCCACCAAAGTCTCTTATATATTGTTTCATAACTTTAAGTAAGTAACTAAAATGAAATCTATAATCATCATTTGTTGATTCTTCTGCGGTTTTTTCAAGCCTCTTATACCAACTTCCAAGTGTAGGCATTTTCTTCTTTTTACTTCCTAAGAAATTATTTGATATGCTCTTATCTGATGTATCTTCATATAAGCTTGAAGGATTTGAATTAATACCAAGTGCTCTATATTCTTCTGAAACTACTTCAGATATTATCTGCTTTGTTATTTCATTTACTTCCTTACTTTTTGTACTACCCTTTGCCATTGTAAGTATTGCTTGTGTAACGTCTTCTACCTTACTTTCTACATTTAATACTCTTTTTTCTTTTTGTGTTATTTCATCAAGTACAATTTCTGTTTCTAAATCAAATATATTAATAATTGTTTTTGATGTCGGACTTATAACAATACTTATTCCTCCAAGTGATTCTGCAACAACACCATATTCACCTTCAACATCTAGTGCTAATGTTTCTATACCTTGAAGTACATATGATCTTGCTGTTATAACCTTGATTGTAACACCTTTACCAGCCCCTGACTTACCAAATACAACCATGTTATAATTAGTAAGATCTTTACTAAAATTATCATATATTATAGGAAGTCCTGTTTGTAGGTTAAATCCTAGAGGTATACCAGTATTATGCCCTACCATTGAGTTAAAGAATGGAAATACTGTTCCCATACTATTTCTATCAAAAGTATGATATGTATTTATCTTATTTTCATTATATGGCATATTTGATATAAACGCTTCATCTTGAAGTGCCCAAGCTGGCTTTAATGTAAGAAGAGTTTTACCCATTACAGATGATAATTTTTCTGTAGATGTATCTAAATCTTCCTTACTATATGAAAATAATGTTGTTATAATTGATGCTGAAAACACACTATTATAACCTGCTTCAATCTGGTCTCTTAATTGTTCTAATTCTGCTTTTTTATTTGAAAGAGTTCTTGCACGGTTAACATCTCCTCTATCTTCTGCAACAATTATTTCTGATACTATTTCTGTTATTTCCTTATTTAAATCTGTTTGTGATTTTCCGAGGTGCTATAGGCTTTATAAACACAGATGTATTTGCATCACCAAAAATATACATTTCTCTTAATAATTCTGGAAAAACAGCAGTTCTAGGAAGTGTAGATACTATCATTGTTCTTGCATATCTAGTTGTGTTTGATGCTATCTCTAAATGATTTGTATATGATGCATCTATTCCGTCCTGGTGCAATTAGATCTTTTAGATCTTTTACATTTTTCCTTATTGCACCTTTATCTTCACTCTTTTTAATTTTTTCTGCTTCATTCTTTTTATTAAAAAATAACATTTCTACCTTCCTCTTTTATCTCTCTTTATTGTTTTAATTTTCCGTTCATCATCTAATTCTGCTTCATCTATTATATTTTGTGCATCTTTATATAGATTTTCTTCAAATGATGATTTATATTGTTCTAATGTAACTTTTGCCTTTTCTTTTATTTTTTCTTTCTTATTCTTTTCTAATTCTTCTATTTCTTTTTTTCTCTTCTTATCTGCTTTTGTTATACTTTGTGTCGCAAGTTCTATACCTTGAATATTAATTTCTTCTTGTAACATTCTCTTTCTCTTATTAAGTACATCTTGTGAAGTTGTGTATAATTTATCAGCTTCATTCTCAAGATAATTTTTCAAGTTTATATTTTCAAGTTCATCTCTATTGAAAGCATTAAATAATAACTCTACTAATTCTTCTGAATTTAGAACTCTTGATGATATTGATGAACCTCTAAGAGCATTTGAAATATTATTGCATCTTGTAAACAATTCTGAAAATATTATTGATTCTTTTTCTTCTTGTGTATAATTTTCCGCTCTTTGTCCTAATTCTTCTGCAAAATATGATACAACTATAAATGTTTTTTGTTCTAGAACATTCCTATTTCTATTTAATCTTTCAGTATATACTAATGTATCTTGAGCATATTCCCAAAGTCTGCGTTTATTATTATATAAATATTCATATTTCTTATATTTTTCATCTTGTGATGTAGCTAATGCTTTTTTCATTTTTTCCGCAAGATCATCTATTTCTTTCTTAAATGTTTCTGTTCTCTCCTTATAATCTTTTATTATATCTGTAAAATTTAAACTTCTTGTTTGTACATAAAGTTGAACTGGATTTTTAAGAGTATTTAGAAATTGTAAAAACCCTTCTTCAATAGCAAGTTTTTCTCTTTCAGATCTAAGGTCAAAGTTAACACCATTACAAAGAAGTACCATTATAAATTCTTTTCTTTCTTTTCTAATAATCATTCCATTATCTACAGAATCAAAACCTAAGAAATCATGAATTCTTTCTCTCTTTAAAACACCGTGAAATCTACCAAAATCTTCTCTTTTTGCTTTTTCACTTCCGATCTATAACTTCATCTATTGTTTCTTCTTCATCTGTTTTCTTACTTTTTAATACCATTCTTATAACAAATACTACAACTTCAATAAAAATTGCGAATACTAATATAAGAATCAGTAACATCATTATCTCACTCACTATTATTCCTCCTCACTATATATCTTAAGTGATCTTCTTCCTTTGAATACATAATATCTAAATACAATATTATATAAATACTCTCCTTGTATTTCTTTAGTTATTGGAATCCCTGGTATATACATAACTGGAAATGTTCCTATTATAAATCCTAAAAGTCCAAATATCCCAACAAGAATAAACATTCCTACTTGAAAATTAAGTAAAAGTGGTATAATACCTATAATTACACCAACCATAATACCTATTACTGTAGATATTAATGATCTTATAGAAAATATTACAAATATTCTAGTTTCATTTTGTTTTTTTCTTGGTATTTCATGCTTTCTCACTACTTTTCTCCTAAATCAAATTTAAATAAAATAATTTAAAACTATTTCTTAAACTTTTGTTACCATTTCTGAAATAGTCTTTACTATAAAACTCCATATTGGATATGCTGAAACAAACACAAAAGATGCAATTACAAATCCAAAAAATTGCATTTTTAATTTTGCGATTTCTTGACCTTTTCCGTGATGCTGCAACAAATTTCATACCAAATATTATTGATACTGCAACACAAACTATCATCCCAACACTTATAATAAGATCTCCTATTGGTTTTAATTGTTCTGCAAATTTATCTCCCATTGCTTTTGCATCAATTCCACCATCTGTTTTCTTACCTGCTTGATCAAAATTTTTAACTGCTGTTATTACATTTTGTATACTAAAATTTGAATTGTTACTATCATCCGTACTTTTTGTATCTGTCTTTGCATAAACCATTCCATTCATTAATATCATAAGCATTATTGCACTAATTACTATTGAAAATATTCTACTTATCTTTATACTTTTATAATCTTTCATGTTATATTCCTCTTATCTTATTATACTCTACTATATTATATTAAACATATATTGTTTTATCAATTAAAACTATCATTTTATAACATTTCTTTGCCTTTTTTTATTTATTTGTAATATTTCTTTTTTTGAGATTTTTTTAAACATTTTCATTACAAGAAATACATAAAATTTGACAATTTCTACTTTAAAATATATTATTATATATGTAGTTAAATACTTAAACTACACAACGTTGTGTAACTAATTTTTTAGTAACATCATAAATTTTCAAGGAGGAAAATATGAAGAAAAATATAATCAAAATGGGAATAGCTTTATTTTTCGTTTTACTTGTAGTAGCAAACTTTGCTTTAGCAAGCTCAGGTATTAAAGTTCCTACAATTAAACAAGTACAAGGTGGTAAGGCTGAATCATTAGTTGGTCAAATATTAGGTATTTTACAATTCACAGCAGTTGCAATAGCATTAGCTATGTTATTAGTAATTGGTATTAAATACATTACAGCTTCACCAGAAGGAAAAGCTGATATTAAAGGTACAGCAATTGCTTACTTAATTGGTGCTGTTTGTATATTTGCAGCAGTTGGTATACTTAATGGTATTAAAGACATTGTTGAAAAACTTAACTCAGGAAACTAAAAAAGGGAAAGAGAAAAGAACTTCCATAAAAGGAAGTTCTTTTTTTATTCTTTCATCTTAAACTCTAATATTAATTTTATAACTGTAGTTGGAGCTATTATTAATAATGAACCTACTGCAAACCCTACTGCTGCAGACTTTAAGTCACTCTTCTTTTCAGCAGTTGTTGATGTAACTGCCATTATACCTGCTATCATTATTGCTGCAAATAAAAATGCAACACCAATCCATTGTATGTATCCGAAGTATTTCTGATCCTATTTCATTTATCTTACTATCACTTGAATCTCCAGGTTTTAGCTTACTTATAATCCCATCATAATCAGTTGCATATAATCTAATTATAATTGGAAATATAGATAACAACAATATTGCTAAAACCAATAATGTCTTTTTTATTTTTTTATTCATTTGTAACTCCTATTAACTTAAACTGCATTTTTAAACTGTATTGCAATTTTTTGTATAAATGTAAGTATTGTAGTTGCCCCAAATATACAAATTGCTCCAAATATATAATTCATTGCAACATTTTTAAAATCAGGTTTTTCTTTGTCTGATTTTAAAATAAATCTAATACCTATAATTACTAACATTATAAGACCTACAGCTATACCTATAAGTTGTAATAATTCTAATAATGTTTTAGATACACCTATAATCGTCCTTGCTGCTTTTGAGCTTGTATCTATATTCCCATCTAAAGTTGCAATTGTATTTGCTTGTGTTGTGCCTTGTGGTGCTTGTGTTGTAGTAGCCCCTAATACGCTATTTGAAATTATCACTAATTGTATAAGAACCATCAATATAACTACAACTTTTTTCAAAGTTTTCTTTTTCATTAAAACTCTCCTAACCTATAATATAATACCTATATATTATACTATATTATTCATATTTTTTCAAATCTTCAAATAATAGATAGTACAAGTTCTATTCTCACACTATCTATTATCATTGAACATTATTTTTTTCTACTTTTTCTTGTTATCTTTCTCAATTTATTTTGATATATATACATTACCCCACATAATATTGATATTGCAAATATACCTATTACAGCTTTGATATTACTTTCCCCTGATTTCGGTAGATCTTTATCGACTTTTGGAATAGTTGTACCATTTGTTCCACCATTATTTCCATTTATCCCTGTAAGTCCAATTCCTCTTCCTGATGGATTATTATTATTTGTTTCTGGTACATTTCTGCTATTAAATATATTAGTAGAATTATTGTTTGGATCTCCTGTTAGAACTCTTCCATTATATATATACTGGTTAGTTGTTCCTCCATTGTTGTTTCCATTGTTATTAGATCCATTAGGTATATATCTTCCACTGTTATTTCTTCCCGAATTATTACCACCATTATTGTTGTTATTTTCAGGATTATTATTATTTTCGCTATTGTTCCCATTATTGCCTGAATTATTGTTATCGACTTCTTTTCTTAGCCATTTAGCCTTATACTTAATTATTCCACCTGTAGAAGCTTTCCAATCTGGTTCCCATCCAACAAATTGATATCCATCTTTACTTGGTTGTACATATGTTAAGAATAATGTACCATTATCTACTTCAAAAACAACAGGGTATCTCCATTTTTCTCCATCAAGATCAAATATTATTCTTGTTCTACCTTTTTTTACAGTGCTTTCATCATAATCTGATTGTGATATATTATCATATTTTGGATCATAAATCTTAATATTATCTGGTAGATTCGGGAATATTGTATGTCCTGTACCATCATCTCCCGGATTCTTTCCACCATTGTTTCCATTTCCGTTATTATTCCCTCCATTATCGTTTCCACCATTATTATCTTTCTTATCATTATCTCCATTACTTGGATGTTCTTGATTTTCACCACTTTCATCTTTTTTCACCCAATCTGCAGTATATGTAGTGTCTGAATATATTGGTAATGAAACATTTGGTGTCCATCCATTAAATCTAAATCCTTTTCTTTCTGGATTTTTCAAAGGAGCATTTGGTGCTGTTCCAGCATCTATAACTGAACTTTCATTATAATTAGTATCAGATCCTGGTGCTGTAAACGTTGCTCTTACTTTTTCTCTTTCCCATATAGCCTTTATTTCCATATTACCATTTAAAGGTTCATTTTCTGATACTGACCATCCCTTAAACTTATAACCTAATTTTGTTGGAACTGTTGCTCTCATTCTACTTAATTCTGATGCATTTACTGGGTCTGACAATCTTGTACCTTGACTTATATATAATTTTTCTCCATTTTGCATTAATGTGCTTTTTCCACCATCTAAATTAGCTGTTAATTCTACAACATTTCCTGCAGGCCTTGGTGTATCTTCTAATATTGCTTTTATCTCCATATTATCTGTTACAACTGTATCTAAGCTTGGAGACCATCCTACTAATCTTTTTCCTTCTGGTAAATTTACATTATCTAATCCTAAAGGCTTATTACCTGCAATTACCAATTCTTGCCCTATAACCTGTTTATTAGGACTTTCTATATAGTAAGTTACTGTCTTGTATTTTAGCCATTCTTCTTTATTCATTAATGTTGTTAAAACTAAATCATTTGTAAATATTCTAGATGTTGATGGTGCAGGCATAAAATATGTTTCAATCTTTTTACCTTTATCATCTTTAAAGTCTGTAGAATATCCTGGCATCCTTGGTATAACTTTACCTATACGTTCTGCTATTGTAGTTCCTATTTGCATTTCACCAAAGTTATGCATATATCCTAAATCTTCATCTATTACTTTTAAATTTGCCTTATATTTCTTATCTTTATATGGTTCATAATATACATGTGGTCCACTTGAACTTTCACTGCTAGGATATCTTATCAAAGCTTCTGCAGTCTTTTCTGTTATAACTGTATCTTTATAAAATTCACGTCCTTGAGGATTTATATCCCACCCCAAAAACCTATATGCTGTTTCTGTAGTCCTAAAATCACTATCGTAATTTGCAGGCCTTGTTCCAGCCCATAAATTTAATGGGAATCTTGAACCTTTTGGTATATAAAATGTTGCTTCTTTATTTCCATAAGAAGTATATCCTTTAGACATAAGTTCTAATATTTTCTTTTTACTCTTAAATGTTATTTTTACATATTTTCCCTTATTTTTTTCTAATAATGTTTGTGCTTTTCCTGGCGTATTAGAATCAATATCTGTTCTTGGTGTTATTATTTCAGCTCCTTCTGGATTATATGCATATATTACTGCCCTATAACCTATATTTCCTGGATTTGATTCTACTCCTTCATATGCAAATATAGACTTATTTTGTGCTGATATATCACTTGTTCTTGTATTATATAAATTATTTCTTCCTGGTAAAATACTTCTTCCTCCATATGGTGCTGCATCTTTAGAAGCATAATCTGTCATAAATTCTAAAGTTCCTTCTCCATAATTCTTATTACTTCCAGATGTAACAATTTTATCATAAACTAATTTTATCTTACCTATTAAAGATAATTTATCCTTATACAAACCATTTTCATCTTTTTGCATGAATAATGTATCAACCCCATATTCTGCCCTATATAATTCTTTTAGTTTATCTTCAAATGTTTTAAAATTATTACTTGCTATATCTGCTGTCCATTCTCTTACTCCATTATTTAAATCATATACTCCTGTTTCATTTCCAAATGTTGCAGATGATGAATTTGCTATATCTGATGTACTTGTAGTATTTGGACTATAATTTGTATTTGCAAGTCCTGTTAAATAATATAATGCTCCATATTCTGTATTTCTTGGCAAACTTGTATGTTGCATTGTATAATCAAGTCCATATTGATTATTATCTCTTACCATTCTATCAATATTATAGAATGCTTGATAATGTTGTTCTGACTTTGATATTGTATTATTAGGTGCAAATCTTCCATCTGTACCTATCATGTATTTAGAAATCCAGAAACCTTTTCTTTGTGTTCCACCTTTTCCAAATGCTTCATGTATCCTAAATCCTTTAGATTTAAGAGTTTCATGATTTGGTACAAATTCTTTTTCCATCTTCCAATATGGTGTTTTTACTGCACTTTCATCTGTCATTGTTTCCATATCTGATCCAACAAACCCTTTATCTGTATAATAACCTTTTATATTATTTTGACTTGAATCTGTATAATATGTAATCCTATATGCAAATCTTGGTATCCATACCCAATAACTTCCATCTTTTGTTTTTGCATTTGCCATTCTACCTGCATAATAATCATACCATTTTTCTGGATTTACTAAAGGATCTTGCACTTCTTTTTCAACTCCATTTTCCCATGTAACTGCTGTCATATCTGCAAATAATATAGGAAGTGATGGTTCTCTTCTAAACTCATTAATATTTAATATAGTGTTTTGTCCTTCTTGTTCTATTGGTGCATTAAATAATGTATTATATCCTTGTATAACTTCATTTGCACCACCATTATATAATGTCACGATTATATAACTAAAAACAAATGTAATTAAAAATAATTTTAATATTCCCTTTTTTAACATCAAACATTCTCCTTTATACATAATATCAATTTAACTATATCATACCAATTCTTCTTTGTTAAATTATATTTAATTTTTGTTACATAAGATACGAAAAAGACATACATATTAATTTATGTATGTCTTTTTTAGTTTACTTTATTGCATCTGGTCCTGGAATCTTGAAAATTGTAACTTCCATTGCACCTCTCGGAAGTTTGACACTTGTGAAATTTCAAAACACACCTTAAGCATTGGTAATGCTTAATTTTTTTGTCAAATTTTTCATCCAAATATTTACGTAATGTTTGGTAATGTGATATAATACAAATATGTAAAGGAGTTGTTATGAGACTACATATTGTTGAATCTAAAAATGCTAAGTCACTTTATGTGATTAAATCTGTATATTTTAATAAAAAAAGAACTAGTAAGGTTGTTGAAAAATTAGGAACTTATGATGAATTAAAGAAAAAACTAGATGAAGACCCTATCGTATGGGCTAAAAAATATGTTGAACAATTGAATAAAGAAATTAAGAAAGAACAAAAAGATGTATTAATTGCATATAATCCTAGTAAATTAATTTCTAAAGAAAAACAAAATTCTTTTAATGTTGGATATCTTTTCTTACAGAAAATATATTATGAATTAGGTTTAGATATTATTTGTAAAAACATTTCTAAAAAGTATAAGTTTGAATATGACTTAAATGATATACTTTCTAGATTAATATACAGTAGGATTATCTATCCATCTTCTAAACTTGCAACTTTTGAACTATCTAAAAAGTTTCTTGAAACACCTAGATTTGAATTGCAACATATCTATCGTTCTCTAGAGGTTCTTTCTAAAGAAACAGATTTTATTCAATCTGAGCTATACAAAAACAGTTTAAATATTTCTAACAGAAATACTGATGTACTCTACTATGACTGTACTAACTATTTCTTTGAAGTAGAAGAAGAATCAGGTTTAAGACAATACGGTAAGTCTAAGGAGAATCGTCCTAATCCAATCGTTCAAATGGGGCTTTTTATGGATGGTAATGGTATACCTTTAGCTTTTA
>ERZ773037.1645-NODE-1645-length-11513-cov-4.453308_pt1 | contig 11513 bp, 23 predicted proteins | sample MGYA00511466_ERZ773037 | MGnify/ENA primary metagenome ERZ773037 (study PRJEB29015, sample SAMEA2738146) | human oral metagenome | biome: human oral; feature: human-associated habitat; material: saliva | place: China | collected 2202 ...
TGAGAGCTGCATCACCAAGCGCTGCGATACCAGATGCATCAGGTGCATAGATTGGCTCCCATAATGGTTTTGTTAAATACACTTGATTTCTTGCGTATGGATACTTATCACGAACACACGCCGCTAAATATCCAGCATTAAGAAAACCAGTTCCGAATGATCGCTGTGCTTTCTCTGCAATTGATTTTAAATTTTCATGTGACGCTCTAATTGCTTCATAACTTGTAGGATTTGAAGATGCGATACCTAAATCATCAAGTGTTAAACCTGTTTCCACAGTAAATAAAGCCGCATACTCTTTAATTTCTTCAACGTATGGAGTTAATTGTGCTTGTGAGAACTGTCCTAATGTAGGATTGCTACCCTCTTCACTTCTATTGATTTGTAAGAAGTCTGTGAGTGATGCTTTTCCTGTTTCGTTAATTGGCTCAGCATCTGGGTCCATACCAATTAAGTATTTTTGTGGGAATGAATTAACCTCGGAGCATATAGCCATGTTCATCAGCACATCTTTAGCGTTGTTCTGATGGCTTATACAAGCTCGACTAATACGAGAATGACCAAATGGTCGTTTAGCATCTGGACGGTTGATAATCGGCACTAAAAGAGGATAAGGGGCAACGTTATCTACAGAGTATGGTTGTAATCCCTTTTCATAAATGACTGTCTTTCCCGGAATAAACCATGCTTCAATTAGTGGATTGTCGTTTTCATCACGCTTCAGCACTGCGTATCCTTCGACAAGCATCCCAGTAATTGGATCCACGATTCCTGTTGCGTTACCGCCATCAATAACCTGTAGTCTTGGATATCCTGTATCATCTTCTGAAATGTAGATGAAGTTACATGACGTAATCAATGCTCCAAGAATTGCAGAATCAAAGAGGATGTCGCTATTATTCATCGCATAGATTTGTTCCATGTTGAAGTTATCGTTCTTGAAACCTCTGAATCTCAATCTATCAGCTAGTGCATCAACCGCTTTAGTACACCATCCTAAAGTGAAGTTGAATTTGTTCTGCAGTGCAGTAGGAACCATTACGTTACGTGGCTTATGATTATCTTTCATTTCGTAGTACTTATATCGTGTTTCTACCCTACTTCTCTTTGTTGCCAGTTTGCTTCTTAGGTATCCTATTCCTTTGTAATTTGTCATTGTTCCCTCCATAAAAAAAGTGGCTATTTTACTAGTCACTTGTGAAAAAAATGGTATTTCAGCGAGAAATATTCGCAGTAACGGGCGTGTGTTGCGAAATACATGGGTGTACGGGGTACTCCCCCCCTATGCTTTGTACGCTTTCCAGTCAATTGACTGTGGTAAAACCCTATTGTCTATGCTCTTATCCGCTATGTATTTTTTGTTAATAACTTTGTCTGACTTACCACGATTGCATGATAGATGTGCAAGCTGTAGGTTTTGTAAATCTGATGGATGCCCACCCTTTGATATAGGAATGATGTGGTCGACTGTCGGACTCATCGGATCAGGAAACTTCAGTGAGAAGTCTACAGGCTTTCCACATATAGCACATATTGTCTGTGTTGCGTATATAGTCTTTTTGTTCTTATCAAACGCAGCTCTGAATGTTCCGTCTTTGTCTGGTCTATTTCTTGCGTATTTACCCTGTCCCATGCATTCCTCCTTCTTCTTATGCACATTGGAAACTATCAGCGTATGAGGTTATATGAGTACTTGGAAAATAAGCAAAAGGAGGATTTTAGAGAAAAGCACTGATAGTCTCGAATCTACATAAGAAAAAAACCACAAGCATTTCTGCTCATGGTTTTCGCCTACGCCCATTATACACCCAAAAGTCGTGGGACATGTCCCAAAATTAAATTAATCATCAAAAAGAGTAGGTTGTTTGAAATCGCCCTGTTTATATTTGCCGCATGAATAGACCTTAATTACTTTGAATGTTCTCTTTGTATTAACTAAAGGAACACCATCTTGATCGGTTCTAAAACAAACCTCTAAATCAACATCCATGTCTATCATAGAGGTAAATTCCACATACTTCTGGTGCACAGCATTTAAGAAGTCTTCATCTTCTATATCTGCTTTTACTACCTCTCCACTGAAAACCAAATCCCACTTGGTCTTATTATGAAGATCAGGCTTTATGACTTTTACAATCGTACGATAATTAGAAACGTTTTCTTTCACATTATTTTCTAAATTTTCTACATCAATAGGAACCGAAAGACGTTTGAACATGTCTTGAGGAATCGAAACTTCTCCATCATCTCCAAAATCATAGCTTAGATATGTGCGTCGACCATCTCTTTCAACGGCTCTCATCGTTTCAGATAACGATTTCTCAAGTTGCGGATCTTGCGTATATACGTTAAAAGAATAACTATTGACGGTTACAGTCGAATTGTCATGTGCTTCCACCTTCACATTATTGCCAATATATTCAACAGATTTAGGCTTTTCACCACCTAATATTTTTTTGAGTTCTACAGCTTCCTTTAAAATGGTCAAAATGGTAGGAACGGCTGCAACAAAAGGGGAAATGGCTGTCATGAGTTCCTGTACCTCTTGAATCACAACGACAAAGCTTCCTTTTTCAACATTTTTAACAACGAATTTACAATACTGTTCCTCTTTTACAGTTTTATCAGCTATAACTTTTAGCGCCGTAACAGTAGAACTTAGTGTGTTCGTCAAAGTTTCCAAATCGATATCATTATCTCCACCAATGCGAATCTTCATACTTTCAGTATTCATTATCATCACCTTAATATGCTTTTTCACATTATCACCCACTTTCAGATTAATTTCAACAGTATATCATCTAACCGCCTAGACATAGTACTCTTTCCATTGTACATATTTTGTGCCAGCTCCCTTAAAGTTTTCTTGAGCTTGTACCTCTGCTCGATTAGTTGCATTTCTTCTTCATCTAGCTTATTCAACTTCACTTGCACACGACTGATCAAGTAAAGCAGGTCTTGCTTTTGTTTTATAAGTTGGTCCTGCTCCTGGAATAGTTCAAGCATATTGATATCGCTATAAATCCTAGTGCCCTTCTGGTACTTTGCTTCTTCTGGGCTAACAATTCTAGGACTACCAATCGAAGTAAGCTGCGCATCAATCTCAGCAATGCGCTCGTTCACGGTTTCTAATTGTTTCTTATATTCGTAGTGGTTTCTTAATTCTCTATCAATCACCTGCAGGTCTTCTCTGTATGGATCATCATTAATCATTCCTTACTTTCCTCCATTCAATCTTCTTGCAATAGCTCTATTCACCCAGCTTAGTCTATCTTCAAGTACAAAGAGTTGATATGTGTTAACTTCCGCATATTCATTTCTTTTGTGCGCTTCTTTTACTCTTGCGATTTCTTTTTCCAAATCGTTTTTCTTTCTGCGTAAAATCGCAAGTTCAATATCTTCTTTTCTAGTCATCATCCACTCCTGAAATTTTTGAAGCAATCATAATGAATACTCCATAAAATACTCCACAAACAAATGATATTAGCGCCATTATTGACATACAGTTTCATCCTCCGGCATAGAATAAATTTCATCATTATCCCAAAAATCATTTTCAGCCAAATCACGCATGACTTCCTGTGCTTTTTCCTTTTTTGAATATGTTCCTAGAAGACAATCATCTTCATTAATTACAGCTCTGACATTAAACACTGTTCCGCTTTCTGGATTTCTTTCCAGAATATAAAGTTTTCTTAGTTTCGGTCTGTAGTAAATTATTTCCCTGTTTTGCGTTTGAATTGAATACATTTTTTTCTCCTTTTTTCTATTGTCTGTGAGTGTAACAGAATCAGAACTATGTTACTCTCATTTCAAAGCCTTATTTTCTTAATAACGCTTATCAATACTGGTTTATCTTGTTTTTGTCTGTTTTTGAGTGTTACAAAAATCGAATGTTACACTCGCGCTTGTTTTTACTTTATTTTTGATACATGCAGGAATGTTATTTCCTATCCCCATTTTTCTGTATGATTGATAGACTCTCTAACATTCTGTATGTCGGATGGCTCTAACATAATGTACAGCATTGTTTCAGCTGCACTCTCATGCATCAGTAGCTTCTGTGTTGTAAGTAGGTCGTGCGTTGCATCCCAGTACCATCTTCCATACGATTTTCTTAAGCTGTGGCACGCAACTGGATATTCAATTCCTGCCTCTTTGGCCAATTGTTTAATCACTCTCCAAGCCTGCTGACGCGTGATTGGATATCCTTTTAAGCCTTGCCGAGACTCAAATATATATTCGTTCATCTGAATGTTATATCGTTCTATATATTCACGTACAGTGGCATACACGTCCTGATTCATATTGAATTGTTGTACCTTACCAGTCTTCATTTCTTTACAGGTGTATTGACCGCCAGCAATATCTCTAGGCGTTAACTCAATAAGAGTTTCAATTCTGTTTCCTGTGTTTACTCCCAGGATTAGCAGAATATAGTTGCGATACCATACACGATACTTCCAACTATTTAGATCGTGTTTATCTCTATGATTAAGACAACAGCGAACCATTTCATCAAAGTCTTTTTTGATAAATGGTTTAACGATTTCTCTGCCATGTTTATCATCAGTTTTGCGAAGGTAACCTTTAGTCCTTTGCAAACGTCTAAGCTGTCTCATCTACGTAATCAACCCCAATTTTTTCGAGTTCATCTAAGCAGTTCTGCTTTCGCTCGTTCAGTCTTGTTTTAATAAGCTGCATGATTTCTGCAGTCAATTCTTTATCAAGCATGATTGAATCGTCATTGTGCATTAACCACCATACTTGGTTTGGTTGATAATATTCATCAATCCTGAATATTCTATGCTCCATATCAATGATTGTATTTACGATAATGCTTGCTTTTGAAATATCTGTTGATTTCATCATTCTTCATCCTCCACTTCTTCATAATCAATTTGTCCATGTTCATATCCTGCTTGATACAGATTTTTGACGATAACAGCCATCATTTTTTCATATATTTCTGAATATTCTTCATTCATAAATTCTGCTAAAACGATACTATTTGAATTTTCGTCTGATGCAATTAGTACAGGATTTTCAAACTCCTTTAATCTTTTAACTTCTATGCTTACTAATTCATTCATAGCCCAAGTTCCTCTAAGGTGTAGCATTCGTTCGCTTTCATGCCTTTGTACATTGTTCCTTTTTTGAAAAACGGAAGGTAGCAATGGTCGTCTGTTACTAGTCCAATGCTTAAGAATTGTTTACCATCCACGTAATAATTGTCTGTTTTTTCAATATATTCAATTCTTTTTCTAAATGGCTTGATAACTGCTGATAAATAAGCCTTTTCAACATCGTCAAGAATTGGTGGTTTATACTCTTGTTCCAACCAATTAAAGAAGTCTGTTACTTTTTTAAAACTGTTATCTACTAAATAACTTCGTTTATAAATAATCTTGTTTTCGTAAAGTGCTTCAATTGTTTGTGTGCATTGTGTTTCGGCTACTTTAATTACAATTTTATTAAGGTTGTATTTTTCTTTATTCTTCATATTCTTTACCATTTCTTAACTTTCTGGTGTAATGTTTCTAGTCCGTCATAATCATCAATTTCGTATTCCATACCATCTGGGATATCTACAATAACAAGTTCACCAAAAGGACCATTTGCTTTCTTGCCAAGTTCTTCCACAACTTCTATCAATACTGGATCTTCTCTGTGACTTTCGTCTAAATTCAAGTAATATTTATCAAAATCATCATCGGACATTTCAATATAATCTCCGAAGTCCTTTGTAAAAGTAGTATTGAATATAGAACTACCAGCACTGGTTTTTCTGTATGTCGGTTTACCATTTTTATATCTAAAATCATAAGAGAATATTTCTATACCTTTTTTCTTTGCATACAATTCATACGCTTCTTGTGATACACAAAAACCGCCAAAACATTTGTTTAATATAACTTTCATAGCCCTAACTCATTTAGAGAAACAATGCTTTCGATTTCATCTCTGATACAATCATCGTTATAATATAAATAGAATTTACTGTAGCTCCAACGTGCAATGACATATTCACCATTTTTTAATTTCAATAAATATTTTTCATCTTCCTCGAATGGAAATGGTTTTAGTAATATCTTTTTTGTATTTGTTGTCTTTTCTTTTGTTGTATTAGTTGTTTTCTTCATCTTATTTATCCACCTTTACATCTAATAGTCCGCTTTCCAGTACTTCTGGCAAGAAATGAATTTCGTATGCTGAACGTGATACATCTGCGCCACCAACATCTTCCATAACGTATGTTGTGTCATCGTTTAAGTAAATGATGTGCTTGTAATACGTTTCACCATCCTTTACAAGTACATTTAATTCTTTTGTGTCTTTATCTGTTTGGATGGACATTACACCAGTCATCTGCATTAAGACTTTATCTGTACGCGTGTTAAATACAGTGATACGTCTTGTGATGTTAAAACTGTCTGCATCTTCTGTAAGATTGTGTCTTACTGTATCTGCTTGTGTACATCCTGTTGTATTTAATAGCGTTACTAACGCTAATGCTTTAATTATTTTCTTCATAAGTTTTCCTTATCCTTTCTCCTATTTCTTCTGCTAGATTAGCCATTTGTTACTTTTCTCCTTCCGTTTGCTACTTTCTTTTTCCAAATTTCTGCTGCATTCCAAACTTCTTTTGGTGGATTCTGATTGTACTTCGCTCTAATCTGTACGATTTCTTTTTTACAAAATTCCATTGTGTATAAAGGTTTTTTTGGTGCTTCAGCATTTCTAATAAATACAATCGTTATTGTTCCAGAAGCATGTCTATCAACATACGTGCTAACGCAGTGATGCAACGCGGAGCCTTCATTGACTATGTCACTTGCTTTTTTAGGTAAAACAAACTTAAGACCATTAATCTCCATTTCCATGTATTGTCTTGCTTTAATAAGTTCATCAAATTTATTTTTTAATTCTCTATCACGGTTTCGCTTAGCTTGTTCTTTCCGTTCTCGTTCTATAGCATTATTGAGTTCAACAAGATGATCATGTGCTTGTCTAAGATTTCTAGGACATGCGTTAGTATCGTTAATTGGAACATTACATTGATTCAGCAGATTTAAATAATCTATATAGTATTTAAAATTAATTTGATTTTTAATTACCCAATTTTGAAAGTGTATAATACCAACACAACTTGGTATCTTGTCAAAATTAACATGTGTTAGATACTGTTCTATACCAGGAACAATCTTTCCGTTTCTCTCTCTGATCTTCTCTTCCAAGATTATTTTTTCAAAACATATATCTGAATTTTTAATCTTATGTTTATGACTTCTCAACCATTTTTCATTGATTATTCTCATATCGCACTGGCCAGAACCATACATAACTTCTTGTGCTAATTGTTTTGCATTTATTTTTTGAATAAACTCTATCTCTTTCCTGTATTGATAGAATCTTCTAATGTTCCATACATCAATCGGAGAATCCCAATTTATGTACTTGAGTTCTGACTTATCCTTAATAGTTTTTTCAAAGCCATTATCATAGAACATAACATTCGTATATGGTCCAGACATAGAACTCTGTCGTCTTAATCCAAATTGAAATCTATCCGGATAGAAATAGTTCTGACCGCATTGTATGTTTTTATCATTTTCAAACAGTTCATAATTAATCAAATAACATGATAAGTGCTGGATACCTTCAATGTATCTAGATTCAAAAACATACGACTGAATTTCAATTCTCTTAGATGTGCACAGAATAATAGCAAAGCACTTGTAGCATTCCCAGAATGTCAATTTTGTTTTCTTAGTCAGCTTCTTATTGATAATCTTGCAACCATCTCTATTTGATGTAATTGTTGTGTTCTTATTTGAAAAAATTATTTTTGGAAATTGACTATTTCCCCACTCAAAGAATGACTTTGGAACTTTTAAGCGTTTCTTTACATAGTAATCTGCGCTTCTCATAGTTCAAACAAGCTTATTCTTTCGAAGTCAGCCTTCTCCTTTTCCTTCTGGCTCGTTTTAACGTTGTTTTTAGACGTTTCTTTCTTTTCTACGTGTTTCTTATCATTAGTACCTTTAGAACTGTCTAAATACGCTTCTTTTACCTCTTGTAATGGAGATATGAAATAATCAACAACCCAGCCGAATACAATATCATCAGAAACCATTGCACAATCTCCATCACGATATTCAGATGATTTATTATGACAGTATCGATACGCATCAGAAATTGTTTTCCCTTCCTGGCATATATTCTCGAAAAGCTCATCATCTTCTTGATCACATAACCAATTGTGGATTGCATCTATTGAACGTGAGTGTCCTTCGCTCATTTCTTCATTCATCTTTGCTAGTGCCTTATCTTTAATTTCTGACATGTTCTAATCCTTCCTGTTGCAGTTTCTGCAATCTTTCTACTAACTCTTTAGAAGCTGGTGTTCCTTCCGGCAATGTTCCATCTTCCTGCTGTCTGATATAATCAGGCATTGATATTTTTGTAGATGTTTGTAATGACTTTGAATCTTCTCTTTCAGATCTTGCTATCCAGGAGTTGATGAATCGCATAATTCCATTTTTTGTCTTTCGTTTGGTTGGATTAGTTTTTAGCCATTGACTCATTTTAAAAATTTGGTCTTTAACATCCACATTCGGATATGCATCTGAAAATTCTTTAAAATGATTTTCTGATATATGGAATCTAGTGCCATCTTTAAGAATCAAAGGCGGTAATTCCGTTGCCTGTTCGGATGCGAACGAAGTTTGCTCCGGGCAAGTATTTATATATTTCTTATATTCTTTATATTCTTTATTTATTCTATTGTGTGCAGTCAGTGTGTCAGTCAGTGTGTCAGTCAGTGTATCAGTCAGTGTGTCAGTAGGCGTGTCAAACTGTGTATCAGTTAGTGTGTCATCCACTTCTTCAAAATCTTGAAATTTACTGTAATTTACTATGTTTATTTGAGTCCATGACTGTGTCACTGTGCGTGTTATTTGGTGTTCCTCTTCAAGTAGCTTTAAAAGTCGCCGAACAGTGTTAACTGATAAATAGGATTCTTTTGCTAAATTTCTTGTAGATGTGATTAATGAACCACGTGGAACAAGTATTCCTTTAAAATATGCAGGTTTCCAATTTGCCTTAAGTAAGAGCAGTATCCAGAAGCCAAACATATTAGGATAGTCGTGATATCGCCACTCTAATATTCGGCGATCAAGTTTAATATATCCCTGTTTCATATATGCCATTTGCCACACTTGCTAATAAGCATTTTCTGTGGCATATCCTTTCTTTAAGCGGTCTAGTTGCAACCAATGCGTAAGCGTTAGACCAGTTATCGCCTTTCTATTTATTTAGTTTTGCATTGGTTGCAGCCAGTGTTCTCGCTCCTGCAAGCGAACGTAATACTTCTCGATATGTAAGCTCCCTTTTCTGTAGTATTTTGTATATCTGAGATGCAGTACGTTCACAAATGGCATCCCTTGCAGTTGATTCTAATGTTGCCTTCTTCATGTTTTCCTCCTAGTTCTAGTGATGATTGATTTTGGTAGAATTTGCACTTTAAGCAATCATCCTTTACTTCAAAGACTCTATAACCTGCCTTAATCGGCGGGCAGCATTGTGTTTCCTCGTGCCAGCGTGTACATGTCTTGCAGTCAAAACCAAGCTTAATCATTGCAATCACTCATTTCTTTAACTTTTTGTTGAAATGCATCCAGTTTTGCCAGTTCGAAATTTAGTGCGATCTCAGCTTGATCATCATTCAGAATTGTTATTCCTTCTGTACTAATCGGCTTTACTGGCTCGCCTTTTAAGCGACGAAGCTTATCTATTATCAATGTGTTCATTAGTCGATACCTACGATGAACATAAACACTTTTGCAAATAGTGCTAGATAAAATCCGCAAATTATTATTTTAAAAAATAAATCTTCTAATTTAATTGTTTTCATGTTCTACCCTTTCTGTGTTAAAATGGTAGTGACATATTTCTGATGTCACTTAAGCGCTGGTTCCTGTTAAGACTGCGCTTTTTTTATTTGCATTCCTGCTAGTCGTATCTTAAGTTTGTTGCTTAAATCCATACCTGATGTAAGATTGATAAATTCTGCATATTCTGCTTCAGTTGTTAAGTAGTGCTTTCCAAGCTTTCGATATTTAAGCAATCCTGCTTTTCTATACCAACCGACTCGTTCAGGACCACATCGGAGCCGCTTTGCAATCTCTTCCGTGTCTATTAGTTGTATATTCTGTATATCTTGTGGTGTTAGCAAATCTGTTCTCCTTTCTGGCTTTCTAAAAATTTATTAATGAAGTATACTTGCCCTTTCCCTGTTACTCGTGTTGTACGTGTTACTTTTGGATCGTGCCCACTTCTTTGCACAGTTCTTTCGATAACTTCAAATAGCTTCATTTCCATACTCTTTTGTGTAGGTTCACATGAATGTTTGAATATGAACCCATTCTCTCTTAACCAAGTCCATAAGCGATTACCGCCAATTTTTATACCATTTTGGCAAATCAACTTAGCAAGGTCATATACCAGTATGCTAGTGTCCGATTGAGCGACTGCATCAGCAAACAATGCTTTAGGCTTCATTTCAGAATTTTCAATCTTTAGTGTTTCGATTGTCTTGTTAGCAATGGTCAAAGCTCTAGCCATTACTCTTTCAGGGCTATTCCATGCATTCTCAACTTGAATGAAGTACTTTCTAGCCTGAGTGCCTTTTTCATTACGCTGAAGCATCGCTATTTGTTTTGCTGTGTCAATGGTTAGCTGGTAGTCGTCAATCTCTTTATGAGCGCCATTATTTACAACCGTAAAACTTTTTACACTTGTAAAATCTTCACCCTCTGTAAGTCCATACTGTTTCATACGGTCAAACCAGCTGTTAAATCTTTCAGTTGCTTCTAAGAATTCGTATAAATCTCTTGCTGATACTGTGATACATTCTGAATTTGTAGTATCAATTTTTAATAATTCGTTCATGTTTTCCTTTCTAACCTCCTATAATTGATTTGAAAGGAGGTGATACTGTGAATAAAATAAGTGAAGATAAAGCCCTTAAAATGGCTTATGAGTTAACTGTTAAAGCAATTGAAGCTGGAAGTTTTTCCAACACAACCGATGGTATTTATATTGGTGTGCAAATTTCCAAACTTTTCGAAACAATCGTCGACAAATTAACTCAAAACGATCTTAAAAACGATTAACATCAACAAGTTTGGCGGTTGCTTCAATAACCGCTGGCAAAATGCTTTCAGTCTGCATACTGGAGGCATTTTTCAATTCCTTTTGAATCCAGTTACACAATACATTGATTGTTTCATATACTTTGTTGTCCATTCTCTTCTCCTTATATGACGTTTCGTCATGTTTTAATTTAAAAAAATTTGGTAAATCTCTTCTGATTTTAACTGTAATTCACTTGATATGTCTCTAATCTCTTCAGCAGAAAACTGTCGCTTATTATTAATTTTATAGCTTAATGATGCTCTGGAAATCCCTACTTTATTAGCCAAAGTATCAAGTAAAATACCATTTTCAAC
>ERZ773037.1647-NODE-1647-length-11506-cov-35.595319_pt1 | contig 11506 bp, 7 predicted proteins | sample MGYA00511466_ERZ773037 | MGnify/ENA primary metagenome ERZ773037 (study PRJEB29015, sample SAMEA2738146) | human oral metagenome | biome: human oral; feature: human-associated habitat; material: saliva | place: China | collected 2202 ...
TCTGGCCTGCGCCGAAGATTAACTCGGGCCTGGTGGGTTTCCGTATGCGCGAGGAACCTCTCTCTACCGTTGATCGTGACCTGGTGTTCACGATTGTGGATGCCGCTTTCGCTCAGCGTCGTAAGACTCTGCGTGCCGCGTTGAGCTCCTGGGCGGGTTCGGGTGCGCGTGCGGAGCAGATTCTGGTGGTTGCCGGTATCGCTCCGACGGAACGCGGCGAGAAGCTGGATATTCACGGCTTTATCCGTATTGCGGAGGCTTCGCTGACTGTCCCGGCTGAGCCTGTAGCGCAGTAGCTTCTTCCCGCTCTATATTTTTCATTGACGTTCTCACGCGAGTTCCCGCGCGAAAGGTGTATGCGCTGATGAGTACCGCCTCCCAGACTGCTATTTCGGTTGATGCCCCCGGTAAGGTCAATCTGTACCTCGCCGTGGGGGACGTCCGCCCGGATGGCTACCATCCGCTGACTACGCTTTTTGCGGCGGTCTCTCTGACGGAGACCGTCACGGTCTCTGAAGGGCAGACACCGGGGCTGAGGCAGACACCGGGGCTGAGCCTGAGCATGGATATTGTGCCCGGCTCCCTGGTAAATCAGCAGATGCAGGCGGGGCAGTTCGACCCTGCCGCTGTGCCGATGGATGAGCGGAATCTTGTGTACCGTGCCGCCGAGCTGATTCTTGCGGAACACGGTATTGAATCTGCCCCGGCACTGCACCTGCATATTGCGAAGGCTGTGCCCGTGGCAGGCGGTATGGCTGGCGGCTCAGCGGACGCGGCGGCTGCCCTCATTGCCATGGACCGCTATCTGCACGCGACCGGCCGCACCGGTGCGCTGCTGACCCAGACAGACTATGAACGTCTCGCCGCGCAGCTGGGCGCCGATATTCCCTTTAGCGTGCGCGCCGCGCTCGGGCAGACCCTCGCCCTGGGGCAGGGGACCGGTACCGAGCTGCAGAACGTTGCGGCGCCTCGAGAACCTCTGCACCTGGTGATTGTTGCCGCGCAGTTTGGCCTCTCAACCCCCAGCGTCTTCAAGCAACTGGATGCCGGTCGCTCCTCGGGGCTGTACCCCGCCTCCGGTGAGCTGGTGGAACCCGTAGAGCTTCTGGAAGCCCTGAAATCCTATGACGGTTCGGAGGCGGCGCTCGACTCCTTGGCGCCGCTGCTACGTAATGACCTGCAGGCTCCTGCGCTTTCGTGCGCCCCGCAGCTGGAGCAGACCCTGAACCTGCGTGATAGCGAGAGCGTGTACGCTTCCCTGGTATCCGGTTCCGGTCCGACGGTGCTTCTGCTGGTCTCTTCGCAGGCTCGGGCGGAGGCTCTTGCTACTTCTCTCCGTGCCACGGGCAACCACGCGGTGAGCGCGGTCACTGCGATTCTGTATCATTGAGCTGAATACATGAAGAATGCCGGTTCTAGATTGAATCTAGAACCGGCATTCCTCTATGTCTGTAGACCTTAGCCCAGCAGTTCGGAGAGCTCGAGCCAGCGCATTTCTAGCTCGTCAATCTCATCCTGAAGTGTCTGCTGCTGCTCGCCGAGAGCCGCCAGGCCGGCGTAATCGCTCGGGTCGTGCGCGCTCATCTGCTCGGAGAGCTTCTCCTGCTCCGTGGCAAGCTTCGCCAGGCGACGCTCAATCGCACCGGACTCTTTCTGCGCCGCACGCAGTTCAGCGCCGGAGACCTTCGGGGTATCTGGCTTAGCAGAAGCCTGCGCCGAGGAGGCGGCACGCGCCTGCGCGCTACCGGCGGCAGAACCGCCAGCACCGGCTGCAGAGAGCGCCAGGTACTCGTCCACACCGCCGGGCAGGTGACGGAACGAACCGTCAATCACGGCGTACTGCTGATCGGTGACACGCTCCATGAGGTAACGGTCGTGGCTGACCACCAGCAGAGTGCCCGGCCAGGTGTCCAGCAGGTCCTCCATCGCGGCGAGCATATCGGTGTCCAGGTCGTTGGATGGCTCGTCGAGAATCAGCACGTTCGGCTCATCCAGCAGAATCAGCATGAGCTGAAGGCGACGCTTCTGACCACCCGAAAGGTCCTTGACCGGGGTAGATAGCTGCGCGCTGGTAAAGCCCAGACGCTCCAGCATCTGCGAGGGGGAGAGCTCCTTACCGTCGGCAATGTAGCTGCGCTTCTTACGGCCGATCACGTCGGAGACGCGGTCGTTCTCGACCTCCTTCAGCTCGTCCAGCTGCTGGGTCAGGGTCGCAATCTTCACGGTCTTACCGTGCTTGACGCGGCCCTCGGTCGGCTTCAGATCGCCGGTCACCAGAGAGAGCAGAGTGGACTTACCCGCGCCGTTCACGCCCAGGATGCCGGTGCGCTCGCCGGGGGCAATCCGCCAGGTGACTTTCTTCAGCACCGGGCGCTTGCCGCCGGGCATCGAGGGGTCGTCGTAGGTGACCGAGACGTTCTCGAGGTCCACCACGTCCTTGCCGAGGCGGGAGACCGCCATCTTCTTCAGCTCCACGGTGTCGCGCACCGGCGGAACGTCCGCGATGAGGGCGTTGGCGGCATCAATGCGGAACTTCGGCTTGGAGGTACGCGCGGGCGCACCGCGGCGCAACCAGGCGAGCTCCTTGCGCATGAGGTTCTGGCGCTTCGCCTCCGCTGCGGCTGCCTGACGGTCACGCTCCACACGCTGCAGGATGTACGCCGCGTAGCCACCCTCGAAGGGCTCGACGATGCGGTCGTGCACCTCCCAGGTGTCGGTACAGATTTCGTCGAGGAACCATCGGTCGTGGGTGACGACCATGAGGCCGCCCGCGTTCTTCGACCAGCGGGACTTCAGGTGGCCGGCGAGCCAGGTGATGGCCTCGACGTCCAGGTGGTTGGTGGGCTCGTCGAGCATGAGCACGTCCCACTCCTGCGCGAGCAGGGAGGCGAGCGCCACGCGGCGGCGCTGGCCGCCGGAGAGGGACGAGACCGGCGCATCCCAGGGCAGGTCGGAGACCAAGCCCGAGATGACGTCGCGGATGCGTGCCTGTGACGCCCATTCGTACTCGGGGGTGTCGCCCACAATCGCGTAGCCGACGGTGTGGTCGTCGTCGAGAACATCGGACTGATCCAGGTAGCCGATGCGGGTGCCGCCGCGCACGGTGACGCGGCCGGAGTCCGGTTCGAGCCGGCCGGCCAGAATCTTCATGAGGGTGGATTTGCCGTCGCCGTTACGGCCGACAATGCCGATGCGGTCGCCCTCGTTCAGGCCGACCGTGATGCCCTCGAAAATGGTTCGGGTAGGAAACTCAAGATGCAGCGATTCGCCGCCTAGTAAATGTGCCACGCCTTCTAGGGTACAGGGTGAGGGTATTTTCAGATGCCGGTGAGGTAATCGATGGGGGAACGGTTAAAGGTTTGAAAAGATAGCTGAAGTACCCGTCGAAAGCCCGCGTTTGCGCCGTGCGTGGGGCGAGCCCACGGCGGATATTTGATAAACTGAGGGAAGCATTTCCTGCACGGCGCTGTTCTCTGCCCAAAATTAGGGTAGCGAATGGCGACTGCCACCAGAGGCGGTACCCGCACCGGCACGGGAATAATCCGCCATGGTGTAATGGCAGCACAGCGGCCTTTGGAGCCGTTTGTCTAGGTTCGAGTCCTAGTGGCGGAGCGTAAGCACTCAACGGCACCGTTGATTAGAGAGTTAGCGGTCCGCGCTCACTCCTCACTCTTACAACCTCGTCTAAGGAGTCTTCCCAGTGAATACTGAACTGGCACCCTCTGCGGTGATTGTTCTCGCCGCCGGCGCTGGCACGCGCATGAAGTCCGCAACCCCTAAGGTCATGCACGGTATTGGTGGCCGCTCCATGGTGGAGCACGCCGTTGCTGCGGCTCGCGACTTGAACCCTGAGCGTCTTGCTGTTGTGGTGCGCCACCAGCGCGATAAGGTTGCTGAGCACGTGCTTGCTTTCGACCCCGACGTGACCATCGTTGACCAGGACGAAATCCCCGGCACCGGTCGCGCCGTTGAGGTCGGCCTGAATGCTCTGGATGCGCAGGCCCCCGTCTCGGGTACCGTGCTGGTGACCTATGGCGATGTGCCCCTGCTGCGTCCCGAGACTCTGCGCGAGCTTATCGCTTTCCACGAGCAGGACAAGAACTCCGTCACTGTGCTGACCACCCACGTGGACGAGCCCGGCTCCTACGGCCGTATCGTGCGCAACCAGGCCGGCGAGGTGACCGCCATCGTCGAGGCGAAGGATGCCTCCCCCGAAGAGCTCGAGATTACCGAGATTAACTCCGGTATCTACGCCTTTGACGCCGACGTGCTGCGCGAAGCCCTGCTTGAGGTGACCACCGATAACGCTCAGGGCGAGAAGTACATTACCGATGTGCTGTCCATCGCCCGTTCGAAGGGCCACCGTACCTCCGCTCTGGCCATTGAGGACCGTTGGGAGGTTGAGGGCGCCAACGACCGCGTGCAGCTGGCTCAGTTGGGCCGTATGCTCAACAACCGCATCCTCGAGGCTCACATGCGCAACGGCGTGACCATCGTCGATCCGCAGAACACCTGGATTGACGTGACCGTGCGCATCGAGAATGACGTGACCCTCCTGCCCGGCGTGCAGCTGCACGGCTCCACCACCGTTGCCACCGGCGCAACCATTGGCCCCGACACCACCCTGACCGATATGACCGTTGAGGCTGACGCTACCGTCATCCGCGCCCACGGCTTCGGCGCCGTGATTGGTGAGGGCGCAACCGTCGGCCCCTTCGCCTACCTGCGCCCCGGTACGACCCTGGGTAAGGGCTCGAAGCTCGGCACCTTCTGCGAGGCCAAGAACTCGCAGATTGGTGACGGCGCGAAGGTTCCGCACCTATCCTACGTTGGCGACGCCACCATCGGTGAGGGCGCCAACATTGGTGCGGGTTCCATTTTCGCCAACTACAACGGTCTGGTGAAGAACCGTTCCGTTATTGGCGCACATGCCCGCATGGGATCCGCGGGCATCTACGTTGCACCGGTCACCGTGGGTGACGGTGCCTACTCCGGCGCGGGCGCGCTGATCCGCAAGGATGTTCCTGCGGGCGCCCTCGCCTACTCTGAGACTTCCCAGCGCACCATCGAGGGCTGGGTTCTGAAGAACCGTGCCGGTACCGAACCCGCTGAGGCCGCGAAGGCCGCGGGCGCACAGGAACCGGCAGAATCCTAATCCGAGGAAAGAACAACACCATGAGTAGCGAGATTACCAACCCCGGTGAGCGCAAGCTTGTAGTGGTCTCCGGTCGAGCACACCCCAAGCTCGCCGAGGAGATTGCGCAGGCCCTTGACCACGACCTGTTGCCCACCTCCGCATACACCTTCGCCAACGGCGAGACCTACGTTCGTTTTGAGGAGTCTGTGCGCGGTGCGGACGCATTCGTGATTCAGTCGCACCCGGCACCGATTAACGAGTGGCTCATGGAGCAGCTCATCATGATTGATGCGCTCAAGCGTGCCTCCGCTCGCTCCATTACCGTGGTGTCCCCGTTCTACCCCTACGCTCGTCAGGACAAGAAGCACAAGGGCCGCGAACCCATCTCGGCTCGCCTGATTTCTGACCTGTACAAGACCGCCGGCGCGGATCGCCTGATGTGCGTCGATCTGCACACCTCGCAGATTCAGGGCTTCTTCGACGGCCCGCTGGACCACCTCTTCGCAATTCCGGTGCTGGCTAAGCACATCCGCGAGCGCGTTGAGGACCTGTCGAACGTGACCGTGGTGTCCCCGGACACCGGTCGTGTGCGCGTGGCCGAGCACTGGGCCACCCTGCTGGACGGCGCACCCCTGGCCTTCGTGCACAAGACCCGAGACATCAACGTTCCGAACCACGCGGTCTCCAAGGCCGTTGTGGGTAACGTTGAGGGCCGCACCTGCGTGCTGATTGACGACATGATTGACACCGGCGGAACCATCGCCGGCGCCGTGAAGGTCCTCATGGATAAGGGCGCGAAGGAAGTTATCATCGCGGCAACCCACCCGGTTCTCTCCGATCCCGCCGTTGAGCGTCTGTCCGAGTGCGGTGCGGTCGAGGTCGTGGTGACCAACACCCTGCCCGTCCCGGAGGAAAAGCGCTTCGAGAACCTGACCGTTCTCTCCATCGCGCCCCTCATCGCTCGCGCTATTCGAGAGGTCTTTGACGAGGGCTCCGTGACCGAGATTTTCGATCACTAGGGCTTGAATAGGCTGTAGAAAATCCCCCGCTACCACGGTTGTGGTAGCGGGGGATTTTCTACATTTCTGAGGGGGCAGACCCCTGCAGATTCTGTATTGCGGAGATTTAGCGGTGGGCTCGCGCCAGCCACGGCAGAATCACGCGTAGCGACTCCTCAACCTCGTCTACGGCCTTCTTCGCGGCGGCCGGGCCTCGACGGTAGGGGTCCTCGAGCTTATCGCTCGCGAGGGGAGTGCCACCGTAGGAGTAGAGGTAGGAGAGCGGCTCGGCACGGCGCGCTTCCTCACGAAGGCGAGCAGCCTGCTTGAGCAGCACGATCTTGGAGTGGTACTGGGGCCACTCGCGCACGATCCAGTCGGCGTGCACCTTCTCCGCGACCAGGATGATGGTCGCGTTCTTAATGATCTCCTCGGTCAGCTGACGGGAGGCGAAACCCTCGGGGTTGTAGCCACGCTCGATGAGCTCGTTGGCGATGAGCTCGTACACGCCCTGACCGACCAGCGCGCCGGTACCGGCGCTGGCGAAGGTCCACTTGTCCTCCAGCCCGTACTCTGCCGCTAGGTGCTTGGAAATAACCTCGCCGGAAGCGCTGCGGGCAATGTTGCCGGTGCACACGAAGAGCGCCTGGAAGGGGCCGTCGGTGTCGTGGGCGCCGCTACGGGTGAAGGTGCCGGGGGAGAGCTTGAACAGCGGGGTGCGTTCGCGTTCCCCCTGCGGGGCACTTGCGGTCTCCTCACGTGCCGCGAGGGCTGTCGGAGCGGGCTCTTCTGCGGTGTCGGCCAGAACACCCGAAGCGACGGTGGGCGTGTGGTGTTCCTCGACGTGAACGGAGCGTGAGGAAGAGTCCTCTGCAGACGGTTCGTCCAGGGGGAGGATATCAGCGGCGGTACCCGAGGTTTCGGTGAGGTTCAGCGGCTGCGCATCAATGGTGACGGTGCCGTCCTCAGAGATTTCTTCGGCGCGGGAAGGCTCGGATGCCTTGGGAAGGGGCGTCTGGGCGGCGACCTCGGCAGGGGAGTGAGCCTCATACTCGCCCATGACTTCGCGGAGCGAACCCGAAGGGAGCATGGAGCGTTGGGCGGCCCCGCGGCGGTTCTTGCCTGCCAGGTCGGGGTTGTTCTGGATCAGCGAGCGGACCCCTTCCGCGATGGAGGGGGCGGATGCCGACGCAGTGGTTTCGGGGGCCTTGGAGGAGTCGGTGATCTCCTCTGCGGAGCCCCGGGTGTACTTGTCCTTCAAGGACTTGATGTTGAAGATGCCCATCAAAAGCCTTTTCTCTTGACGTACCCAACGGTGAACAGGGAAGCCGGAAGTGTCGGGTGAAGTTGAACGAATAGTATCTATCATACCGAGTTGCTTGACTCTTCAAAGGTCTCTGAATCTCGGGTGTGGCGAATACCCTACGGTCTCGTCCAACGCATCTTTATCGTAGGTCGCTCTGAAAGCTTCAACCTGGGGACGTGATGATGACCTAAAGTACAAACTTTATGTCGAAAGGGTTTAGAGGTCACATGCTAGAATTGGCGTGAAACGCTGGGCTTCTTCTCACTCGGAAGCCAGTGCAAACACTCACCAACGAGGACCAATGAAGAGTATTTACACTAAGCTTCGCTTGCTTTTCCCGGGACGAAGCTTTACGCTGCTTGTCTTTAATCTAATCGGTCTGTTCCTCCTATCTTTGATGGAAATGATCGGTGTTGCAGCCATCCTTCCCATTGTGAATATTGCGATGGGTGCGGAACTTACCGGTTACCTGGCTGTACTTTCCGATATCTTCGGCAACCCTCAGCGTTCTGAATTGGTGGTCTACCTGGGTATCGTTCTGGTGCTCGCCTTTGTTATTAAGGGTGTTGCTGCGCTCCTCTTTAAGCGCTGGAGCCTGAAATTTACCGGTTACCAGCAGCTGGCGACGTCGACGACAATCCTCAATCATTACATGAAGGATAGCTACTTCAACCACAAGAAGTCTCAGCCTGAAGAAACCGCGTACCTGATTAGCACCTACGTGGTGTTTGCATACCGCGGTTTTGTGGGATCGATTATTAACTTTGTGGGCGATTTCCTGTCTATCATCGTGTTGCTCATCATGATTCTTTGCGTCATGCCGGTTCCGGCGCTGATCGCTTTCGCATACTTCGGCATCACCATTGCTGTCATGCAGTTCTTCTTGCGCCGCGGTAACGCGAAGTATGGTGAGATAACGGCACGTGCGGGCCGAGACGCTTTGCGCTTCCTCCTGGATGACATCAGGGGCTTCCGCGAAATTCGTATTACAAATGCACACAAGGCTGCTATCGAGCAGTACCGCGAGCCCGCAGTACGAAGCGTTAAAAGCGACGTTAACCTCTCGTTCCTGAATGACTTCCCCAAGTACTCCCTTGAAGTTATTTTCATCGTGGGTATCGCTGGTCTGTTGGCTCTGGTGACCGCAACTCAGGGTGCTGATGGTCTTCCTGCCCTCATGCTTTTCGCAACCGCCTGTATCCGCATCCTTCCGAACGCTACCCGTATGATTGCTTCCCTGGGCGGTATTCGCGCGAACGAGTTCGCTAGTGAAGAGGTTGCTAAGGTCATCCGATCGATGAGCCCGGAAGAGCAGCGCCTGCAGATGGTTGAATTCAAGGATGAAATTGATCCTGCAACCATCATTAACTCGGCTATTGAGCCCGTGGACGTTCAGATTGATAACCTGGTCTACCGCTACCCGGATGGTGATAAGGATGTTCTCAAGGACATTCAGCTGGATGTGCCGGCTGGTACCTCGGTTGCTTTCGTTGGTGGTTCCGGCTCGGGTAAGACTACCCTGGTTGACCTAATCCTTGGCCTGCTCACCCCGACGAGCGGCACAATCTCTAGCCAGGGTAAGGATATCCATACTGACCTGCATTCCTGGTACCAGAAGATTGGTTATGTCCCTCAGGATCCCTACCTGGGCAACGGTACTTTGCGTGAGGCTGTTGCTTTCGGTATCCCCGACAAGCACATTGATGATGATCGTGTACGCTACTGCCTTGAGCTGGCGGAGTTGATGCCCGTTGTCGAGACCCTGGAAAACGGCATCAACACTTCGATTGGTGAGAACGGTAACCGCCTCTCCGGTGGTCAGCGTCAGCGTGTGGGTATTGCGCGTGCGATGTACCGCAACCCGAGCCTGCTGGTCATGGATGAGGCAACCAGTGCACTGGATAATGAGACTGAGTACAAGATTACTCAGACCATTAACCGCATCTCCAAGGAGATTACCGTGATTATCGTGGCTCACCGTCTTTCCACGGTGCGCAACGTTGACCAGCTGGTGTACCTCTCCCAGGGCCGCATCGCCAATAAGGGAACTTTCAAGGAGGTTCAGGCGGCCAACGAAGAATTTGCGAGCCTCGTTCGCCTGGGCCAGCTGCCCGACTAATTGAAACTATGGGGGGTGATCGTATGCAGATATAGATACGGTCGCCCCCATCTTTAGCCTTCTATCGCTTGTGAATTTCAGGCACCTCACTCAAAGGACATATTGTGACTCATACTCCCCGCGTATCTGCGGTTATTCCTTTCTACGGCGAGCCGGAACCGGTCCTCGCCATCATTGACACTCTGCGTGCCCAGCAGGGTATTGATCCCGCCGATATCGAGATTATTGTCTCTGACGATGTTTCTCCCACCCCCTTCCCCGAGGTTGAGGGCGTGACCGTCGTGCGCCGTGCGGTCAACGGCGGCTTCGGTAAGGCCGTGAACTCCGGCGTAGCCGCCGCAACCGGCGAGTGGGTGTTCATCCTCAACAGCGACCTGGAGCTGGATGACACCTTCATCTCCCGCATGCTCGCCGCAACCGAGGCACACGGCCAGGTTCTGGCCAGCCCGCAGGTCATCGGCCACGACGGCCAGCAGCAGTGGGTGGCCCGCAAGTTCCCCACCGCCGGACACATCGCCTGGGAATGGTTCACCCCGCTGGCTCGCTTCAAGCCGACTAACTGGTGGCACCGCGGCGTTGGACACGACGTTGAGGCCTGCACCGGAACCTCCGACGCGAAGGTTGACTGGGTCATGGGTGCGTGCATGGTTGTTCCTCGCGCCGTGTTCAACCGCCTCGGCGGCATGGACGAGCGCTTCTACATGAACAGCGAAGAGGTGGACTTCCAGTACCGCCTTTCGCAGGCCGGCGTGGACCGCTACCTGATCCCCTCGGTGACCGTTACCCACGAGGGCGGCGGATCTTCCCCCTCGGAGCGTCGCATCCAGTGGCTGACCACCGCACGCTTCATCTACGCCGACAAGTGGGGCTGGGAAAAGAAGCTGTCCGTAGCCCTACGTGCGACCAGCTACGCGAACTTCCTCGTGAACTCTGTGCGTGCGCTGCGCAATAAGGACGTAGACGCTCGCGGGTTCCTCGCAGTCGAACTGGAGCGCATCGCCAAGGCCGAGCGCCGCGAAAACTAGCTGTAGCGTCCGCACCCCGAACGGAACGCCCCATGGCTAAACGTTGGAGGTGACACACTGCGTAAGCATGTGTCATCTTCTGCTTTCGTTGTAAAATTTTAGTAGGTATGTTTGAGCGCGAACTCTGCTTGAAACGTGCCTCTCTGCTTCACTCCAACACATAGCACCGCACGGTTTTGCCCTGCGGGTTCGTATAGCAAACGCCGACAGGATTCAATCCTCATATGACTCAGCCCAAACTTCTACTGCTCTCGCCCGCATTCCACGGGTACTGGAAGGCAATTCAGGCATCCCTGGAAGTGCACGGATACGAAGTGCGCACCCACATCTACGATGCCCCGGGTACTCTGCCCGAGCGCATCCTCAACAAGCTCGCCCACGAGCTGCCCGAGAAGTACCGCCCTGAAAGCTTCGCGGCTCAGGCAACCCGTAAGGCTATCGATGCTTTCAACGAGTTCCGTCCCGACATTGTGCTGGTCATTAAGGGCGATATGCTCTCCCGCGAATGGTGGGACCTGCTGGAAACTTCCGGTGTTCGCTATGGCACCTGGCTGTACGACGAAATGCGCCGTATGAGCTACACCGAAGAGGACCTGCACCACCTGGGCGCGCTGGCAAGCTACAGCCCGCTGGATGCGCAGCACCTGCGTGAACAGGGATTCGAGGTGCTCGACATGCCGAACGCCTACGACACCCACTGCCCGATTGTTCCTGTCCGCGAGGACTCCATTAACTTTGTGGGCGCCAAGTACCCCAACCGTGAGGAGACCCTGCAGGCGCTGGTCGCAGCTGGCCTGCCGGTGCGTGCCTACGGTCGTGCCTGGTCGCGCCACCCCTACGACATTCTGCGCACCAAGCAGTTCAAAGACTCCGGCGTGCCCGCAGGTCGCGATGTTGACCGCTCCGAGGCGTACGGCATTA
>ERZ773037.1648-NODE-1648-length-11505-cov-5.274498_pt1 | contig 11505 bp, 13 predicted proteins | sample MGYA00511466_ERZ773037 | MGnify/ENA primary metagenome ERZ773037 (study PRJEB29015, sample SAMEA2738146) | human oral metagenome | biome: human oral; feature: human-associated habitat; material: saliva | place: China | collected 2202 ...
TCCATCATGACTTGTATACTTTTTTGGTTCATTATTAAAATTATTATCTGGGCTAAAACCGTCAGGATGCTTATCGTTGTAAACTGTTAATTTTCCTTTTTCAACTTTTACTTTTTCACCAGCAAAGGCGATCACGCGTTTAATGATATATTGATCTTTCATCCCGTCGATAAACTGTGGGTTTTCGAAAACAATAATCTCACCACGTTTTGGTATAAATTTTGTGTTCGTAAAATTTGCCCAAGTTAAGGGTAAGCGATTTATAATGGCTTTATCGCCGTCTTTAAAAGTTGGTTCCATACTCGAGCCGACGATTGTGAAGCTTTGAAAAATAAAAGTATTAATAAAGACTGTTCCTAAAGTTACACAAAAAAAGAAAACAAAAATCCCGAAAGTGTCGGCTATTCGAGGATGCCGTTGCCAAAAATTACTCTTCATTTTTATATTTTAGCATGATTTTTAAAGATTTTCAATTATGGTTATTTTTAAAATTATATGATATAATGGAGAAAGTATGGATTTTATTAGAATTTCGAAAAAACATTCTTTTTGGGGAAATATTGCGCATATTTTTTTAAATATTGTTTTGGCGGTTATTGTTTGGCTCTCCATTTATATTACTAAAACCCCTTGGATTGCAATTCTCTTGGTTTTTGTGAGTAAATGGCGAACTTTTGCTGTTCGGCCAAGATTTTGGCTCGCAAACGTAAAATCAAATCTTGTTGATTTAATTTTTTCGTTAAGTATAGTTATTTTAATGTTCTCAACAGGTATAGACTATATTTTTTCGCAAGGGCTACTCTTGGCTTTATATATATTTTGGTTAACAATCATCAAGCCAAGCTCAAAAGAATTATTTGTGCAAGTTCAAGCTCTTTTTACCGTATTCTTTGGGTTTTCGGCTTTATATTCGATTACATATGGCTGGAACGAAGCTTTAATTTTTATCTTGGCATTTTTGCTCGGATATTCAACAATTCGGCATATTATTTCATCTTATGCAGATTTAAATATTGAGATTTTTAGCCTTTTTTGGGGTCTAATTATTGCTGAATTTGCTTGGATTTTTAACTTTTTAGTGATTGGTTATCGCATCAACTTTGCACCATATTTTAATTTTGTAATTCCTCAGGCTGCAATTATTTTAACAGTTTTAAGTTTTATTGGTTTTAATGTGATTGTTTTAGATAAAAATGAAGAAAGGGAACGAAAAGAATTTCTACCAGAGGTGATTTTTGCAACAATTCTCATCTTGACTTTATTGTTATTCTTTTCTTCGATCCCAGTTGCGAAAGGTTAAGGTATGAATTTTCGAAAATATTTTAAAAAGCCAAAAAGTCAATTTTTAATAGCCATAATTATGGTGGCGGTTGTATTTTGTATAATTATTTTAGCTCAAATTATATCAAAAAGTAATTTCAATAAGAATAAAACTGGGTCTGCAAACTTCAACTTTTCGGCAAGCGATAAAGCTTCAAATTTTACGAATCAAATGGATTCTAATTCTATTGAGTCGGTTGCGAATAGGGTTTCGCAAAGTGTTGTTTCTATTGTTAGCAAAAATCAAAAAAGTTCAAGATTCTTTTATTCAACAGAAGATTCTGCAAGCGCAGGAACGGGAATTATTATTAGTGAAAATGGCTATATTTTAACAAACAAGCACGTTATTGAAAAATCTTCTGAAATTTTAGTTATTACTAATAGCGGCGATTCTTATGAAAGTGTTAGAGTGGTTATGGTTGACCCAATGAGCGATATTGCGATTTTAAAGATTTCGAACGCAAAAGGATTGAAAGCTGCCGAGCTTGGAGATTCGAAGAAAATAAATATCGGACAGCAAGTGATTGCGATCGGAAATGCTTTGGGTGAATATGACGGTACTGTCACGAGTGGTATTATTTCTGGAATTGGTCGTACAGTTGAGGCTGCTAGCGAAGACGGTTCTTCGAGAGAAGTTTTGACCGATATGATTCAAACAGACGCGGCAATCAATAGTGGAAATTCTGGTGGTCCTTTAGTGGATGCACAAGGACAGGTAATTGGAATTAATACTGCAGTAGCCTCTAAAGCTCAAAGCATTGGTTTTGCAATACCGATATCTTCAGTAAAGGGTATCTTAAAATCTATTAGTAAAGGCAAGGAACCGAAACGAGCTTATCTTGGAGCGAGTTATATATCAATTAATCAGCAAATTAGAAAAAAATATAATCTTGATGTTTCGAAAGGCGCTTTAGTTAAGTCGAGAAAAGGCAATGCTATTATATATGGTAGCCCTGCGCAAAAAGCTGGTTTAAAAGACGGAGACATAATCACAAAAATTGATGGTGTTGAGGTTTCTAAAAATTCCAGCATTAGTTCTTTAATCGGTGAAAAGTCCGTTGGTGATATTATTGAAATTTATTATATTCGAGACGGTAGAGAAAAATCTACTCGCGCAACTCTTGAAGAATATCATAAATAAAAATAACCCATTGTTGGGTTATTTTTTTTCGAAAACAATTGTGTAATTTTCTGAATAAGTTTTTGAGAAACCACATTTTTTGGCGTAATTTTCAATTTCCTTAAATTGAGATGGGTCAGCTTCAAGAATAATTTTTTGCAATTTTGGTAAATCTTGAGCTTGAAAAATTAAATTAAAAATTGCTTCTAATCCGTTTTTCTGAGCATAAAGTGCAATTTGTGGTTCATGGTGTAGCTCATTATTCTTTTCGAAATTTACCCAATCTTTATTGACATAAGGCAGATTTGCTGTAATTATTGTTATTTTCGAAAGAATTTCTGACGGTATTTGGCTTAAAAGATCACTTTCGAAAAGCTCAATTTTACTTTCAAGGATTTCTATAGCGTTTAGATTCGCCACAGAAAGCGCTTGAAGTGAAATGTCGCTCGCAAAAAAATCAATATTTTTGCCAAGCTCAGCTTTTAGAGTGATTGGAACTATTCCAGAACCTGTACCAACATCTAAAATTTTATCGCCATTTTTGGCAATTTTTTTAGTAATTTCAATTAGGGTTTCAGTTTCTGGGCGAGGAACTAGTACATTTTCGTTCACGAAAAAAGTTCTTCCAAAAAACTCCTTTTCTCGAAAAATATAAGCGAGGGGAATCCTCTTTAGGCGCTTATTTAAAAAATTATTTGCGTGAAAAACCAGAGTTTTCGAAAGCTTTTTTTGCGGATTTGCATGTAAAAAAGTTCGTTCAACTTTTAAAATATTTGCCAAAATTAGCTCAGCATCAAGTTGCGAACTCTCAATTTTAGCATTCCTAAGTTTTTGCGCTGATTTTTTCAGCCAAGATTCAATAGTTTCTCGCATAAATTAGTTGTTTTCTGAAGCGTTTGCGGCTAAGAATTCAAGCTCGGCAGCTTGTAAGTGTTCAACAATATCTAAAATTTGCCCATTCATTGCGGCTGGAATATTACTTCTTGAAAAGCCAATCCGGTGGTCGGTGATACGATCTTGAGGGAAATTGTATGTTCGAATCTTTTCGGAGCGGTCGCCAGAACCAATTAGGCTGCGGCGTTCGGCGGTAAGTTTGGCATTTTCCTCATCAATTTTGGCTTGAAGTAGGCGCGCACGCAAAATCCCAAGGGCTTTCTCTTTGTTCTTAATTTGTGATTTTTCATCTTGGTTTGTAACCACCATACCAGTTGGAATGTGAGTGATTCGCACAGCAGAATCAGTCGTGTTCACACTTTGACCGCCATGACCGCCCGAACGATAAACGTCAATTCGTAAATCATTCGGATTAATTTCAATATCAGCCTCTTCGGCTTCAGGCAAAACTGCTACCGTTACGGTTGAAGTGTGAATTCGCCCTTGCGATTCAGTAGCTGGAATGCGTTGAACTCGATGAACACCACTTTCGAATTTTAATTTTGAGTAGGGAGCATCGCCCTTTACTCCAAAAACAACTTCTTTATAGCCGCCAGCATCGTTTGCAGATTCGCTCAGAAGTTCGGTTTTTAGGCCATTTTGTTCACAATATCGTAAATACATGCGGTAAAGTTCGCTCGCAAAAAGTGAAGCTTCATCGCCACCAGCTCCTGCACGAATTTCGACAATCACGTTCTTCTCATCATTCGGATCTTTAGGAAGAAGCATTTCGAAAAGCTCTTGCTCAAGATTGGCAAGTTTTTCTTCGCTTTCAGCGATTTCAATTTTGGCAAGTTCTGCAAGTTCTCCAGTTTCAAGGCTAGCAAGTTCGCGCGCTTCTTCGATATTTTTTTCAAGATTTTCGCGCAATTCACCACGCTCGATAATTTTTTCAAGTTCGGTGAATCGCTTATTTTTGGTAGAAAAATCAGGCGAAGAATAAGCGTTTGGTTCGCTCAAAAAAGCCTGAATTTCTTCGCGCTCAATTTTAAGTTTATCAAGATTTAAATCAATTTTTGGCATATAAAATATTATACCAGAAATTTGCATAAATTTGAAGTATTGAAATTTGATTGTGGTTATGATAAGATTTTGATATGAAAATAACTTCTTGGCGAGAATTTATCGAAAACGAAGCCGAAAAGCCATATTTTAAAAAGTTGTGGCAAAAAGTTGAACACGAACGCATTTCGAAAGATATTTTTCCCGCAAGAGAAGATATTTTTTCTTGTTTTAAAGAATGCCCACTTGAAAAAACTAAGGTTGTAATTATCGGCCAAGATCCTTATCACGGTGAAGGGCAGGCACATGGAATGAGTTTTTCGGTTAAAAAAGGTGTTAAAATTCCGCCAAGTTTGCAAAATATTTATAAAGAACTTCAAAGTGATCTAGGAATTGAGCCGGCTAGCGATGGTTTTTTAGAGTCTTGGGCCGAGCAAGGTGTTTTACTGCTGAATACTTCTTTTAGTGTTGAAAAAGGCAAGCCAGCAAGTCATGCAAATTTTGGCTGGATGGAGTTTTCTGAACATGTTTTAGATTTTTTAAATGATTTCGAAAAGCCGTTAGTTTTTATTTTGTGGGGAGCACATGCACAAAAAGTTGGTGCCCGAATAACTAATTCAAAACACCTTAAAATTGAGAGTGCACATCCTTCGCCATTTTCAGCGCGGCGTGGATTTTTTGGCTCAAAGCCTTTTTCTAAAGTGAACAAATTTTTAGAACAAAATGGTGAGACTCCGATTGATTGGCATGTAAAATAAAAATCTCGCAATTAAATGCGAGATTTTTCCATTAAACGAATTATCGTTCAGCTTTTTTAGCTTTTTCAGCAGCTTGTTTTTTGGCTTTATTTGCCAAAGCAGCTTTGCGAGCTTCTGCCATTTCTTGGGCTCGTTTGAAGCGATCAACACGACCTTCGGTGTCGATGATTTTTTCTTCACCAGTAAAGAATGGGTGAGAAGCACTTGAAATGTGCATTTTTACAAGTGGGTATTCGTTGCCGTCTTCCCATTTGATAGTTTCTTTTGAATCTGCTGTTGAGCGAGTCAAGAAAGCAAATCCAGCCACCTCGTCGCTAAATACGACAGGGCGATATTCGGTTGGATGTAAATTCTTTTTCATAACTTTTCCATTTTAACAAATTATTTAAAAAAATGCAAATCTAAATTTTTGAAGAAAGATTAATTTTACATTTGCTTTTGCATAAAAAAGGAGTATAATTAGAGTGTAAACTTAAAAATATGGAGGAAGAAATGAAGCTTAAGGCTACATTATTTACAGCTATTGCCGTTGTGAGTGCAATGTCTGTAACAGGTTTAGGCATTATGTCTGGACAAACTGCTAGTGCGGCAGAAGAAGAATTACCATTTAAAGCGGAAGTAGTTAGTCCACAAGAGCTTAAAATTTCAGGTTTGCCAGAAACTGAAACTGCAGATAAAATTAAAGATCGGTTCATTAAGGCTCCGGTTGCAAATCTAATTGATCAGAGTAAATTAAATGTAACAGTAGAAAAAGGTGTTGCTACATTAAAAATTAAAAATGGTATTTTGCCTGCCTCAACACTTGAACAATATGACGGCGCAGATAAAGACGGTAACCGTCGAATTCAGCTAGCGAAATTCAAAAAAGATAAAGTACAAGATACAGTGCGTGTGGAATTTTCAGCACCGCGTAAAGCTGATGGTAACTTTGACTATGAAAAAGCAAGTGTTCGATTTTTGAATAAAAAACAGTTTGATGCAGCAAAAACAGAACTCCAAGAATTAAAAAATATTACAAAAAGTCTTGAAAAAGCGGTTGCAGCCAAAGATCTACAAGCAGCTAAGAATGCTATAGCGGGCAAAGAGAATGCAATTTGGTATGCATACTGGAATGCGCAAATCGTAGCACTTGAAGCAAAACTTAATCCAGTTGTAGAGCCAGCTAAACCAGCTCAACCAACTAAACCTCAAAGTGAAGAAGTTGCAGTAGGAATTCCAACTGAGCCAGCTAAACCAGATGAGAAACCAGAATCTTCAAATAGCCTTAAGGCTCCAAACACTGGTGAAAACCGAAAACAAGGCTTTGAAATTGTTTTGGTCAGTGTTGTCTCAATAATTCTTGCGGCAATTTCTGTGGTTGTTATCAAACGACAATAAAATTAGAGAAGAGAGGTAATTTGCCTCTTTTCTTTTTATGTAAAGTGTGATAGAATTGAAAAGTATATAAAATTAATGAAACAATTTTTGGGAGAATTCCTTTCGAAAGTTTTTCGAAATTATCCCCAAAAATGAAGACAAAGGAGTTAAAATGTCTGTAAAAGTTGATATCAAGCAATTGCTTGAAGCTGGCGTTCATTTTGGTCACAAAACTTCACGCTGGCACCCAAAAATGGCGCCATATATTCACAGCAAGCGTCAAGATAGCCACATTATCGATCTAACTAAAACTGTTGAAGGTCTTGAAAAAGCTCTTCCAGCTATCACAAAAGCAGTTGAAGGTGGTCGAAAAGTTCTTTTTGTTGGAACTAAAAAACAAGTTAAAGAAGCTGTTCGTGAAGCTGCTGAAAGCGTAAAACAACCATATGTTGTTGAACGATGGGTTGGCGGAATGCTTACAAACTCAGCAACTGTAAACCAACAAATCAAGAAATTAAAAACTCTTGAAAAACGAATGGATAGCGGTGAGCTTTCAAAACGATATTCAAAACTTGAAGTTCAACGATACGCTGAAGAAATTGAAGCTTTAAATACAAAATATGGTGGAATCAAAGATTTGATGGGTCGCCCAGGAATTTTGTTTGTAACTGATTCAATTGCTGACGCAAACGCAATTCGTGAAGCTAGAACTTTGAATATTCCAGTGGTCGCAATTGTTGATACAAATGTAAACCCAGATGGAATTGATTACGTAATTCCAGCAAATGATGACGCTATTAAAGGTGTTAAATTGCTTTTGGACTATGTGATTGAAGCTATTAAAGAAGCTAAAACTGATAAATAATTCTTAAATTCGAAAGGATAAAAATGGCTGTTTCTATTGAAGAAATTAAGAAACTTAAAGAATTGACAGGTCTTGGCTTGACCGATGCCAAAAAAGCCCTTATTGAAGCTGAAGGTGATTTTGATAAAGCGCTTGAAGCTCTTCGTAAAAAAGGTCTAACAAAAGCTGAGAAAAAAGGTGACCGCGAAGCTCGTGAAGGTTTGGTTGAAGCTTATGTTCACGGTGGTCGAATTGGTGTAATTGTTGAAGTTAACTGTGAAACTGATTTCGTTGCACGAACTGAAGATTTTAAAAACTTCGCACACCAAATTGCTATGCAAATTGCTGCTATGGCGCCAGTTTATGCTACTGAAGCTGATATTCCAGCTGAAGAAATTGCTCGTGTTAAAGCTGAAGCTGAAGAGCGAGTTTCGAAAGAAGGAAAGCCAGCTGAAATTGCTGCCAAAATTGTTGATGGCCAAGTTAAGAAATACTTTGCTGAAAAAGTTCTTCTTTCACAAACTTACATTATGGATGACAGTAAATCTGTTGAACAATTCTTGAAAGAAACTGTTGCTAAACTTGGTGAAAATATCGTTGTGCGCCAATTCTCACGAATTGAACTTGGTGTTAACGAATAATAAAAAATTTTTTACAATAAAACTCTACCACTAACGGTGGAGTTTTATTTTTGTGATTATTCAAGTCTTGACTTTTTATGCATAACCAATTATAATTTTAAGCATAAGTAATAAAAAATAAAGGGAGAAAAATGTTTAAGAATAAAATAGCAGTTTATGCTTTTATAAGTGCTGTTTGTGCTTTATTTTTAGCTCAACCCGCATTTGCTGATACAGTAAAGAGAATTGACGTTGACGCAACAGGTGAGATTAAAGAACTTCGATCAGAAGGCTCAGATAACCAGACTAATACTAAGGTCAATATTAGTGTTAAAAATGGGCAAAATATTAACGCTGGTGATTATGTTGATCTTAAATTTGAGAGCCTTAACGATGCTTGGCTGGAAGATAGAGATATTCGTTACAAAGATACAATTATCGGCAAGATGAAGTTTATCAAAGCTAAAAATAACGTTAGTGAATTTTCTAGAAGATCTATCAAAGGTCATCCTGAAGCAGAGAATATTATTCCAGAAAAGAGTGCAGCCCGAGATTCAGAATATAGGCTAATTTTTAATGATCAAGCTAAAAAATTCTCGGATATGCAGCTTTCAATAGAGGTTGTTGCTTATAATTATGCTGCTTGGGTTAATCATAAGTATAATGTTGAACAAGCCGTAAAGGTTAATGATAAAGATATTGTTCGTAAAACTGGTACGATCAATGGAGTTGGAAAAAAATTACCAGCGGTGGACGCTAGGTTTAATACTTTTCACGCCTCTAGTCAAGATGGTGAAAATTTAAATGGTACTATATTTGACTTTAGTTTATCTCAATCAGATAAAAATGATCCTAAACATATTAAACCAGGTGATATTTTCAAGATGAAACTACCGCAATCTTCTGGTGTTGCATTTGACGCAAAATTGAATCCAAAAGAGGGAGCAGTCGGCACTATGAATACTCAGGAGCTATATGCTAACTTTGGTGATAATGCTACTTCAAAGGGCGTCTTGCTTAAGACTGGTGTAAACTTAAAGTATAAAGTTATAAAAAATTCAAGCCACGAGTTAGTATACCAGATCGTAGAGATTGCTGATGATAAAGCTTTTTATCAATTTATGCCAAGATTAACTATTTTAGATACTAGCGAAAAAACAGTTAACTATAACGAGAATAAATTGAACCCATTTTCTGCAACCACAGAAATTTACCGAGGTGATGATAAGTATTTTTCTCTAGATAAACCAGCTGCAGGTGTCATAAGTGGCACAAAAATGAAGTCTTACGCAGACATTAAAAAGCGTGGATCTGTGATTGTGCGCTATCAAGATGAAAATGGCGCAAGCCTTGCTCCTGAAGTTTTGTTATCAAATAAAGTTCAAGTGGGCACAGACTATACTGCTGAAGAAAAGCAATTTGAAGGATTCGAAAAAGCGGAACTACTTAAAAACTCATCACCTAAAACTGGAAAAGTTGAAGAAGGTGTAAAGATTGTAACATTTGTTTATAAAAAGAAAAGCATTCCTGCACCCGAAAAACCTTTGAATCTAGTAAAAGAAGAGAAGAAGCCAACAGAAAATATTAGTGCACCAAACACAGGTTTCGAAAATAATTTTATTAAAAATTTACTTTTTATAGGTGGTGCTGCACTTTCTGTAATTTCTATAATTGTTATTAGAAAAAACTATTAAATGGAATAAATAAGATAAAAGACCTCTTCCATTAAGATTTAAGAGGTCTTTTATTGTTGTTGCTATGATTATATTAAGCTAAACTCTTTTCGATAAAGGCGATTATTCGCACGTCGCGAGATTCTAACTCGCTTTCTTCATTAATTTCATTCACACCGAATATTTCTTCTGCGCCTTCACCAAATTTTGCATGCAAAGTTTTGATCCAGCTTCCATTTGCGAGCTTTTTTAGGCTAACATTTTCACTAAAGCTCACTCCACGAAAGAAGTTTTTTTCGTTGGGGAGTTCAATTTTTATTTCTTTGTTATTTTTTTCAATTTTTAATTTAAAACTCTTTTTAAAAATTGGATCAAAGTATTCAATTACTTTTTTAATATTTTTTTGTTTCATTTGATTCCTTTTTGTTTTTTGCTTTAAAACATAACTATAATAACATAAAAAATAAAAAAAGTCAATAGAAAACCCCGCCATTTTGGCGAGGTGTGTTGACCGCTCAGGATTTATAATGCTTGTGGCCCTTAGGAAGGAACTTCCTAATGCGGCCACGGAGCCAAACCCTAATATACTTTTCACCATTTTTATCGAAGAATGCCACTCTTTTCACTGTTTGGAATAGGGGGCTCATTCGAATGGTATTATTGATATAATAGAGATATTTCTCTTCGAAAATATCACTAGTGGGAATTTCAATAATATAACATTTTCCTGCAGAACAAGAACTAATCGCATTTTTAATCTCTTGATCGCTTAATCCTGCAAAAACTTCACGAATCTTCAATGAAAGTTCATCGTGATAATCTTTCGCATCAATTGTGCGAGCTTCTTCGGTCAATTCTGCATTTGATCTAGTTGTAAGAGCTGTACCCATAGTAGTCCTCCTTAAAGTGCATCCCCGAAGGGAATATTGATAGATCAATTATACCACTTTTAAAAATAAAAGTCAATTAAAAAGCCCCAAATTTAAATTGGAGCTTGAGAATTAAAAATCCAGTCCAGTTACTTGAACATACAAATTGTATCCTTTTTTTCGGGATTCACTATCAATGTGTGGTCGCCTGAAACCAGTAATATTTTTAAATACCGTCTTCTGTCTCTTTAGATATCTATATAAGGATGACGGATGAATATTCTCTGGTAAAACAATTGGAATTTCAATCATTTTGTTAATGCGAATTTGCTCACAAAGATCGTCGTATTCATCTTTCGAAAGTTTTCGAAGGTGTTTCTTAACTTCTTCCGATATTGCTTCATAATAAAGATTAACTTTACCGTTTTGACTTGGCTTATCAGATTCCAAAATCAATTTTGGCTCTATTAGAAATATGATTTGTTCTACACCGTCTTTTTCGGCTTCATATTCTTCAAAAATATGAAACTTACTATTAACAGCTCTTCGAACCTCAATAAATGTATCATTTCCATAGCCCATTTCGATCGCTTCTTTTTTGGGAATACTAATTCTTGTGGAATACTTCCTCCAATGATCATAGTAATTGAATGGAATTGTTTGCCTTTCGGCCGATTGGCCGAGTTCTTCTATGATATACCTAATAATCTTATATAAGATTACAGTATAATCTTCTTGCAACTTTTTCAGTTTAGCTTCGCTTTCTAGAGGCCCAACAAGCTTATTTTTTTCCATAAAAAACTTCCTCCTGGATTTTTTTGCGTAGTTTTTAAAGAACTATACTTACATATTATACAATTTTATATCAATAAAGTCAAGCTAAAAAGGGGTTAAAATTTTTATGAAACTGTAGTATAATTGTTCTATGTTAGATATTAGATTTATTCGTGAAAACGCCGAGCGTGTGCAAAAAGATGCGTTGAATAAAGGTTATAAAAATGCTGATGTTC
>ERZ773037.1649-NODE-1649-length-11490-cov-23.536248_pt1 | contig 11490 bp, 9 predicted proteins | sample MGYA00511466_ERZ773037 | MGnify/ENA primary metagenome ERZ773037 (study PRJEB29015, sample SAMEA2738146) | human oral metagenome | biome: human oral; feature: human-associated habitat; material: saliva | place: China | collected 2202 ...
TTTGCACGCGGCTGGAGGCGGTGATGGCGTCGGCGGGCAGGTCGTTGCTTTCTGACCTGCCGCGGGTATGCGTTACGGCGTAGCCGGGTTCGGCTGTCGCTGTGCTGTGCTGTGGGTTCTGCTGGGGTTCGGTGCGCTTGTGGGGCATGTTTCCAGTGTAGCGAGGGGGCGAGGGGAGTATGGCGGGCATAGGAGGCCCACAAAATGCGCTGACGTGCACATAGTGCGTGTGGGTATATCTTTGCCTGTGTGTGATTCTGTGTGCGCGACACGCTGAAATACGGGATTATTTATGAGCTTCGCCACAGTAAATTAGATTTTTCTCTCAATCACCGCTTGAAGGTTTGGGGTTATATGGGGTTTGAATTTAGGTGTATATCACTAAAAACTTTCTTAAGTAACCTATTTGAGTTGAAAAACCTTCAATCTTAACGGAGGGTTTTTGCCATAACCCCTCATCAGGGCTCTATTGAAAACCATTGCGGGGGTTGGAATTGGTGGGTATAGTTTTACCTGTATCGTCACCCGGCGTGTAGAAGGCTGAGCCCAACGGGCGCACCAAGGCCCCTTGTGGGATGCTCCCACGCGGAACGGTACAGCATTATGTTGTTATCATCCGGGGTCGGAATACTGTCCGGCTTCACTCGCTCAATCGCTTTGGTGAATTGTCACCGTGCACGACGATGGGTGATAACTCTTATTCCTCAAATGACATCACTCTCGAAGGACATATATGTCTACTAACATTTCTCGCCGCAAGGTTGTTGCGGGCGCAGCATGGGCTGCTCCGGTTGTCGCGGCTTCTGCCGTTGTTCCGGCTTTCGCTTCCTCCACCGAATGCGAGTGGGCTTCCTCCGCTGCTTACAGCGTTGAGGGCACCTCCGCAGGTGCTAAGAGCACCACCTCCTTCACCGTTCCCGAGCGAGTCGACAAGATTAAGTTCGAGGTCGTCGGCGGTGCCGGTGGTACCAACTACGACGATATGGCAGCAGGTTCCGGTGCTAAGATCACCGGTATCATCGAGGTCAAGCCCGGCCAGACCGTTCAGCTCGTCGGTGCAGCCGGTGGTATCGGTAACAACCCCCTGACCCCCGCAGAGGGTGGCGAGGGCTACGGTAACGGCGGTTCCTCCAGCCTGCCCAACCCCGTCCCCTCCACCATCATGCAGCAGGTCAACACTATTTGGCCCGCTAGCTCCCCCCTGAAGCGTATTACCTACTCCGCTTCCGGTGGTGGCTCCTCCGCTCTGGTTATCGACGGCACCCCCGTTGCTGTTGCAGGTGGCGGCGGTGGCGCTGGCTTCATCAACAACGGTGGCGCTAACAACAACCCCGACTACATGGAGCCTGGCGCAGTGACCGCTTCCTGGCAGTGGCCCTCCGGCGCAAAGCGCAACGGCAACATCATTTTCGGTTCCACCGGTGGTTCCGCTGATGGTTCTGCAGGTTCTGCAGGTCAGGGCGGCTTCGGTATCTACGACGCTGACAGCTCCATCCGCGAAACCGTTGAGGCCGGTGAAGGTGGCGCAAACGGTATCGGTGGTAACGGTGGTTCCAAGACCGCTCTGCACACTGGCAAGTCCCCGAACGGCGTTCTGGGCTTCTACTCCACCAACAACCAGGAGATTTACCAGTCCTCCAAGTCCGGTAACAACGGTGGCGATGGCTTCAAGGGTAACGGTGGCGACGGTGTAGCATCCTACTCCTACCTGATCGACAACAACGATCGCACCAAGAAGGAAGAGGGTACCCACAAGGGTTCCGGTTACGCTCTCGAGTACAAGTCCATCGGCTTCAACTTCAACGGCTACGAGTCGGTTATTTCCGCAGGTGGTGGCGCAGGCTACGGTGGCGGTGGCTCCGGTGCTTCCAGCTCCTCCTCCGCAATCGTTCTGACCCAGAAGTGGAACAACAACCCCAACGGTATCCGCCAGAACGTCTCCTTCGGCCAGCTCGGTGGCGGCGGCGGCGCAGGTGGCTCCTACGTTGCTCCCGGTGTTTCCGGCGGTACCATTACCTCCGCAGGCAACGCTCCGACCGAACGTGGCAAACGTGGCAACGGCTACGTCAAGGTCACCCTCTGCCAGCGCACCGCATAATTAGCGGTAACGTTTTAGGTACTCGACCCCACTCGGGGTAGAAATACCATCTCTTTTCCCCGGCTGATGATTCAGCCGGGGAAAAGTGTTTTAACCCTCCTGTTTCCCCTAGCCACACTGCGGGTCTTCCCACCCGCCCGGAACGACCCGGACTCCGACGGCCCAGACTCTGAGAACCCGCCCGCGCACCCTACCGCCCGCCCCCGAGCGCGTATTACGGTAGAGGCATGACTGAAGCACGTAGCATCGACCTCGCCGTCATCCCCGGCGACGGCATCGGCCCCGAAATCATTACCGAAGCCCAGCGCATCCTCACCCGCGCCTGCGAGCTCGAAAACATCACCGTCAACCCCACCCAGTACAAGCTCGGCGCCGAGCACTGGCTCGAAACCGGTGAAACCCTGCCCGAGTCCACCATGGACGCCCTCAAGAAGCACGACGCGATTCTCTTCGGTGCCATCGGCGCCGACCCGCGCAGCGGCAAGATTCCCTCCGGCCTCATCGAACGCGAAATGCTCCTGAAGCTGCGCTTCGCCTTCGACCACTACATCAACCTGCGCCCCTCCCGCCTGTACCCCGGCGCGGTATCTCCGCTGGCCAACCCCGGCAACATCGACTTCGTGGTCGTGCGTGAAGGCACTGAAGGCCCCTACATCGGTAACGGCGGCGTGATTCGCCAGGGCACCCCGCACGAGATTGCCACCGAGGTCTCCCTCAACACCGCGCACGGCGTGGAGCGCCTGATTCGCTACGCCTTCGAGCTGGCCTCCACCCGCCGCAAGAAGGTCACCCTCGTGCACAAGACCAACGTGCTCACCCATGCCGGCCGCCTCTACAACCGCTACTTCGCCGAAATCGCGACTGAATTCCCCGAGGTCGAGACCGACTACCTGCACATTGACGCGACCACCATCTTCATGGTCACCGACCCCTCCCGCTTCGACGTGATTGTGACCGATAACCTTTTCGGCGATATCATCACCGACCTGGCCGGCGCGGTCACCGGCGGTATCGGCTACGCCGCCAGCGGCAACATTAACGCCGTCGGCGAGTTCCCCTCCATGTTCGAGCCCGTGCACGGTTCTGCGCCGGACATCGCCCGCCAGAACAAGGCCAACCCCACCGCCGCAATCCTCGCCGGCGCGATGCTGCTGCGCCACCTCGGCTACGATGCCGCCGCGGCCCGCATCGAGGACGCCGTCGAGGCGGACATGCGCGAGAACGGCGCCACTGTGCGTGGCACCGATCGGGTTGGCGCGGACGTGCTCGCACGCCTCGGCTAAGGTCAGCTGACTAAAACTCGCTTATGACAGCGTGAGCGCTGAATAAAAACGCCAGGGAAGCCCGGAAGGAACGCACCTTCCGGGCTTTACCTGTGCCTGCCCCGCGCTCGTCTGCCCACGCTCGTGGCTACATATATCTGTGCGGGCGGGGGAGAGGTATCCACTGCCGCTAGGTTTACCCCCCCCCGCCGAACCTGACCTGCGAAACCCACCTGTTCACATCCTGAATGGGGTAAAAGGTGCACATGCGGCAAAAGCATCTTTCCGGTACTCTAAAACAGTCGAGCACACCCGCCCGACCTCCTCGGCGGTGGATACCCTCCACCGCGTACCTTGATGCATCCACGCTGCTCGAAAGCACGAACCGTCCCCACGGATGCACCACCTGCCTCGGCACCGCGCCCACCGCACACACCCCGGCGCATCAGCGGCCGCAGGCAGCCCCGGCCGCTCCCACCGTGCGAGAGCGACCGAACTCGAAGAACGCAGAATGATGCATTAGACGAAGAGGAACGCAGAACGATGGCCATCGAATTCAGCCACGAAGCAAACCAGTCACCCGCCTCCGCCGAACGCCGCGAAGAAATCCTCAAGAACCCCGGCTTCGGCGACTACTTCACCGACCACATGGTCACCATCGACTGGGAGGGTGACTACAAGACCGGCGGCACCTGGTACGACGCCCGAGTCCACCCCTACGGCCCGATCGTTCTGGACCCCGCAGCATCCGTCTTCCACTACGGTCAGGAAATCTTCGAGGGCATTAAGGGCTACCGCCACGCCGACGGCTCCGTGTGGACCTTCCGCCCGGAAAAGAACGCCGCCCGCTTCGCGAACTCCGCGCACCGCCTCTCCCTGCCCGAGCTGCCCGCCGAGACCTTCATCGAGTCCCTGCGCGAGCTCATCAAAGCCGACGAGGCATGGGTTCCCACCGGTGACGGCGAGGCCTTCTACTTCCGCCCCTTCATGATTGCCACCGAGGCTTTCCTGGGCGTTCGCCCGGCCCGCCACGTGCAGTACCATGTGATTGGCTCGCCCGCCGGTAACTACTTCGGCACCCCCGAACCCGTGGACATCTGGCTCTCCACCACCTACGCCCGCGCAGGCGAAGGCGGCACCGGTGCAGCAAAGTGCGGCGGTAACTACGCGGCGTCCATGATCGCCCAGACCGAGGGTGAGAAGCACGGCTGCAAGCAGGTCATCTTCAAGGACCCGCACCGCGGCGACGCCATCGAAGAGCTCGGCGGCATGAACGTGTTCTTCATTTTCGGCAAGGAAAACAAGATTGTTACCCCCGAACTGACCGGCACCATCCTGGAGGGCGTGACCCGCTCCTCGCTGATTCAGCTCGCCAAGGACCGCGGCATGACCGTCGAAGAGCGCGCCATCACCCTCACCGAGTGGCGTGAAGGCGTGGCAAACGGCGACATCACCGAAATCTTCGCCTGCGGCACCGCAGCAGTGGTTGCACCCATCGGCAAGCTCAAGGCAGAGGATTTTGAGATTCCGGCACCCACCGAGCACTTCGGTGAGATTTCCAAGAGCCTGCGCGAAGAGCTCGTCGGTATTCAGCTGGGCACCGTTGAGGACCGCCACGGCTGGATGACCCGCCTCATCTAAAACGTGAATCTAACGTAACCCGCGAAATCCCCGTAGGATGCGCCCGCCCGACCCCGTACGTCGCGCGGCGAGCAGTTTGCGGGGATTCGCTGTGCCCGGCGATATAGGGGAGAGGAGGCACACCCCGCCGAACCTAACAGCATTGAACCCCGCCGGGCTAAAACCTGCCCCGCCAATTCCGCCCGCCGCCCACACCCTCGAAGGCTGGTACCCTAGAAAGTATGCGTATTGCACGATTTACCGTAAATAATGAGCTCCACTTCGGGCTGGTCGAAGGCGAAGCGGGCGAAGAGACCCTGCGCGTCATCGCCGGCGACCCCTTCTACTCGGGCGTCGAACCGACCGGCACGACCTACCCCATCGATCAGGTGCGTCTGCTTGCCCCGATCATTCCCCGCTCCAAGGTGATTGGAGCGATCGCAAACTGGGCAGGAACCGAGGCGCCTGTCTCCCCGCAGTTCTTCCTCAAGCCGAACACCACCGTGATCGGCCCCGGCGACCCCGTGAGCCTGCCTGAGTACTCCGAGGCCGTCAGCCCCGAGGGTGAACTCGCCGTCATTATCGGTCGTATCGCCAAGTCCGTGCCTCTTGAGCGCGTGCATGAAGTCATCTTCGGCTACACCGTAGCCAACGACCTCACCGCCCGCGACCTGCTCGAAGACCGCCAGTGGACCCGCGCCAAGGGCTTCGACGGCGCCACCCCGCTCGGCCCCTGGATTGAAACCGACCTGGACACCGACTCGCTGAACATCACCACCTGGGTCGACGGCGACGTCGTGCAGGAGGGCAACACCTCCGAGATGCACTACTCCGTGGCCGAACAGGTGGCCGCAGCCTCCGAAATCTTCACCCTGCTGCCCGGCGACGTCATCCTGACCGGCACCCCCGCCGGCGTCAGCGTGCTGCGCGACGGCAACGAGGTCGAGGTCGAGGTCGAAGGCATCGGCTCCCTCGTCACCCGCGTGCGCGACTAAGCCGCCCGCGCCCCACACCATCTACCGTCCATCCTGAACACACCGTCAAGGAGACAACATGACCGAATACCACGGTCCCGAACTCAACACCCCCGCAGACACCCGCGTGCGTTTCTGCCCCTCGCCCACCGGCACCCCGCACGTGGGCATGGTGCGCACCGCCCTCTTCAACTGGGCCTACGCACGCCACACCGGCGGTAAGCTCGTCTTCCGCATCGAGGACACCGACGCAGCACGCGACTCCGAAGAATCGTTCAACCAGGTGCTCGACTCCCTGCACTGGCTCGGCATCAACTGGGACGAAGGCGTGGGCGTTGGCGGCCCGCACGAGCCCTACCGCCAGTCCGAGCGTAAGACCGCTGGCATCTACAACGAGATCTTCCAGAAGCTCGTTGAGGGCGGCTACGTGTACGAGGACTTCTCCACCCCCGACGAGGTGAAGGAGCGCCGCAAGGCAGCCGGCCAGGACCCGCAGCTCGGCTACGACAACTACGACCGCAACCTCACCGAGGAGCAGAAGGAAGCCTACCGCGCCGAGGGCCGCAAGCCCGTGTGGCGTCTGCGCATGCCCGACGAGGACATCACCTTCAACGACCTGGTTCGCGGTGAAATCACCTTCAAGGCCGGTACCGTGCCCGACTACGTGGTCGTCCGCTCCAACGGCGACCCGCTGTACACCTTCGTGAACCCCGTGGACGACGCGCTCATGGGCATCACCCACGTGCTGCGCGGCGAGGATCTGCTCTCCTCCACCCCGCGTCAGATTGCGCTCTACCGCGCGCTCATCGACACCGGCGTGACCACCTTTATCCCCGAGTTCGGCCACCTGCCCTACGTCATGGGCCAGGGCAACAAGAAGCTCTCCAAGCGCGACCCCGAGTCGAACCTCTTCCTGCTGCGTGATGCCGGCTTCATCAAGGAAGGCCTGCTGAACTACCTGTCCCTGCTGGGCTGGTCCCTCTCCGCAAACCAGGATGTCTTCACCATCGACGAGCTCGTCGAGCACTTTGACGTGCACGACGTGGTGGCCAACCCCGCCCGCTTCGACGTGAAGAAGGCAGAGTCCATCAACGGTGACCACATCCGTGCCCTCGACCCCGAGGACTTCCGCAACCGCCTGATTCCGTACCTGCAAGCTGCCGGTGTGCTCGGCGAAACCCTCACCGAGCGCCAGGAGCAGGTGCTCACCGAGGCCGCACCCCTGGTTCAGGAGCGCATGCAGCTGCTCGGCGAGGCCCCCGGCCTGCTCGCCTTCCTCTTCAAGAGCGACGACGAGATCACCGTGGCGGACGACGCCCGCAAGCAGCTCAAGGAATCCGCACCGCAGGTGCTGGCCGCCGCCATCGAGGCCCTGGAGCCCCTCGAGGACTTCACCGCCGCCAACATCGAGGCAGCGCTGCGCTCGGCCATCGTCGACGGCCTGGAAATCAAGCCGCGCCTGGCCTTCGGTCCCGTGCGCATCGCAGTGTCCGGTGAGCGCATCTCCCCGCCGCTGTTCGAGTCCATGGAGATCCTGGGCAAGGACTCCTCCCTCGCACGCCTGCGCAAGCTTGCCGCTGAACTGAGCTAACCATGAGCCAGCCGAATAACCAATCCATCATCGGCAAGGCGCTGTTCAAGGGTACCCTCATGGCGCTCACCAATGCCTGCATTATCTGGCTGATTCTGTACATCGCCAACATGGACAAGTCCGTCTTGATGGTGGTCGCTGTTGTCGTTGCGGCAGCCTTCGGGTACGTGACCGCCTACATCGAGGCGCGCGCCGCTCTGAACGCTCAAGAAGCTCAGGCACGGCACGCCCGCGGCGGCGACGTCAGCAGCTCCTCGTCTGACGGCGTAGACACTTCGGATTCTTCGGACTCTTCGGATTCCTCCGATTCCTCGGATGATGGCGACGACTTCGTGGACCCGGGCCCCGACCCCTACGCCGGCGACTTCGACTCCGGCTCAAGTAGCTCCGACTACAGCAGCTCGGACTCCGGAGGCGGCGATTCGGGCGGCGGCGATTCGGGTGGCGGCGACTAACGCCTCCTGACACCTGCCCGGCGGCCGGATACTCGGCGTGCTCGTAATGCTACACATTCCCCCTCCCGGCGGAGGGTTTACCGGAATATCTTCCGGGAAACCCTCCGCCGGGAGGGGGAATTTTTGTTGGTCAAAGAAAAATTTTTGTGATGGATAATCCATCTATACTCGCTTGTCAATGCGTTTTTATGCGTAAATTTTGGGGCTTAAGGCGTGCAGGAGAGAGAGCTTTGGGTTGCGCACTCTGTTTGGTGTCCGTATAGTTATATCCGTTGCCGCGACAAACAAAGTTTGAAGCGAAAACGTGCGGTTGTAGCTCAGTTGGTAGAGCACCACCTTGCCAAGGTGGATGTCGCGAGTTCAAGTCTCGTCAACCGCTCCACTGAAAGCCCCGAGGTTTGCCTCGGGGCTTTTTCGTTGTCTCCAGAGGTTTTGCGTCTTAGGGGATAAATCTGCGGAGTGGAACGTGGGGAAGTGAAGTCTCTGAAGGTTACCGAGACGCTGGAGCGGGGGAGTGGGGTGCGGTAATTCTGTGCCGGTCAATCCCGCGCTAACCCTCTAGCTTGTCCGAGGTGTTTTTGGGCTGGATATCTGAACTGATTCCTGGGAAGCGGGGAACCAAAATCTTCAAAAATTTTGGTGGGCAAATCGTGCAGAGGAAGGGGTGGAAACTGCGTTCTGGGCCCTCCCTTGACTGCTTTGAGGGGCTAAAATCGACTCCAGGGCCCTCTATTTGAGTTTTTTTAAAGAAATTTTTGACCCCAAAACTCCCGGGATTCCGCGGAAGTATAGAGTGTCGAGACTGGCATGTGAGGCAGGTTACCGCATTTCGGCTTGCGTGCCTCCTGAAAGACCCGTATAGTTATTACTCGTTCCGGTGATGAGCCGAAAGGCGAAAGGCGGAACGGTAACTCAATAGAGTAATGGGATATGGTGTAATTGGCAACACGAAGGTTTCTGGTTCCTTTGTTCTAGGTTCGAGTCCTGGTATCCCAGCTAACCTCCTTACGGAGGTTGCGGCCCCATCGTATAGCGGCCTAGTACTCCGCCCTCTCACGGCGGCAACACCGGTTCAAATCCGGTTGGGGTCACCACTAGGAAAGAAGCTCTTCATCTTCGGATGAAGGGCTTCTTTGTTTATATCTATATTCGTTAGAACTCTCTGGCTTTGCGGTGCCGCCGTGAGCCTCTCACGGCGCCGCTCCTTACGTCGCGGCACTCCGGGGCATGATGGAATCCCTCGCGCGCTCGGCATCATGCCCGCCACTTCTTACGGCGTGGCATTCGGACGCATAATGAAATCCCTCGCGCGCTCGGCATTATGCGCCCTCATCACCATACAAATCCGGTTGGGGTCACCACTAGGAAAAAGCCTTGGTTCTTCGGAATCAAGGCTTTTTGTTTTTAGCTTATTCGCCAGAGGTCTTTGGCTTTGCGGTGCCGTTCCGATGGGAGAGGGGGGCAAAGTTTTTCAAAAAAGTTGGTTCCTCAATTTGACCTCCCCTCAAACCGTCGGTATAGTCTTATCCGTAAGCGTGATTGGCGCAGTGGTAGCGCGCTTCGTTCACACCGAAGAGGTCACTGGTTCGAACCCAGTATCACGCACCAAAGAACCCCCGTTTCAAGGAACGGGGGTTTTATTGTGTCCACCCCGGCGCACCCTCCGCAACGGCCCCGCAAGACCCGCCGACCGCTCGGTCGCCCCGCCGAGGGAACGCCAACCCCGACACGGCCCCACCACGAACGAGGTACTCCCGTGACATCACCCGAACTCGCAACCTCCACCGACTACGGACGAATGTACTCCCGCAAGCGCGGGGGAGAACTGCTCGTGCCCTCCATTACCACCGTCATCGGCCAGCACGCCAACGACCTGAGCGGCTGGCACGGATACATGGCCGCCAAGGCCGCGCTCGAAGACCAGCGCGCCTACCGCGCCTCCGGATCCCACGGCCTCAAGTTCGCCATTATCCGCGACGCCGCCAACGCCTCCGAACGATACCGCGACGCAGCCGCCGCCCGAGGCGACCGCGTGCACAACTACGCCGAAAACGTCGCCCTGCGCGCCATGGGACGCGACCACGACGTCGCCGGATGCCGCGAGCTGCTCATCGCCAACGGCGAGCAAGCCTACGCCGACCGCTTCGACGAGTGGTGGGAAGCCTTCAACCCCCGCCCCCTCGCCGCCGAAATCACCATCTGGAACGACACCGTCGGCTACGCTGGCACCCTCGACCTCGTTGCAGAAATCGCGGGCCGCACCTGCATCATCGACTACAAAACCAAGGGCACCGACAAGCGCGGCCGCGTCAAAGCGCTCGACGAGAAGGTCGTCATGCAGCTCGTCGCCGGGCTCAAAGCCGAAGAATCCCTCGTCGACCCCGACGCCGGCACCTGGGAACCCTGGAAGTACGGGGACGCGCCCGTGCTCATGGGCGTGGCCCTCGGTGAGACGCAGGTTCTGCCGCAGCAGGCGAACCCCGCCATCCTCGAACGCAACTGGTACAAGTTCTGCGCCCTGCGCCGCGTCTGGGAATTCGACCGTCAGGTGCAGGAATTCGAGGATCCCGCGCTCATGCCCGTGGTGCCGCCGCCCACCGAGCGACGCTCCGCGGCGTAGCATCGCGAGGCAGAGCCGACCGGAACGAACCCTCGGCCGCTCCGCTCAGCTCCCGCGGCGACGACCGGCCCGGGGGTCCGGCTCGGAGACTCAGCTTAGAGCATCAGCCCAGATACTCCGGCCGAATACCCTCTAGATTTACCCGCCCCGATTCGGGGACAATGGGGGAGAGCCGCACCCCGCGGCACCCCACCGAATATCCGTTAGCACATTAGACCGGCCCGGCGCCGGCAGAGGAGAACTATGACCATCCTGAGCATCCGCACCGTAGGCGACCCGGTGCTGCGCAGCGTCTGCGACCCCATCACCGTCTTCGACGACGACCTGGCGCGACTCATCGACGACATGCTGGAAACCATGTACGACGTGGGCGGCGTGGGCCTTGCCGGACCGCAGATCGGCATCTCCAAGCAGATCTTCACCTTCGGTGGCATTGACGACCGTGAGGGCTACATCATCAACCCCGTGCTCGAAGTCGGCGAAGAAGACCAAGAAGGCGGCGAAGGCTGCCTGTCCGTGCCCGGTCAGAAGTCCGCGACCCCGCGCAAGAACTGGGCGCGCGTGAGGGGCGTAGACCGCCACGGTGAGCCCCTCGTGCTGGAGGGTGAGGGCCTGTTCGCGCGCATGCTGCAGCACGAGACCGACCACCTGCACGGCAAGCTGTTCATCGACCGTCTCGTGGGTGAAGACCGACAGCGCGTGATGCGTGCCCTGCGCGCCGCAGACTACAACACGGTTGCCGCGAAGACCGTGACCGAACGCGCAACCCGCGTGGGCGGCGCCTTTGGCGGCGGCGGTGCGTTTGGCACCGGTTCTGCCGGTTCCTCCTTCGGTAGCTTCGGAAAGTAGGCTCACATGCTCAACATCATT
>ERZ773037.1653-NODE-1653-length-11465-cov-3.777388_pt1 | contig 11465 bp, 16 predicted proteins | sample MGYA00511466_ERZ773037 | MGnify/ENA primary metagenome ERZ773037 (study PRJEB29015, sample SAMEA2738146) | human oral metagenome | biome: human oral; feature: human-associated habitat; material: saliva | place: China | collected 2202 ...
TTAGTCTCTCTTTTTTGATATATATATATATATAGAGAGAGAGATGAATATAAATTGAAAAAGAAAATTATTGCATTAAGTGCATTAGCACTAACCCAGAGCGTTGGTACTGTAATGTTGGTTCAAAATAGTATTGTACAGACCTATGCAGAACAAAAGAACAAAGACGTCACAAGTCAAGAATTTTTAGATTACATCAATCAGTTAAAGGAACAGAATCCTGATTTTAAGTTCAGCCAAGGTGAAACGAAAGTGTTTGAATCAGAAGAACAAGCACTAGCAAGTCTTGCAGAACAGAAACAAGTGATTGATACAGCGATTGCCAATTATAAGCAAGCAGTAAAAGATAGAGAACGTGTTTATGAAGAAGCGAAAGCGAATGTTAAGGCTCAAAATGAGCAGATTAAACAAGGTAACGAACAAGCAGAGCAAGAATATCAAAATAAACTTAATGCTTATAATGCAAAGAAAGCACAAAATGAAGCGTGGTTAAACGCTAATCCAGTTATTACTACACTTGATAACGGTATCGAATTACGTGGTAATTATGATGAAACAAAGAAGAACTCTATTAATTACTTCGATAATATTGCTATTAATGCTAGTAAAGAAGTGTTAGATAACGGTGGATACGAAACAACAAGTAAATCTATTAAGATGTCAGCTAATTCTACTGTAGAAGTTGTTAATGCTTCAAGTTCTTTAATTGACAATACAAATGGATATATTGGTGGAATGACCTTAGACAACTATCCAGTTAAGACAATTAAATCTTGGAGAATTAAAGCAGGAACTCCAGCAGGAGAACTGTTAAATATGAACCTAAGAAATATTGGTGAAACAGATAGTGGAAAGACTATTTCTGCACATGTTAAGTTCATTCTTGATTATGCAACAAATGACGCCCCAGTGACGAATGCAGAGGGAAGTATCAATGTAGTAAAAGATGGGCTATTACACATGTACTGGATGCCTAAGTCTGACAATAGTGCAGATAAGCAAGGTGGACATTATGAGATTCAATTCTACGATGATGACACAGGTAGACCAATTAAATTAGCAAACATGCTTCTTTCAATTGACTTAGATAGCGAAACAGAGAAATCTACAGTATCATCAGAAAATGCTAAGGGTGTTATTCCTACATTACCATCCGATGTTGGTACGGTAAACGAAACAGGCACAAAATATCCAACAATCGAGAGCAATACAGGTTCAAGTGTAACATATAAAGGTAAGACAGATTTTGGTATTGATGATACAAAGACAACTCCTTATGGTGAAGGACTAACATTATTTGCAGGTAGTAGATTAACAGTATCTTTTGAAACAAACGATAGTCGTTGGGGTGGATATTCAGTTATCAATATTCCTAAGTTAGGACAGGTTGATTTAACTCTTCCAGAAGAACCTACACATCCTACACCTACACCATTAGTTGATGAACCAAAACTACCACCTGCCGTTACACCACCACAAGTTGGTGATATTGCAAATACTATTACATATAATAGAGTCGCAATAAAACAGGTTAATACAAGATGGATTAACATCTCTGGTAAAGAACTTAAAGAGCCTGTAACAGACACAACGACAAAACCTGCAGGTGATATTGACAAATATGCATTTGTAGAAAGTAGAACAGATGATGACGGAAACGTTACTCACGTGTTCAGGCAGTATACTACAAAATGGGTAGATGAGTCTGGTAAAGAATTAAAAGACATGGTAACAGATAAAGATACCAAAGAACATGGAACTATCCAAGATTATGCTTATGTGAATAGCGAAACTGACAACAACGGTAATGTAACACATATCTTCCGTCAATATACAACCAAGTGGGTTGATGAAAATAATAAGGAATTAAAGACTCCTGTTACTAGCGATTCAGTAAAAGAGCATGATGACATTCCTAATTATACATACGTGACCACAAACACTGATGAAAAAGGTAATGTTACTCATGTATTTAGACAGTACACAACTGAATGGATTGATGAGGATGGTAATCTATTAAAAGATATTGTAAAAGGCGCTTCTCCAGTTGCTAGAGGTGACGAGATTAAGGACTATAAATTTGTTGAATCTAAGACTGACGAAAGAGGTAATGTTAAACACATTTTTAAGCAATTTATCACTAGATGGGTAAATACAGAATTAGAAGATTTAGACGATGTTGTTAAGACAAGTGAGTTTAAAGACGCTAAGACATTTGAGAATTACAAATTTGTAGAAACTAGAGAAGTTGGTAACACAAGAACTCATATCTACCGTAGATACAACACATTCTGGGTAGAAGAAAAAACTAACAAAGAACTTAAGAAAGAGAATAAGTTAGTCAAAGAACCTGGAGACATTACTTCATACGTTTATGTTAGAACAGAGACTAAAGAGAATGGTGATTTGGTTCATATCTATAAGAAAGTTGAACAAAAGAAGAGTGATGTTCCTACTGGAGTACATAGCAACACTCTAATTGGTTTGGTTACTACTAGTTTGAGTGCTTTAGGTATTACAATTCTAAATAAGAAAAAGAGAGAAGCGTAAAAACTTCTCTTTTTTCTATTTACATTTATTGTAGAGCGTGATAAAATAATAAAGTAAAAACATAGAGGTAAAAATATGAATAAAATAATTTCAGCATTTCCAGGCATTGGTAAGACAACATTAGTTCAGACAAACAAAAATTATATTGACCTTGAGTCATCAGACTATAAGTGGATTGATATTGATAAAACATTATCTATTGAAGAACGTAAAGGTATAGCAAAAACTATTAATCCTGATTTTCCAGAGAATTATATTAAAAAGATTATTGAGTTAACTGACATGGGATTCAATGTCTTAATCTCTTCACATAAAGAGGTCAGAGAGGCATTACAAGCACGAGGTATTAAATACACTATCGTTCTTCCATCATTAGATATGAAAGAAGAAATGATAAATCGTTATTTAAGTCGTGGTAATCAGGAAAGTTTTGTAAATTTACTAAAAACAAATTATGAGAAGTTTGTAGAAGACTTATCTATGGACCCAAACGAAAAAATTGTTTTAAAATCAGGACAATATTTGTCTGACTTGGTAAAATAAAAGAGGTAATACATGATTAACGAATTAGAGAAGAAATTAGAAGAGTTGTTTAAAAGTCAAGGTCTAGAAAAGTGCGTAGAGCGATGGAAGAGTACCACTAAATATGCAACCAAGACAGAGGAAGCATATATTGAAGCATTAAAATTAAGATTAAAGCAAGGTGGTATTAATGTTTAAGTTTGAAGTTAATGAAGTTGTGAAGTATGTAAAGACAGACGAAGAGTTAGTGGTTGTTAATAGACTTAAAGATAGAATGAATAATACATATTTCTGTAGAGATAAGAATAATAAAATTGACGCATATTCCGAGAATGATTTAAAGAGTAGAGATTAAATAGTCTCTATTTTTTATTTCATTTTCAATAAACTTATGTTAAAATAAAATAGAGGTGAGTTATTTATGCTAACATTGAAAGATTTTGAAGACATTTTTGGGAATAGAGTATCGTTAAAGAACGATATTGTTGATGTTTGTTTAGGAAAAATCAGAAATAATAAATTTGACTTAATTTATCGTGTTAGTATATTAAATGTTAATGAAGTAGAAGAATTCCTTAAACTTGGATATATCCTTCTCATCAAGAAACGTATAGATGTTAACACTGAAATTCTATACAATTTTAATCAAAAGCCACATATTATTAAAGAATACCATTTTGGAGCAAAAATTTAAGGTTTTAATAAAAGGCGAGAACGTAAAACAGCGGCCTACTGTACCACTTTTACAGCCTTAAAATTGTTAAAAATGAAGAGGCTGTATAATCTATCACTTTCAGCCTAAATCACGGTTTAAACGATTCTGGTGCACATTTAATTATATGAAAATTCACTATATAAAAGTATGTACATATTTTTCTCTTTGTGATAGAATAATACTGTAAAGAGAGGTGGTCATTCATGAAGAAAATTTACATTTGCATTGGTGTTAATGGTTCAGGTAAGACTACCTACGTAGAAAAGCAATTAAATAATGAAACAATCTCAATCAATGATTTAGATATTCAAGAAGTTAAGAAGTTCTTAGAGGATGATACAAAGCAAGTTCTATATGTAGATAACCAGAACTTAAAGCGTAAGACAAGACGTGGTATTTATAATTGTGTTCAAGGTAAAGCAGAGGTAATCGCATTATGCTTCCTACAACCACTATCTATGTTAATTCATAATTTTAGTGAAAATAAGTGTCAAACAATTTCAGATGTTATTGAGGCATACAAAACACTCCAAGTACCACGTATTGGTGTAGATTGTGATAAGATTGAAAAAGTGTACGGAAACAATTTCAACGAGTTCAGACATGAGTTTATGGGTAATTTACCACATGATAACCCAAATCATAAGGAAAGTATCAACGAACATATCTTGATGTGTGTTCAGAACTCTAAGACAAAACAGTTAAAAGAAATCTCTAAGTACCACGATTTGGGCAAGTTCATCTGTAAGGAATTTATTTCTGAACATCATGCAGTATACAGAAACCACGACTCGGTTTCAGCAATGTACTACCTCGCAAAAATTGATGTAACAAATCAAGAAAAACTAGATAATATGGAAGTAATTTACCAACATATTTCTGTAATCAACGATTTAACAGAAAAGCAAATCAAGAGAAACAAACTAGAGAAAATTGTTCCTTTAATGTTAGAGTTTAGAGAAATTGACAAGAAATCAAGAATTGTTTAATTAAACTAGGTGAAATATCCTAGTTTTTTATTTACAATAATAGATAAATATGATAATATAGTTCTTGTAAAAGAGAGGTACGCCATGACAAGACTACAAGACTTTCTAAAAACATTATCAGATAAAGGTGCTAAAACATATTATGTTGGTGGTTACGTAAGAGATATGATTTTAGGTAAAGAGAACAAGGATATTGATATTGAGATTCATTACATCACAGAGAAAGAGTTCCTTGATACATGTAAGAGTTTTGATTTGGATATTAAGTTATGTGGTCAAGCATTCGGTGTATATAAGGCAGTACTCGATGGACAAGACATTGACTTCTCATTTCCACGTACTGAAAAATTAATTGGTACAAAACACACTGATTTTGAGATTGCAGTAGACCCATTCATTGGTGAAGAAAAAGCAAGTCAGCGTAGAGATTTTACGATTAATGCTTTAATGATGGACACACAAGATGGAACAATCTTAGACTTTCATGAAGGCATGAAAGATTTAGAAGATAAAATTATTCGTCATACATCAGATAAGTTTTCAGAGGATGCATTGCGTGTATACCGTGCCGCACAATTTGCATCAAGATTTTGTTTCACTGTTGCACCAGAGACATTAGAATTATGTAAGCAGATTGATGTAACACATCTACCTCAAGAGCGTATTCAAGAGGAAACTTACAAAGCATTTACAAAGGGTACTCCTTCTATCTATTTCGATATTTTAAAGAGTATTGGAATTGATTTAGTTAAGGACTATAGAAGCATTGACAAAATCGCTAAGAAATATGATGTAGAAATGTGTATGGCATATCTAGCAAAATGCGATAGTTCTTTTGAATTGACTACGCACAAGGCTAAGAAATATCTTGAATTATTGTATTTCATGAGTGATATTCAAGAGTTTGTTTGTGGAGATTGTCTTATTCATGAATTAGCAAAAGCATGGGTAAGTCAAAAATTCGATGACTCTATGATTAGTGTAGTATTCAATATTTTCTCATTAGATACAGGTATTGATATTGAAAAAGAAAAATTAGAGTTCATTCAATTCATTAAGAGTGTTAAAGAACAATATTTGACATCTAAAAAATTGATTGAGTTAGGTTACGCAGGACAAGAATTAGGTAAAGCGTTAAAAGAAATGAAGGCACTTGCTTGTCAAGGTTTAACACATTGTGAACTTCTTAAGATTTTCAAAGAGCGTATTTAATAAATAAAAGATTAAGATTAATTTCTTAGTCTTTTTTGTTTACTTTTCTGAAAGAATATGTTAAGATATAACTGTAAATAAAGTGAGGTGTTGTGGTATGAATACAGCGGAAAAGAAAGCATTAATAAAAGATTATCTATGCAAAATTATTTCTAATAAAGTTGCATACATTAATGGTTGTATTGTTAGAGCATCTAATTTTGTGTATGATGACCTATTTCAAGATGTAAAGGAATTAGATTTCGTTGATGTTAAAATCACAATTAAACCAATGGCTTTTGATTTTAAGACTGTCCATTCCTCAATCATACTAAAAGTATATGAAAATAATAAAGTTACCTTGAATGTCATGGTGCCATATTACGTGGATAAGGAATCTTTGAACTTTGTTTCACAGTTAAACAATAGTCAAATCGATAAACTTATTTCAGCGTTAGAACCTATTGTTTCTACTGTTGATAGAGAAGTGGCATTGATTGACGAGGAAGAAAAGGCTTTAGAATTAGCAGAAAGAAACAATCTTATTAAGAATATTAAGAAAAATATTCAATCTAAGATGAAATTTGATAAGTTAACAACATCTGAATTAAAAACATTAAATAAATTAATTGAAAAAGGCACTTGTTAAAGAGTGTCTTTAAAGGAGTATTATTATAATGAGCAAATATATAGATTTTACATTCATTCAACAAGCAAAACAAAAAATCGTTCAAACGTTCGGTGGCTCAGGTTACCGAACAGTTTTCCTATGCCCATTTTGTAATCAAGAGTTAAGGTTTATTGATAAAGAAATAATTAAGTGTCCAGTATGTGGTAATCTAGTAAAGAGAGGTATAATTCACCAATGAGTTACAGTATTAAAATAGAGTTTGTAGAAAACAGCGATGTACAGTGTGTTTATTTCTTAAGAGCAGATTGTTTCTATACGAAGGAATTTGAACAGAAATTAAAACTATGCGATAAGAAACAGGAAATTGATTTTAATAAATTATTCACAATCTTAGAGCAGGCATTAGAAAACTGGGTACGAACAGTGGATACAAGATTTGTAAACAAAGATTTTGCAAACAAGTATTGTAATGAACTTTTGAATATGACACCTTATTTCACTTCAAGAGATGCTAAAACATCTGATGAACCGTTGAAAGAGAATGTCATTGAACCAATTAGTAACATTACATCTACTTTAAAGTTTGCAATATCGAATATGCCTGTCTTTGATACATACAATCTAATATACAGCATGGACCAATGTAATCTTTTTGTGAAATGTGGTATCAGAAACTATTATAAACCAGAGTTAAAAGACAGTGTTAAGTGCTACATCTGGGCAGATTAGTTGTATAATATTAAAGAGAGGTACAAAACATGGATAGAGTAAAATATGAAATGAGATACACGTACGAAAATACTAATGATATTTATTATCGACATGACAATTTATCAATTAGTTTTATAATTACAGAAGATGGAACTTTGCAATTTTTAAATATTGATTGTGTTGGATTTAAACCAGATAAAGAAAATGTAATAGATGAGTTCATTGGTAAGTTAGAAGATGTTGCAAGAAATAAAGTATCAATCACAGATGACTTAATAGATAGTCTATTAAGCGATTTTAGAGAGTTTAAGCCTTCACAAACAGATAAACATTTCTTAGCGTTTAACACAAAATTTGAATTAGAAAAAGATTCTATCATGGTTAAGTTGCAACTTGAAAAAGATTATATTACGCTAGAAGTAAACAATTATCTAAATGATGACTATCAAAAAGAAATTTTAAACTTTACAGGAATTAGAAATTCTAACATTATGGATATTTATAACAGTGTTGTAAATAAAGTCATTAAGTTTCATAATGATTTAATTCAATTAGACAACAATGTGTTTGATACAGTATCAGAACTATTATTGAGCGAAAAGGAGAAACCAAATCATGTTCACTAGCGATGAATTTGAAAGAGATTTTGAGCAAAGCAGAAAGAGATTTAATTTAACATTTAATATTACGTGGATTGCAATCATTTTATTTGTTGTTATCGGTGGTTCAGTAGCACAGTATAACTCATTAGTAGATAAGAACTCTAAGGTTGAACAATACTACTCTGTCATTGAAACAACCTTACAAAGACGAAACGACTTAATTCCTAACGTAGTCAATTCAGTTAAAGGTTATATGGCTCATGAGGAAAAATTACTAACTGAAATTACTAACGCACGTAAAGAGATTGGTAAAGCAGAAATTGAAAGTGGTTCAAACCTAGATAATTCAATTTCTAAGTTAATCGCATTAGCCGAAAGTAATCCTGAACTAAAAGCGAATGAGAATGTAAATGCTTTAATTATTGAACTAGAAGGAACAGAGAATAGAATCTTGGTTGCTCGCCAAGATTACATTAAAGCAGTAAGTGAATATAATGCAACTATTAGAAAGTTCCCTACAAGTGTATTTGCAAAGATTTTTGGTTTTAAGGAAGTTCAAGTTTTCCAAGCAACGCCAGAATCTAAGACTGTACCAAATGTTGACTTAAAGTAGGTGAGTTATGAAGAAACTTTTATTATTATTTCTACTATTATTTTCACCATTAACTGTTAAAGCAGAAACTATTCCCACACAGGCACCTACAAATGGTGTCTATGACCCTAATAGGTATCTAACTGATGAAACTATCAATCGCATTAAAGAAATTAACGACAAGTACGCAGAAAGTGATTTAAGACCACAGATTGGTATTGTAATCGTTAATGAAATTGATGGCAATATCGAACAGGTTGCCAACGAAACAGCAAGAAACTGGAAGATTGGCTTTTCTGATACGAATAACGGTATGTTAGTAATGATTGATATAAAAAATCATAAAATCAGAACAGAAACATCTAATAGTCTTTCTACATATATTACCGATTATCAAACATCTATCTTAAATGATACTGTTAAATATGATTTTAGAAACGGTGATTATGATAGTGGTGTAAATGAATATTTGAACGCATACACTAAAATGATGGATAGAGTTGTAAGTGGTAAAGAACCAATGTCACATGAAGAAAGATATATGAGAATAATTTTATCTTTTATGTTTTTCGCTCTTGTTGCAGGTATGATAGGAGTATTGCTTACTAAACTAGTACAGATATTTAGTAGTGTAGGTGATGATGACGATGATGACTACTATGGTGGGGGAAGTTCCGGTTCAAGTGGCTCTAGTTCAGGTGGCTATTATCATCACTACTATTCAGGTCGTTCTTACTCTAGTGATAGTTCAAGTAGCAGTTCAAGTTCATCCTCATCAGGTTGGTCTGGTGGTGGTTTTGGTGGGGGAGGTAGCACAGGTGGTTGGTAACAGGTTTGATTTAACACTTCCGATTTTTAAACACTGGAACAGTGTTTAATGAATATGGATATGAAGTAGTGAATGAACATTACTACTCCTCAAAATATGCAGAAGATTGTATCTCAATTATTCCTGTAAACATCGAAAAGCCATATAACCAATATTATTATCCGTGCATTGTTCATGGCTGTAGTGGTAAAGGTTTTGGTATTAAGTTCAAACAATGGAAGAATTTAGGTAGTAAGTTCGATTGTGAAAATTCTACTGAACTTAACAAACTCTTAAAACAGTTCATTAAAGAATTGAATACTGGTAATAAGAGTGCCGAATACTTGAAAGAAAAACGAGAACAAATGGAACGATTAGCCGAAGAATTGAGTAATCTTTATATAGAGTGGGGAAATTGATGATGATTGAGGAGCTAGAAAATCAATTTCAAAAAGATTTAATTAAGGTAATAAATGGAACAAAAGATGGTGAAGTTAGTGTTGTTCAATTACCGATTGAATTAATCGCAACTTCGACTCTATATTGACAGGGTCACAGAATAGTGGCCTTTTAAGAAGAAGGAGTAGAAACAATGAAAGAACTTCAAATTAGTTTAGGTAATTGTGATTTAATTACAGTTGATGGCAGAAATGTGAAATTATTGCTCATGTATGGTGTTGACAAAATCTATCAACTAACAAGCAAGGATTCAATAGAGATGAACACTGTAAATAATGTTAAATTAATATTATCTAAAGATGCAGATTTGTCGCATAAAGAACTTGGTTTATTGGAATTTGCAACTACGGTTTTCAAACGTTTAACAAATACCAGAGATATAGTATCGCTAAACATTGTTCATGAAGATGGTAGAGAAAAAGAGTTCTATGTTTCTTATGAAGAAGATGAACATGGTCTTTATAATGAATTAGAGTCAACAGAAATAGATTCTGAAGGAAACTTGGTAATCAAGATAGGTAAAGATGTATGTTTGTAATAATAGTAGCAGGCTCAAGAAGTTTTAGCGATAGGTCATTAATGTACAGTAAACTAGACTATTACCTTCAAAATCAAGAGAAAGTTCTGATTGTTCATGGTGGTGCAAACGGTGCTGACAAGTGTGCAGCCATGTATGCGAAAGATAGAAATATCAAAACAAAAGTATTTCTACCTGACTGGAATAAACATGGTAAGAAAGCAGGTATTTTAAGAAATATTGAAATGTTTGAATATGCCTCAAAGTTTCAGAATAGGGGTTGTGTAGTCTTTTGGGATGGCAAGTCCAAAGGAACACAGAACGACATTGAATTATCTGAAAAATATAATATTCCTTTGCGAATAGTTGAGTTTAGATAAGCGGATAAAGGCATTTCCAGAATAATTTGCCTTTTATTGATATAATAAATACGTGAGGAGATTAAGATTAATGAAAAAACTTAGAATCTTTTTAGAAAATTGTGATTCAATTACGATTGACAGTCAACATATACAGTTTTTAGATATGGAACACATAAATAAGGTTTCTCCAGATGTAAATATAATTTGTCAAACAACAGGACAATTATGTACTGCTGATAGAGTCATTTTAATATTGTCTAAGGATGCCAATTTGCCTCATAGAGAATTTGGTGTTTTTGATGAAACAACAGTCTTTAAACGCTTGATGAAACGTAGAGACATTGTATCTTTGACAATTGTTCATGAAGATGGAAAAGAAGTCACATATCATGGGCCTTACGATGAGAATGAATGTTTAATTGGTAATATAGCAACCGTTCGTAAAGGTGATAAGGAAGTCACATATTATGTGTCTTATGATGAGTTTGCACATGGATTTGATAATAAACTTCAAACAACGGAGTTAGACGATAACGGAAATTTAGTGATTAAGATAGGAGATTTCAGTGATGAATAAATTAATTAAATTAGGTTTAGTATCTTTGTTAGCACTACCTATTGTGGGATGTGCGAAGCAAGAAAATGTAACATCTGAAAATACTAATACCACAACGGAGACAAAAGACAATAACAAGAATCAAGAAACAACAAACAACTCTGAAGTAACAGAGAAGAACTTCAAAGACTTCCCAGAGACAGATGAAAAGTACTTCACATATGATGAATGGCAAGAAGGTTATGTTATCTATAGTTGTA
>ERZ773037.1656-NODE-1656-length-11450-cov-3.766915_pt1 | contig 11450 bp, 11 predicted proteins | sample MGYA00511466_ERZ773037 | MGnify/ENA primary metagenome ERZ773037 (study PRJEB29015, sample SAMEA2738146) | human oral metagenome | biome: human oral; feature: human-associated habitat; material: saliva | place: China | collected 2202 ...
AAATACGAAAAACTTGGTGCCAAAATCCCTCGTGGTGTCTTGCTCGCTGGCGATCCAGGTACTGGTAAAACTTTGATGGCGCGTGCCGTAGCTGGTGAAGCCAACGTTCCTTTCTTTAGTATTTCTGGTTCTGAATTTGCTGAAATGTTTGTCGGTGTCGGTGCTTCTCGTGTTCGTGATCTCTTCAGCAAGGCCAAGAAAAACGCTCCAAGCATTATCTTTATTGATGAAATTGACGCCGTAGCTCACAAGCGCGATTCTCGTGGTGGTGCCGGTCGTGAAGATGAGCAAACTTTGAACCAAATTCTCGTTGAGATGGATGGTTTCGATAATGAATCCGGCGTTATCGTGATTGCCGCCACTAACCGTATCGATATGCTCGACAAGGCTCTACTTCGTCCAGGTCGTTTCGATCGTCATGTCGAGGTAACTTTGCCGGAGCGCAAGGATCGTCTCGAAATTTTGAAGGTACATTTCAAGAACAAGCCAGCCGTTGAATCGATTGATCTTGAATCTCTCGCCAAGAAAACTGCCGGTTCCTCTGGTGCTGATCTTGCCAATATTGCCAACGAAGCCGCCATTACTGCAGCGAGGGAAGGCCATAAAGAAATCACTAATAAGGATCTCACCGAAGCTTTCGAACGTGTGGCGATTGGTCCAGAACGCAAATCTAAGGTGATGAACGACGAAGAAAAGAAGCTTACCGCTTATCACGAAGCGGGTCACGCCGTGGTTGGACATGTTTTGCCAGATTCTGATCCAGTGCATAAAATCACCATTATTCCTCGTGGTCATACCGGTGGTGTCACTTGGTTCTTGCCGCCAGAAGATCGCAGTTATAAAAATATTTACGAACTCAAGGACGTGATGGCTCGCGCGATGGGCGGTCGTATCGCGGAGAAAATTATCTTCGGTGAAGACCGTGTCACTACTGGCGCCGCTTCAGATTTGAAACATATTGCTGAACTCAGCAAAGATATGATTCTGCGCGAAGGTCTCGGTACCAAGACTCGTAATCAAGTTTTTCCATCTGAAGAATCGTCTTACTACGCCCTCACCAGTGGCAAACCATATTCTGAAAAAACCGCTGAGCTCATTGATCAAGAAATGCGCGCTTTCACTGATGAAGCCGCTAAGCGCGCGGAAGCTGTCTTGCTTGCCAACCGTGAAATTCTCGATCGCGTAGCCAATGCACTTCTCGAAAAAGAAACCCTCGAAGAAGAGGATCTCAAGGATATTTTCGAAGGTAGCAAGTTGCCAAAGGAAGCTAAACTTTACTAATAAGAGAACGCTAAACTTTACTAATAAAAGAATACTAAACTTTACCAATAAAAGAACGCCAAACCTATGCAAATCAAAAGTCCCTACTACCGAGTTTCCATCAAAGCCAAAATCAACTTTAACGGAAAAACTCTCTTAGTTAAAGAAGATGGTAAGAAGTGGGATTTGCCGGGTGGCGGGATTGAGCATTACGAGACTATAGATGAAGCCCTAAAAAGGGAATTAACTGAGGAAATCGGCGTGAGCGAGTTCGTCATCACTTCTGGTCCCAAAATCTTCAAGATGATTGATGCTGCAGCGAATAGACCACTTATCTTCATTGTTTACGAATTAGAATTAGACCCTGCTACCGAATTTCATCCACCAGATAATGTTGAAATTGGTCTATTTGAGCCAGGAAAAATTCAAGACACCGTCTCCTATTCCCCGGAATATACTGACTATATTCGAGAATAATAAAAGTAGTCAAACTACAACATGATAGAATTAATTCCATCGAAAAACAGCACATCGTCATCTGTTAAATGATGTACCTTAAATCCCCTAGAAGTAAGTTTCTCTGTAGTTTCCTTTATTCTTTCGAAATATTTTTCTTTGTGGGTGTGCGGAATAACCACTTCATTAAAAATCCCCATTCCATTAAAATTTTCTAAATTTGGTGCTAATTTTGGATTGTCAAATTTTTCTGCACCCTCAATTGTTGGACAGCAAACAATTGACCCTGCACTTGACCCGATATAAATTCCGCCTCTGCTAATGAATTTTTTTATAGCCCTATCTGCGCCACTTTTCTTCAATTTTTCCATCAAATAAAAAGTATCTCCACCAGCAACTAATAAAATATCAGCCATGGCCAGTGGTTTATTAATCTCTTCTTCCGTTTTATTTTTTAAATCTAAATCGGTTACTTCAATTCCATATTTTTGTAGGGCAATTTTATCGGCTACGACAAAATCCTTATTCTCATACGGGTCCCCAGCAGTCGGAATAAAGACGGCTCTTTTTCCAGTCAATTCACCACCTTCATTTTTGATAATTTTTCCCATGGTCATCATGGCATAAGATGCAAGATACACTTTCATGACAATCATCTCAATTTTTCATTCATCTTTAGATTAGTTTAATGCGAATCCCAATCACCCCAAATTCAGCCTGCTTTTCTTCGGAGTAAAATTCTCCAAGCACCTCTAGTAGTTCTTGTTTTGTCATAGAACTATCTGCGAGAATAGAAATATCAAAATCTTCAAATAAATTAGCAAAAGAATTATATCGCAGAAGACCAACCACCTTCGCCTTAAATTTTTCATCATCAGATTTCGCAAACTCAATAATATCCCCAAGTTGAATTGATCGTCTCTTCTCATCATAAAGACGAAGCTCGATTCGCTTAGTCCCGTCCTTAATGAAATCGAAATATTTTGGCTGCAGATTCATCGCATGTACTTTCATAATTTTATTATATTACAGTGTCATGGTATGAAGGGATTTACTGTAGGATTAATACTATTTCTATGAATATATTAATCAGGAAAACTAATCGTTTTGCCAATTAGTGTTGCACTTAAGATGTTAACTCAGGCACGGACTTTGTTCATGCTTTTTATGCTATTGTAGTGTAATTCTGAAATCTATGTATCTATCGGCAAATGCATCTTCAATCTTTTTTCCGGTTATTTCTAAATATTTTTTTACTAAATAAAATCCAAGTGAATAGCCTGACCAACGCGGTAATTCGTTATCGCCATTAAAAAATATCACATCATAGTCATAACAATTAGAGTCTAACTGGTTACGTAGTTTGTCGAGTATCTTTTTATTTTCCCCGTCAGGTCTCTCAAGAATCGTTTTAATAAAAAACTGCTTTTCGTTACGGTCTTTTGCAAATTCTGCTTCAAAATATGTCGCAATGCCTTCATTTATTATATTGTCGAATAGTGTATTTATCCATTCATCATTTTTACCCCAGCGAGCAGCATGGCATAATTCATGAATTAACAATTCGGTTAGTTTGGGTTTAGTCATTTTTCCTTCATCAATACAGACGGTAATCAGGTCGCTCCAATATGTACGCCCACCGACCCCATCTTCTGGTATTAGTACGAATGTCATATGATTGGTTATCATTAGGTCGATATTCCAGTTTATTCCGAATTTAGGAAAAACGTATGATTCAGCGTCTATAACGGCTTCTTTGATTAATTTTTCTACTTTATTCAGGTTACCATTTGAATTAGCTAAGAATACATTAAGTCTATTCATGTTTATTATTATATATTATAGTTTTAATTGGGAGGGTATCCTCCCAAAAACATGAAAGGACACATGAAAGAGATTGAAATTGAAAAAAAATTTTTACTAACGCAAGACAAGGCTAAGGAATTAATTATTGGAGCAGAACCAATAGATATGATTGATTATTATGTCCCAAATGGTCAACCACATATGCAGTTACGCCTGAGAAAGAATGGCGATAAATATTGCATTACTCGTAAAATTCCACTCGAGACCGGCGTAATGTCTGAGCAAACTCTTGATATAAATAAGACTGAATTCGAATATTTAATAACTGGAATACAAACATCGGTCGCAAAAGATCGCTATAAAACGAAGTGGCATGGCCTCAATGTTGAGGTTGATATTTATAAAGGCCGTCATGAAGGCTTAAATGTTTTGGAGATTGAATTTTCTAATAAGGAAATGTTTAATAATTTTCAAGACAAACTAGAAGGTTGTACGGATATTACGGGTATCGAGAAATACGCAGCAGGAAAGTTAGCCGAGGTATAATATATTTTATAGGTAGATTCCCCTTTTATTAAGTGATATTGATTTAAGTATAGAATCTACCTTTTTTGATGGCAATAAGTTTACCAATCTATGTTGCAAAGGTTGTGAGTTAATACAGGGGGCTACTTTACAAAACCAATAAAAATGTTATAATAAAAAAGTATTTGGTTGATGAAACTTTAAACGTACATTACTAATTTGAAAGGGTGGTGATCATGTATGTTAAGAAATCCAGAATTGGATAGACTTAAATCAAGACAGCAGTCTCTTTTTGAACAAAAACAAGCTGCTTTTCAGAGATTTAAGGATTTACAAGAGCAAACCAATGTTGCCTATCGTACTATGCAGGCGTGTTGGGACGAGCGTGTTCGCGCAAGAGAGTGTATGAATCGTGAATTTGAGGCAATGCAGTCTACGTATTCATGTCGTGATTCAGTTTGGAGTGAATATACTCGAATCCGAGATCGTAATAATCCCAAAATCGAGTCTTTGAAGTATGAGGCAGATATTGAACATCGTGCTATGCAGGAATGTTTCGACGAAGCCAGCAGCGCATATCAATATGGCGATAAGTCTGAAGCTCCATATTTTTCTCAACAAGGATATGAACATAGAGACCGTCGTAATGCATTAAATGCTGAAATATCAGAGCTTGCTCGTGAAATTAAACAAGCGAAAGCAAATGCCGAGGCACTAGCTCCTAAAACAGATCCGTCGGCATTTAATCATGCGAAATCTTCTTTTGAACATGCAAAATCTCGTCACGAATCTGCGCAGGCAGAGTTTAATGCGCTAAAAAATCAGCGCGATTCTGTTAAGGCCGATTTTGATCATCTCCAAGAAAAGTTTAAGCAAGCTCAGGCTGAATTTAATCGTAAACTTGAAGAGGTAAAATCAGCGCAAAATTCAAAGAAACATCAGGCTATCGACAAAGTCAATATGGCACTCATAAAGTCGAACGCTCATTACCTCGGTACAATTTTCGGGCAAGATGCTAAAGTTGTCCCGAAAAAAGACGGTAGTGGCAAAATCGATGTATATTTCGGCGGTTTGAATGCTGCAGGGGATGGAATAGGCCACGGTCATGCAACTATTGATGCAAATGGCAATGTTACCTACCTTAGAGACGCTTGGGTTACTAACAAGCATGACTATCTGATTGATGAAAATGCCGATAAAAAGTATGGCATAAGCGCAGAAACTCACAGAATTTAACTCGTTTCAATCAACCAAATAATTTAAAGGTCGGCATCCGTTGTCGGCCTTTTCTTTTTATGGTAAGGTATTAATATGTATTTATCAAAATCAGAACGAGTAAGGATCATGGCCGCATATGGCTGCGAAGATCTCGCAGAAAGCGATTATTGTCAGGTAGAACCTGATGCTTGGGTTTATCTTTTTTGCGACAAAAATGGCAAGAAATATGTTTTAATTGATGCCGACTATCTTGATTTTGACTTCGAAGTCTATCCACATCTTTTAAAATTTAATAACAGCGAGTTTGTAAAAATCGAATTCGTCCTTCAGCGTGAAATACCAGCCAAAAACACTGCTTCAAAAGAGCAGACTTCTGGCACACTCTTATTTGAATATACCGACTAAAAATTCTCTCATTACGTCTATCAAGTCTTTGATTTTACTAATAGGCCAAAGAATTATTGAGGTCTCTTTTATTGCTTAGTGTTGCACCTGAGATGTTAATTCAAGGAAATTATTGACATTTCACCATAAATATTGTACAATGCAGTCAGATTCTGATATTCAGAGAGAAACCAATTACTACTCTGGATAGGCCAGAGTAGTTTTTTAGAAAAGAGGTGCTAATATGAAGAAAAATTTTTTCGTAACTATGTTGGCCATAGTAGTTCTTGCTATGAATGTTTTTGCAACCAAAGCTGAGGCTGGTGCATTAGGTTTAAAGCCTAGCGCCAATCAAGGCGTGGCTCAACCAAGCGGTAATATTGCGAACACAGCGAACGCGGTGAAAAGTGTAGTAGGGTTTGATACAGTCAAGTATCAGTACCCAGCCCAGCAACTTAAGGCCGAGGGTAAAAACTTCGACCGATACAACTGGCGGCTCTTTCTGCGCTTCGATACTGGTGAACTAATGGTTCAAGATTGGGTCGCTAGTATGAACTGGCAAATCCGCGAGTATGCAGACAATACTTTCGCGGAAACACGAGGAGTAGATACTTATGCATTCGACTTCAGGAAAGACAACCTCTCTTATTTCGACAGAGTGTGGACCCGGGAAGGACTTCGTATATCAACCCCAGATAATAGACTTTTATTCATAAAGCCTGAGTTTGTAACTGGGGATAGAGCGGTTGATATGGATGTCGATGTCCATGTTAAGCCGGAAAATTGTTATCCCCGCGGTACGCATATTTGGGTTACAGGAGCAAAGCATCATAATGGTTCCGAAGTGCCATGCACTGTGTATCAGGAGCTCTATTGGTATAATATTAATAGTCTTTGGCGTACCACAAATGAGACCGTTGATGAATACAATGCTAAGTATGGACACTCCGTAATGCCAGTAAAACTGTATTACCCTAGTGTTAAGCGCGCATTGTATGTTTCCGGTTGGTGCCTTGATGATATTGCTAAGTATATGCCTATCATCGATGGCGCGTATCTGGATGCAAATCCTGAAAACGGTTCACACTATACTTACTTGCTTCATTATAAGCTGCGCAGCTTGCCAGGAATGAAGGTAGTCTTCTAACCTCTTTTAAAAACCACCCAAGAATACCGGGTGGTTTTTCTCATTTAATGTTTTTTTATAATTATTATGCTAATATATAAATATAAAGGTGTATATGATTGTTAGTAGTAAGTGTAATTATAAAAAAATATTCTTAGTATTATCTTTTTTCTTTTTGTTTTTATTCTCTTTGGGCTCTTTAGGGCACGATGTTTTTGCTGCAGATTCATCAGCTAACCAAGGTCCAGGTAGTGGTGTACACGACGGCGGCACTGGACATCCTATTGAAGGCTGCGAGGCCAATATATGTTATACTATTCATCAACAATACTCTGGTGTCACTTGGGTCTATTATGACTTTGATGAAATGGGTATACCAGAAAATCAGAGAGACCATATTCCATACAGTAGATTTATTAATCCACCAAACAACGGCAAATATCCTACTGGCAATAAACAACTACCGACTAGGGGTGATAATGCTGTGACTGGTTGTGCCTCTAGGGGTAGTACAGGCGTCTATATTTTTGGCTACAATCGTTATTACCGTAAAACTAAAACCCCAACTGGCGGTATGGCTATGCCCTTATTCTTTTCAACATATTACTCCGAGTCTAATCCTAAGAAGTATAACTATAGTCTCGCCCGTAATGGGGTGCCATGGTCTAAAGCAAAAGATGAGTATACTGGTAAGGCTTTCGGTCAAGAAGACCCTCAGCGTCTTGCTGAATGGAACCGTGGCGATTTTTCCTGGTTCTGCGCCTGGCCACTAAAGCCCCTCAATGATGCAAAACAGGTTGCACCGGCCAATATAACCTGTTCTCAAATCCCAGGCACTTTTGGCGCCTACTACAAGGGAAACACCTCCGCTGATACTGGCGTGATCAACCACTCCTATTCCGGCACTCTCGGTCATAATTCTTGGCAAAAGAACTTCCAGGGCAAGGATTACGTCTTCGCCAAACCAGGCGATCGCGTCCAATTTTATGAGGCTTTCTGTTTCCCGATACAGCAGGTTGGCATCCAAACTGGAAGCTCACATGTGAGCAGCGCGGAACCGCCAGGTGAAAGTAATTTTCAAATCTTTGCTCAAAAAAATGGCTCTGACAATAATAAATATTTATTCGGCGACTCTCCAGTTCACGATGGAAATTATCACACTATTGGTCGCGGCAATAAACGCCCATTTAGCGGCAGCGGACTCGAAGCTAGTGACTATGGATTCACCGCCTATTCCCCAACCAAAAATGCCTCCCCTACATATGCTTGTGAAACCAACTATTACCGCATGTACGCACCGAAACTAACCGTTGGCTATCAGATTCCAGGTTTTACTGATTACCAATATGGTTGTAAGTCTGCCAATAAAACCGGCTCTACCACCGAAGTAGGTACAGTGATCTCTCAGGGTGTCCGCTATGATAATCTCCGCGCTTGGTATAACGAATATACTACCTGGTCTGGTATAGATGATGCAGAGCATGTCCACCATCACTCGTATGATAGCTTTGAGTCTGCAGCTGATGTTAGCGGTGGCAATGCGTCTTGGGGCTCGCAGGGAAATAGCTCATATGATGTAGATGTTAATGTGGGTAGTTATTGTGCAGCGCATTTTGCGAACGGTTTTTGTTATGATTGGGAGCCCGAATATGGTTCTGAAACCCACTGGAAAAAAGAGTATCCTGATACTCGCGTTGGCACCACTACTCAAAACCTCGGCAAAACCGAGAAGAAATCTTCTGTTTATACCCCATATAACTTTAATACTTCCATTCATAGCTATATCGAATCCTCTGAAAATGGGGTCGGCTTTCTCGGCGCCAGGATCAATATTGGCGCTAATTATGGTGTCACTCCACGTGAGAACGAATTGATCTCCAGAACTCCATATGCTACCCACACTCGCGGAGATCAAACCGTTAAAGTCTACGAAATGATTGTCGACGAAAATTATCCAGAATCTAGTCTCCAAGAGGAGACTGTTGCGAGCGGCAACGTCTGCCACGGCTCTGGTGTTGACCGCTGTAACTTGGTCGACACCATCACTGGTCGCATTAACTCCGCTGGTAAATATGCTGGCGAATTCCTCAATACCGACGCTTATGAACGTACCATTCCAGACGATCTCCCAGGCGGTGGCCTCGGTAAAAAATATTGTACTCGCTCAGTGATTTGGCCAGCCTCTTCTCACGATTCAGACGGCAACACTGTCGCAAATAATATGTCCGGCTCTGCCATGAACGGTGGCAATAACCTCTATCATATTTCTGCCGCCTCCTGTGTTACTATCGCCAAGAAGCCAAACTTCCAGGTTCTCGGTGGCGGAATCTATACTAATGGCTCCATCATTACTTCTCTTTCCAATAAAGCTGTCGGTGGGGGCCTCGGAGCTTACCCTTCTGCTGCGACTAAACTTTTCGGCTCCTGGACCGAATTCGGTGCACTGGCCGCTGGTAGTGTCAACGGCTTTGGCACTGGAGCTGCCCAAGGCTACGAAGAAAACTACAACTTCAATCTTCCAAATGGTGGCGCAGATTCTGCAAGTAATCAAATAGCCTTAAGCCCACTCACTATTTCAAACGATAATAAATCTGGCGAATCCGGCATTTCCCGTATCGGTTCTGCCGTCCTCGCCCGTCTCAAGTCCCGCTTCCGCGACACTATCGCCAGAAATTCTAGTAACACTATCTATAGCCTCACTTCCGACAAAACCTCTACCAAGAATTATCTCGGCCTCTCCCAGCTCTATCACCAGGGAGACACCAGCCTTAGTGCCATCAATAGTACCGCCAATTTCTACCAGTTCGATTATGGCGGTAACCTCATCGCGAGAAGCAACACTACTGGTGAGAAGCTCATGAACACCCTCGTTATGTACGTGGATGGCACCCTCACAATAGACCGCAATATTAATATCGCCCATGAAACCTACAATGCCGTGGACGACTTCCCGCAGATCCTCATCTTCGCCAAGAAAATTAACATCACCAGCAACGTTACTAATATCGATGCCTGGCTAATTCTCGATGAAGATTATGGTGATAACCAAATCGACACTTGTGCAAATGACCGCACTCCGAACGCCCTCTCTTGTAACGAAACTCTCACCATTACCGGCCCAGTCTTCGCTAGAAAACTTATCTTAAGCCGTACCGCCGGTGCCCACACTGGTGGCGGCCGTGCCGGTGCCCACCCACTTCAGACTGGCCCTACAGGCACTTACTACGCCGAAGGTTCTATCCACCCCGCCGAAGTTTTCACTCTCCGCGCTGATGCTTATTTCTGGGCCTATCGCCAATCCCTCAGTGGTGGCCAAGCCTACATGGTCTACTCCCGTGAGATCGCACCTAGGTACTAGTGTTGCACTTGAGAAACTAATTTAGATACCAGTCGTATAAAGTTCAGTAACTTGTAATTTTACGATGGACGTACTATATAATATATAACTTGTAAGTAAATGGAGTATTACAATTATGCAAATGAGCGAAAGTGAATTAAGTGAAGTTGTCTCAAAATATCAAATGCCAGAAGGTCGATATTTGATTGAACAAGAAGGCTCATTTGGAAGAGGTGAGTTTTTTTGGGTTATTAAAAATGAATCAACTAATAAAAAATACCTGCTAATGAACACCTATTCGCATCATGGTGTTGAGGCTGAGCTTGAATGTTATCGCGAGGGTGGTTTCGATAATTTAGAAGCTATCCCAAGAAAAATTGAAACCTTAGAAAAAGCAAGCGATGCTGATGATGAGATTTTCAAATATCTTTTTGGATTTTATTCTATTTTTGAAATAAAATCATAAAAAAGAGGAGTATAAAGATACTCCTCAATAAGGCGGTTTTTCAAGAATTATGGACATATACTTGTATCCCAGATAATTGGCTGGTTGCTATTTGGTTCTCTCAACATAACAATATTCCCAGTTGAATTTTGAATAATCGCATGACCGTGTCCAGGTCCATCTGGCACACCGTTGGCTCCACCAAACAAGTAGTCGGTAAATTGATGGGGCTTCTTTTTATTGGGATATTTCATGGCTGGATAACCCATAAAAGTAAGTCCAACTTCAGTTTTTTCCGGTGGTATGGTCTTAACCCTGGAACTGACACATCCTTCATATCCACCTAGGTCAATGACAACATGCCAATATCCACCTCTTGGAATGACTGCATAGTACGGGCTATGAGTGATATACCCACCCAGATAATTGAATGAATAGCCCAGTTTGTAGTGCGTAAAATTAGTGGAAGTCAGAATGCAAACATTTGCAGCCGATTGAAGAAAAACAACAACCGTTGTGCCTTCTTCAAGATGACCTAAATCGTAATGTACGAAATCCAATTCATACACCCCCTTTCATAATCGCAATGAATTAACCTCTTGGTAAGGAACGTTTTGTTTTAAATAACAAAACAAAAATCATGAGTATTTTAAACTACTCTGATATTTCTATTATAACATAAAAAATAAAATATATCAAAAACGCTTTCAAAATCATCCAATTTATGGTAAAATAAATTAAATGAGTAAAACAAACCGTCTAGTTAATAGATATGGTCGCAAGATTCTTGAATCGGAAAATATGCAAATCGAACGCACCTTTTTCCAGCATGGATGCTTTACGACCTATGATCATTCTGTTCATGTCGCTATTATGAGCGTGAAAATTGCCCG
>ERZ773037.1664-NODE-1664-length-11425-cov-2.414336_pt1 | contig 11425 bp, 8 predicted proteins | sample MGYA00511466_ERZ773037 | MGnify/ENA primary metagenome ERZ773037 (study PRJEB29015, sample SAMEA2738146) | human oral metagenome | biome: human oral; feature: human-associated habitat; material: saliva | place: China | collected 2202 ...
AATGGGATGCGGGCCAAATGGGAACGGCATCAAACTCACGGATGACCTCACCGGTTACGTTGCTTATCTCAGCAATGGTTTCCACCTCATCGCCAAAGAACTCTATACGCAACGGATTTCCCGCATAGGGAGGAAAAACATCGACAACATCTCCACGAACACGGAACATTCCGCGCTGAAGGTCATAGTCATTGCGGTCATACTGGATATCTATTAAATCCTTTATAAGATCATCCCGCTCAAGCGGAACCGATTTATCTACGTTAGGAGCAAGACCGGCATAATTTTGCGGGCTGCCAATACCATAAATACAGGAAACAGAGGCAACCACAATGACATCACGACGAGAAAGCAGGCTAGACGTTGCCTGGTGACGGAGCTTTTCTACCTCTTCATTGATGGAAGCATCTTTTTCAATATAGGTATCTGATTGCGGAACATATGCTTCTGGCTGGTAATAATCGTAATAAGACACAAAATAGACGACAGCGTTATGGGGAAACAACTCTTTCATTTCAGAGGCAACCTGTGCCGCAAGGGTTTTATTGGGCTCCATGATAAGCGTGGGACGATTAAGCTTTTCTATGGTTTTAGCCATGGAAAACGTTTTACCGGACCCCGTAACTCCCAACAGCGTCTGGTATCTCAATCCCTCTTCAATGCCCCGCGCAAGCTTCTGGATGGCCTGAGGCTGATCGCCGGCAGGCTCAAACGAAGATACAACAGAGAGACGCTCTTCTCCGCTTTCACGACCAAAACGACGGAGCTCTGCTCCTACCCGTTCTGATTCTCTATCATGATTTGAAACTGCCACAGAGCCCCCTTCCCTTGAACCGTAGTGTACCTTATTTCTTCACAAATTACAAACATTTGTTCTATTTTTCGTATTCGAGAAACCCTGAGCCATCGCGAATACGCTACACTTGATACCCGTATACAACCGACTCATTTCTATTGAGGAATCAAAATATGCCTTCAGAGCTTCCGTCTTCCAACACGCCATCACCAAAGCGCCCGTATCCTCCTTCCGTGAAACTCTTTCTCTTTGTTTTGGGTACCGGAGGCACCGTGTTCGGGCTCTCCCAATTCGTAAGATCCCAGGTCTCTGATGAAGCGCACATGAGCGCAACACTTCTTATGATCTGTGGCATCGTACTTCTCGTTATGTTGTTTCGAGATAACGGCACGTCTGCAGAAACCGTTCCCGCAACACAAACGGATACACCGCAAGAACAAACCGCCGGCCATTCGCAGGACGCTGTTTTACCAGAACCTGCAAAAAGCGCTCCTTCTGCTTTTGACTTGGCCATGTCCCGCTCAGACAATATTCCTGCTTCACTCAAAGATCTTATCGATACCAACCAACTCCAAAGGCCCGAGCTCCAAGAGATGCTCGTGCGTTCAGGCCTTCTTGATGCTCGTCGGGTGCCTGATACCAAGGGATTTAAATTTCCTAAAAACAAGCGATACTGGCTCAACGCAAGGACCAAAGATTTTAACGAAGACCAGTACAATGACTTCATCGCTCTTGAAGCAACCTTAAACATCGCAGATGACATTGAAGCTCTGCCGGTACATTACCGCGACGAAGCACTCTCAGAAAAAATTTCCACGGTGCTGAGAAACATACTTACCAAAGTACCTCAGCCGCAAAACTATCTTCCCGCACACACTACTCTTTCCCCCAATGAGACCGACTGGAACGTGAGGTTTTTCGTAGCATCCTATCTGGAGAATCTCTCTTTGCCTTTCAGACAACCAACACTGTTTGCGTATGACCCAGACACAGCAACGCTTATATTTGACACTAAAGTACCGGCTCCCCAGGCATTCTCTTTTGTGTCTCCCGCGCAAAACGTACAAATTACCTACGCTCGAGCCTATGCCTTGCGAGTGGCCGCCGTTCTTTCCTCAGGCATCCTGAATAACTATCCAATTTCCCGTATTGTCATCAATGAATTTGTCAACGCACATACGGAACACCCCATCCTTTCCTGCGATGTTAATGCAACCTCCCTGGAAAGCCTCGTTTCTGCGGCTCAAAGCCCCACACTTGAAACCGGTGAGTTTCCTCAGATATCGTGTCTGCGCTTTAGCCTCACCGAGAATGGTTGGTTTGAGCCGACAGAACCATATAAGGCGCTTACCAGTCCTTCCGAAGAACATCCTCTTTTCTATGCTCAGGCTGAGATGCGCGATGAAGCAGCGCCCAAAGACGTCCAAGAGATTACCTCTGCAAAACGTATCTCCGATTTAAGCTTTAGGGAGGATTGCGGCCGCATTGAAACGTGGAACGCCATTGTTGCAGAACTTGGTGATTCAACTGCTCACGCCGTAGCTGTCCTTAAAAATGCCCAGCAATCCACAAAAAATACCGTCACCATGGAGGCATTCTCCCGTGTTATCCATGCGCTTGTTTCGGGATCGGTTGACGTAAGCAATAAGCCTGAGCTTGCTCACCTGTTTATGTCGGGTTCCGATCTTGATGGCGCAATTGCTCACATGAGAGAGGTTTTTGATACGGAAGATGTCAGCAGAGAAACTTTTGTGGCATCTCTCAAGGTTCTTGAAGAAAAACTTGAACCCATTACAAACCTGGGAATGTACCTTGATGACACCGATTCGGTGTACCGATACTTTGATTCCATTACCGACCGTATCGACTACAACCGAGCATACTCTTCGGATTCCCGGCAGGGTGATCTTGTCCCCGATGTATACGATGACGCAAATGCTCTGCTCGTACGAGCATATAACCAAATTGACGAGCCGGAAAAGGCGTTGAGGTATGCCGAAGAATGTGTCCGCATAGCCCCTCTGAATGCCGACGCGCTGCTCTATAAGGATCGCACGCTGCAGGATCTCTCGCGCAATGCAGAAGCGGCGAAACTCGTTCGCGAGCTTATCCCCTATAAACTACGCCAATATGATGTTGCATTCCTCTATTACCGTCTCGCATATCTTGAGTGGCGGCTTGGACATGGAGACATTGCCGTTGCCTGCTATCAGCAAGTTTTAAAAATGGATACCGAGTTTTCTTATCACGCACAAGATGAGCTGACCGAGCTTATGAAAACCGATCCGATGCTTGTAAAAATCGATGACGATAAGCTCAACGAGTTCTTCAACATTCATGGTATTCCCATTGATGACCAAGAGGCGCGCTACCAAATACTGCGCTCTGCAGCCATTGCGTGTACAAACAGCAAAATATATGCGCCGGCAGCACTGCTCCTTCACCAAGCGCTTTTCATTACCTACGACGATGAAACGGACGCGGTGCGTATGTCTCTCACGGCACCTGCTCAGTGACGCATATCAAGCTTTGTCATCAGTGCATCCCACCACGCGTTCACGTACGTGGCGAGAAGATCCTCGTCTTTAGAGTTATCAATGACGGTGGTTGCCTTTGAGCGTAGATACTCATTAGACGGCTGACCTGCTACGCGTTGCTCAAAATCCTTTGAAGAAACTCCGCGCATCTGGGCTCGTTTCTTTCGAAGTTCATACGGACTTACCACCGCTACCACTTCATCTGCCAACGTCAGAAGCGATTCTATGCGGTCGAGCAGGGGAACTTCAACCACACATACCACAGGCGCATCCTCTTTGAGGCTCACCTCAACAAGAGTCTCCTTCAGAGTCCGGATAATATAGGGCATCTCAATGGCTTCAAGTTTCTTGGCGGCCGTGGGCGTTGCAAAAGCTCGCATGGCCAATTGATGTCGATTAAGCCGGCCGGTTTTTTGGTCCACTACATCCTCTCCGAACACGCGGACAATCTCTTGCACACACCCAGACCCCGGAGCAAGCACGTCTCGAGAAATGCAATCCAAATCAATCCGATATGCTCCTTTTTCTTCAAGCATACGAGCAACCGTTGATTTACCCGATGCCATCCCACCTGCAAGAAAAACGGTATACATCAGGCCTCCTTAAGCTCTATGACATGGGCTTTTCCCAAAAGAGTTGCGTCTTTTTTGTCATGTGTGACCCAAAGCACCGTTTTATCTTCAAGAAGAGGAAGAAGGCAGGCCATAACTTTCTCTTTTGTATGATCATCCAAGCCTTTGAGTGGTTCGTCAAAAAGCATCACATCGGCATCAGACAGCACTGCCCGCAGAAGAGCCACACGACGCTTCTGTCCGCCAGAAAGCCCTTTAACCACACGATGTTCAAATCCCTGAAGGTCGACGCAGGCGAGCGCCTGGATAATACGCTTCTCAAACGCACGTTTTTCCGTGCGATTCAGCTGGCTTTTTGCAAGAGCAATATTTGCTCTCACACTGAGGTTTTCGCAGAGTCGATCCTCCTGAAAAACCACCGCCACCCGTTGCCCACAGATTTTCGGAAGATTGGTAATCGTGCCTTCATCCGCTCCTTCAAGACCGGCGATTATCCGAAGTATTGTTGTCTTGCCGATGCCGGACTTTCCTAAAAGCACGTTCTTCTCGCCACCGTAAATGACGAAAGAAACATCCGAGAGAGCACGCATATCCCCAAATGTCTTTGAAATATGCCTGCACACAATGTCATTTTGACAACACTGCTTCATGCGCCCTCCTCAATACGTCTCACAATCATACGTATAAGGCGAGAAAAACCTTTTTCTATCAGCGCGCTAATGCAGACAATGACAACGGTCCAGGCAAAAAGATTTGGCGTATCGAGAAAAACCTTGGCACTATAGAGCTCCTCGCCAATGGAGGATGCCGGCGTGGAAATAACTTCTGCGGCAATTCCCGCCTTCCAGCAAAAGCCCAACGCCAGCGAGATTGCCGCTTCAAAATAAGGAAGCACTTGTGAAAGGTAAAGAGAGCGGATGCGTGCGCAACCTTGTATTTGAAATATATATGCCATCTCAAGCAGCTTCGTATCGATGGACTCCAACCCGCGCAGAAGATTGGTATAGATGATGGGAAACGCTATCAGATGAGCCACTACCACTGAAAGATACGATGCGTGCATCCACACCAAAAGCAAAATAACAAACGATGCAACCGGAATCGATTTAATGGCCGCAATAAGAGGAGATATCAAAGTTTTAATCAGTCGTATCCGATACGATGCAATGGAGGTAAGAATTCCGCCCACAAGCGCACTAAAAAACCCAAGTGCGATATGCAAGAGCGAGTGAGCGGTAATTACCCAGAATTCTCCCGTACATATAAGCGTACCGAGGCAGCCCAAAGTCTCCAACGGAGAGGGTAAAATGAATTGCTTTCCTACAAACAGAGCCGCAAGCTGCCATATAACCAGCCAAAAGAGAATGGCGAGCAGGCGGAGCACTCCGGAAGAGAGCCTGTCCGCCTGCCCCCTCAGAAACAGATGCGTTCTGTAACTTCTTTGTGGTTTGTGTTTTGGCATTTTTCTTATGCTGACTTTTTCACCCCAAAGTAAAAATCGTCCTCGGGAAGCTTCCCACCTACCGATTTGGGGTTTGCATCAGCCAAAACGCCCAGGTAGCCAGAAAGTTTCTGCTTCATATCATCCCCTGCAATATAGGTAATGTTACATTTAGGAAGTGCAACTTTGGCAATCTTTTCCGGAACAATATCGGCATCGGCAATAAGTTTTGCCGCCTCATCAACGTGATCGTTTGCAAACTCAACGGAATCCTTGTAGTGGGAAAGAAATTGAGTAACTGCATCAGGGTTCTTCTCGGCAAAGTCTTTTGAGACAATCGTAACGCCGGTAACAAGCTCAGAGGTAGAATCAATGGCCTTCCACTCGTTGCCAAGATCAAGCGCTTCTCGAATACTTGGATCTTTGGCCTGCGCAACGCTTACAAACGGCTGCGGTAAAAGCGCAATGGCAGACTCATCGTTTGCCAATGCCGCAACACATTCAGCGTGTTCACTCTTCCACTCTACCGAAACATCTTTTCCAAGCTCAAGGCCATTCTTTTTGAGAATGTAGGCAAGCACATACTCAGGAGAAGCTCCCTTACCCGCCGCATAGAGCGTCTTACCTGCAAGGTCGTGTATTGAGTTAATGGCATTTCCGCGCTCAACGATATACAGAACATTCAAAACGTTAATGCAGAGCGCCTGCACCTTACCCTCGGTTTTGTTGTAGAGAACCGACGAAAGATTTGAAGGTATCGATGCAATATCAACGTCGCCTTTTGCCACCTTGGCAACCACTTCATCCGGAGAAGCCACAATATCAAAGGTGTAGGAATTGTCGGTAATTGAGCTTGCCTTTACATCGCTCATAAACTTTGCAAGACCCATGGCTGTTGGACCCTTGAGTGTTGTAATACGCACATCAACCGGCTGTGCTGCCGAGGCTTTTGTCTCTTCTTTCTTTACATCTTCCTGCTTACACCCAAAGAACGCCGCAGCAGGAGCAAGGGTAATGAGTTTCAAAAATGATCGTCTGTCCATGGACAATCTCCTTTCAAATACAACGGTATTTTAATCTTTTATGAGCTCTTCTTCGCATAGAGCGCCACAAGAGCCTGAAGCATATCGACCATTGCCTCCAGCTCAGGAACCGGTACAAATTCCCGCACGCCGTGAGCGTTGTAGTAACAGGCGGATAAATTGGCACACGGAAACCCGCGGAACGAAAGTTGAGAACCATCCGTGCCGCCGCGCATGGGTATGCATGTCATTTCCTGACCAATGGCAGCGTATGCGACACGAGCATTTTCAATCAGATGCTCGTTTTCAGGGCGCGTAATAACGTCTGCGAGATTGCGGTATTGATCTTTGACGGAAATTGTCAGTACCTCAGAGTCAAACTGGTAATTGATGTACGACACGGCATCGCGCATCATCTGTTTGCGCTTCTCGACCTTTTTTTGATCGTGGTCACGAATAATATAATCTGCCTGCGCATACTCACAATCACCCTGCATGCGTTCAAGATAGAAAAATCCATCATAGCCTTCGGTATACTCAGGCCGATCCTGCGGTGGAAGCAGTTGATGGAACCGCATAAGAGCCTCGGCGGCATTGATCATAATGCCTTTGGCGGTACCCGTATGAACCGAGAGCCCCGTTGCCTGAACATGCACCTCAGCCGCATTGAACGTCTCGTAACAAAATTCCCCCAACGGCCCTCCGTCAATGGTGTACCCGTATGCGGCACCAAATGTATCAAGGTCAAGAAGAGCCGCGCCATGGCCAATCTCTTCGTCCGGAACAAACGCAATTGCAAGACGCGGATGTGGAAGCTGAGGGTTTTCACGCAGACGATGCAGAAGACTGACAACCATTGCCACGCCGGCCTTATCGTCTCCACCAAGCAGCGAGGTTCCATCACTTGTTACCAGGTCAAAACCTACCATGTGCTCAAGTTGTGGATTGGTTTTGGGGCTTATGGTTACTTCTCTCCCATCGCGATCCGTTCCAATACCAAGCACTCCTCCCTCATATCGGACAACACGTGGATGAACCTCGGCTCCAAACGACTGCCATGCGGTATCCAGATGACAACAAAAACCAAGGGTTGGAAGGTTTTCTGCACCGGCACTTGCGGGCCAGTGAGCCGTAACATATGCGTGCGCATCAACCACGATATCTTCGGCGCCAAGCTCTTCTAAGTCTTTGGCAACTACCTGCGCCATGGTGTGCTGCGCTGGCGTTGAAGGTACCGTATCTGCAGTAAGCGGATTGGATTGTGACGCCACCTCACAGTAGCGGATAAAGCGTTTTAAGACATCACTTTGCTCTGACATACCGTCTCTTTTCTGTTGATCATTTGACGCAGGATATGCCACGCGGACGTGATGCACGGTATTCGCGCGCAGCATCAATAAATGATTTCCAAAGCATACAGTCCGCCTTGCTGAACTTCCAGCCATACTCCGGATGCCACTGAACGCCTATCATCCAACGCTTATGAGGAATTTCGGCGCCTTCGATAATCCCATCGGTTGAGTGCGCCACCACGTGAAGTTCAGAGGCCACCTTACAGAGAGCCTCGTCATGAAATGAGTTGGCTTGGATGCTCTTCTCGCCACCAAGCGCGCGGCACAAGAGCGAATCTTCATCTACCTCCACCATATGTGCCGGAATGGTCAGGTCCACTATATGAGACCAATATGCATGGCCTTCCCTGGGAGCCGGAAGTTTGCGAAGCTCTTGGGTAAGCGTTCCCCCAAAAACAACATTTAAGAGCTGAAGACCACGGCAAATGGCAAAAAGAGGCTTGTCCGCTTCGTAGACCTTTTTCACCAGCTTAAACTCAAGCGCATCTCGGCGTGGGTTCAAACGATTCAAGTCTCGCGGCTCTTCTCCCCAGTTACGCGGGTCAACATCTTGTCCGCCGGGCAAATTAAAGCCGTCACACATCTCAACATAGCAGTCAATAAGGGCATCGTCATCGGTAAGAGGCATCATAACCGGAATGCCTCCGGCAGCGAGAATGGCATCCATCTGCACCTCAGCGATTGACTCCCCATCGGAAAAGCCGTGCTCTTTCATGAATCGTGGCGTAAGGCCAATAAGCGGCCGCTCGTCAACGGGAATAGCAGCACTGTCTTGAAACACCTGCTGAGCAAAAGACGGAATCTCTAACATAACCTCTCCTGAACGAATTGTGCATGTTCAAAACTTTACTGCAAACTGCCACACATACGAACCACAGCGCAAAATTGCACGGTATCTCTTTGATTCTGTCGCCAAACCGTAACAAATCGAAGTCAGTATGCTCCGTGTAGCATACTGATCTCCGTAAACTTCTTAAGACATCTGACGTACTTTGGTAATTTTATTGTGTAGGCTGGGTATTAACTAGAAATCTACTTTACGAGAATCATCCAAATGGAAGGCCTCCTATGAATATCTCACGTACTGCTCTTTCCCGGCGCAGCTTTCTCGGTGCTTCCCTCATGTCGGCTGTGGCAGCAGGTTCGGCAACGCTTCTCACCGCCTGCGGAAACGACGGATCCTCTGATGGCGATAAGCTCATTTTGAAGTTTGGTGTCAATAATCCCAAAGTCACCTTTGATACGCAAAAGACCTCGGGTTCCATTGGCGTCTCAGAGGCTGTGGGAGAATCCTTGCTCAAGCTGAATCCGGACACCAAGGAAGTTGAGCCATGGCTCAGCACAAAGCTTCCCGACATCTCCGACGACGGACTTACCTACTCGTTTGAGCTGAAAGAGGGCGTTAAGTTCCATGACGGAACCACCCTCAAATCTTCTGACGTAAAGTACTCCTTTACTCGTATGTTCCTGCCGGATACCAAAGCAACCTCAATCGACTCCTACATCTACATTGAAGGCGCTCAAGATATCGTTGACGGCAAGACCACTGAACTCTCCGGCATTGCCATAAGCGATGACCGTCACTTCACCATCACGCTTACCCAGCCCTATTCAACCTTCAGCGCACTTCTCGCCCAGTTTTATGCGTTTATTTATCCCGAGAAAAGCTGCTCCGAGGCAGGAGAAAAATGGGGATCCGACACCACCTTCTACGGCACGGGCCCGTTCAAGCTTGTCTCCAACGACAACTCAACCGAGGTAGTGCTTGAGGGCTTTGCGGATTACCATCAGGGCAAACCGGCCCTTGATGAGCTGCACTTTGTGTATATCGACGACGGCAATACGCGCATGATGAACTATAAAAACGGCGATATTGACCTGACCTTTATTAACCAAGCGCTGATGCAGCAATATAAAAACGACCCGGCTGTCTCCGATCAGATTGTTGACTATAATCCTGCTTCCACGCAGTTTGTAAACCTCAATCTTAAAAACACCTATCTTTCAGACGTACGTGTCCGCCAAGCGCTCTCTCTTGCGATCGATCGGCAGACGATATGCGACACCGTTCTTTCAGGTGTTGCCAAGCCTGCAACCTCATTTATTCCGGCATCAGAGACCGGTAACGACTCATCTCTTGAGGTATTTGAATACAACGTTGATAAGGCAAAAGAGCTGCTTTCTGAGGCAGGTGTCTCAAACATAACTCTTGACGCCCAGGTTCGCGCCCAAGACCAAAACCTCATGGTCGCCATTCAAGATGCATGGGCAAAAATCGGCGTTACTCTCAATGTATCCGTCATTGATGCCGGTGTCTGGAGCGATGCGCGTAAAAACGGAGACTTACAGGTAACGCTGGTTACCTGGTCAACCCTTTCATTCCAAGGCATCGAGCATATGGGATCATACTTCCGCTCCGATCGCGCCGCTCTTAAAAGCTCGTTCTACAATAGCGAGAAGTTCGATGCACTCGTAGACGCAGCCCGCCTTACCGTTAATGATCCCGACAAAGTCATCGAGCTCACCAAACAAGCAGACGCACAGCTTACCCGCACCGATTACGGCTGCTTGCCGATTGACTGGACGCAGATGCCCTATGCGCTCAATAAGAAATTCACCGGACTGAGCGTGCTTGTCAATCCCCTCTTTGGCGGAGTCAAAAAAGCATAGCCCATATTACCGTTCTCTATGGATAGCAAGCATATCCTCTGTGCCCGGCGTCTCAATTCAAGCTGAGATACCGGGCACAGGCTTAAAAACAGGTAAAAACCAAAGATGACGATTAACCTAACGCATTTGTAAGATTTGCCGCATGGACGGCCTTCTCGGCAGCTTCAATGGCACGCGCTACTGCCGATTTGCGCTCATCGTCGCTCAGACTGTCATCGTATAAGTGACATGCGCAGTGATGCCCCGGCTCCGGCTCAAGAAGTGCGGGAACCCGCTGTGAGCATACGCTCATTGCACGCGGACAGCGCGTGTGAAATACGCATCCTCTTGGAGGATCGGCAGGGCTGGGAACATCTCCTTGTAAGATCTTTTTATCTTGGATACGCTCATGCCGAATACGCGGGATAACGTCGAGAAGAGCCTGCGTATAGGGGTGCAGAGGATGTGTAAAGAGCTTTGATTTAGGAGCAAACTCCATCTCATGGCCAAGGTACATCACCAAAACCGTATCGGCAATATGGCGCACGACGGAAAGATCATGGCTGATAAAAATATATGACAGACCATGTTCATGCTGGAGCTGCTCAAGCAAGTTGATAACTTTTGCTTGCACAGAAACATCCAACGCTGAAACCGGCTCATCACATACGATGATTTCAGGTTCCAACACAATGGCTCGGGCAATGCCAATACGTTGTCGCTGGCCGCCTGAAAACTCATGCGGATAGCGATATTTAAATGCAAGATCAAGTCCAACCTCTTGCATGACTTCCTCAATACGGGCATCACGCTCTGAGCGAGTGGCATACGTCTTGGCAATATCGATTGGTTCTCCGATGATATCCATCACCGTCATACGAGGATTCAGTGAGCTGTACGGATCTTGAAAGATAAGCTTCATCTTTTTTCGTGCGTCTTTCAGGGCAGTCCCCGAGAGCTTTGTGAAGTCTTTTCCATCAAGCATCACTTCACCTGACGTGGGATCTGTCAGGTGCAATATGCATTTACCTGCCGTAGATTTACCGCAGCCCGACT
>ERZ773037.1666-NODE-1666-length-11421-cov-38.742214_pt1 | contig 11421 bp, 25 predicted proteins | sample MGYA00511466_ERZ773037 | MGnify/ENA primary metagenome ERZ773037 (study PRJEB29015, sample SAMEA2738146) | human oral metagenome | biome: human oral; feature: human-associated habitat; material: saliva | place: China | collected 2202 ...
GGTTTATCCCTATTGCTTTTAGCAAATGGCTGCCCATTTTCGGGATAAAAAATGAGCCTCGCTGTGAGTCTAGACAACATAATTATAACATATGACATGTGTAATATAATGCACATGGTTAGATTGTCGATGTGTTGTATAATGAATATATGAAAGCAACAAAACAAACAAAGTCATTAATAAAATATTTAGTATTTAGTATGAATCTACCTACAATTACGAGCATTACAAAAATGCTTTATCTTATTGATCTGGCATCAGTAGCTTCTACTGGAAAACAGACCACAGATTTTGAATTTATTCGATATTACTATGGTCCATACGACAAAGATATACGTATAATAATAGACGATATGACAGCAAAAAAAGAATTAGATGTTGACGTTAGATACTTATCTAATGGGGAGCCATTTTTAGTCTATAAAATGCCTAGTGGAACTGTTAGCCTCACTTACGAAGGTGCTAATGAACAGATTGTGAGAGACTTGGTAGATAGTTTAGGTAATTTATCCCCGAAAAGTCTTACTGAACTTGCATATAAAACAAAACCAATGGCCAGACTAGGTGCTACCCTTGGCGGCAACGAGCACCTAAATGAAAAGCTTGTCTTAACGGAGGTGTAATGAATATACCATCTGGTATATATAGTCCCTTTAGTGATAAGGATTTAGTGGAAAGCCTTGTTGAACAGAAAAATATATACAATGACATTCATTCAGTAAACACCAATAACACATCTCAGCAAAAATCAAAATTTAAATTGTGTATTAGTTTATCAGAAACAGTCGACCAAATTATTGATGGAAAAATTTTTGGAATCTCTTGCTCATATTTAAACTGGCACGATAAAGTTGATCATATCAAAGTCTGCCAAAGTGATTACAAAATTTGCAATTCTCCAGTATTAAAATCTGGGCAGAGTGTATATCTTCCACAGGATATGGAGGTGCTGTCATATGAAGAGATAAGAGCAAAAATAGAGGATCAATCAAATAGATTTAAATATAGAGCAACATTGTCGAGTAATAAGTATGAGAGAATTAGAGAAATGTTTGCAAATTATTTACGTTTTTGCAAAAACACAAGCGATAGCGTAAACGCAATTAAATCTCTGATTAGTGAAACGCCAGATCTTAAGCCACTAAAATCTTACGGCGTCGATATTAAAGAATAGCGTTGGAAATACTTGCTTAGATGGGATAATTGCCGATGTCTTAATATATCCGCTGTGCGATGCAATATCTGTCCCACCTAGACGGAGTGTTCTCTTTAATCAACGGTACCGTCGTACCAACGACGTGATACGAGTGTCCTTTGTAGTCAAACCACGCGCCATCGACAGTCTCGCTACTTGTCTTCGGGATATGAACCATCACCTCAGGCTTGGCTGCGGTCGGCGTACTCGTCTGCGACACCAGGCAATCCTTGATCGTAAAGCTCGACAGCGTGCCGTCCTCATTAGGTCTATTCTTAAATTCAATATCTACGCCGATCATAGTTATCCTTTCTTAAAATTCTTTAGCACGCCATTGCGTGAATTATAGCCGCTCACCTCAAACACACAGTCGCATTTGTGGTGCCGCTTGAAATCATCGCTCGTCGGATTAACATATACTCCAGCTTTTTTCTGACACCACGCGCAGTCTGGCTTGCCGACATTAGCGCGCCGTGTTAATGTCGGATGTTTTTGCATCGACTTTGCATTTGTAAAAGCTTCTTGCTGTGCCGTCGCCAACACCACATCGCAATACTCTTTTAGCAGCATCGCAGCAGTCTGCCGATTCAGCGCGCTGTTGCGCACGATCTTCACTGCCAGCCGTTCCGCCTGATCAGCCATCTCCACACCATACCCACCACTTAGCATCGCCGCCGAGCCAAACACATCGCTTGATAGTGAATACAGCTTGCCATGCAGCTCGCGTCCAGTCTGCTTCAGCACATCCGCTACCAACTCTATTTTTTTATCTGGCGAAATACCCTCATGTAAAATAGCCGCTATAGCCTTATTAATATCGCCAGCAACATCCAGCGTTATTTCTGAAAAGTCCACGATCGTATCCCCTTGATGATATTATCTACGGTAGCTGTAACCTTTTTTGAAAACTCTGGTGTCGGTTCTAAAAACTCAGCGTCATCCATCGCCTTTAACTCGTCAATTTTCTTACTCGCCCAGGCAACCGACTTGTTGTCAGTGTCCTCCAACACTACACCTTTGCGCAGTGCCAGATCAGCCAAATAGTCACGCTGTCCCTCCGTCATAATACCCATATTATACCATCATCTACCCCTTAAATCAATCACCCGCGCACCCGCCAGAAAAACTCGTTTTTTTTCTCGCGTGAAAATAGCCCCACTCACCGCGCTTGGCGCCTCTGGGACCGGGATATACACCCTCCCCGCCACCATAAAATTATACTATGTCAATATTTTTACAAAAGTATCATACTATTTTATAATAAGTTTATGGCACAGCGTAGGAAGTATGCAACAGCTAAAGATCCACGACGACAGTTCCCAAAACTGCGAGAGGATTTGCGCAAAAGAGTTTATGCTATGCAAGATACTTGTGGCATTTGTGGTCGCGAAGTCGACAAGACTTTAGCCGCAGGTAGCCCGATGTCACCAGAGCTAGACGAGATCATACCAGTTTCTCGTGGTGGTTCGCCTTATGACATAGATAACCTACAGCTTACTCATAGGATATGCAACAGGCGTAAGGGGGCAAAGATGCCGGGGGATGATTTGCCAGAAGATATCAACCCTACGCCAAATTCAAGAGCTTGGTAGGGCAGGGCTTGCTTTAGCAAAAGGAAAAGCGCTCTGACAAACAGAGCGCTATATAACAACGACTGCTAATCACAACAATCGCACAGCTATGATACTACTTTTTAAGCGACTGCTCAAGCCGGTAGTTTATCTCACCAGTTACGCTACGACCGTTTTCAGCAGCAAGCACCACAAGCCGTTCATACACTTCCTGCTTAATTCTGACATTATAAACTGGTGTAGGTATCTCAACCTTAGATTTAATAAGCTTTCCATTCTTTTTTACAATTCGATTTACTATTGGCATAGCCTTTCCTTTCTTTTTAGAGGACCCTAGCGCCAAGCGAGGCGTTAAGTTTTATATTAGTTGTAAGTCATTCTCTATCTGATAAGCGATCGCTTCTTGGTCTAACACCTCTTTTAGTTTATTGAGCGTGTTCATCACCTTTTGACGTTCGTCTGATAGATAGAGTACTGCTGTTTCTTCTACCTCGCCCCTCCAGCATCCGATGACTGGATAGTCGAGAGTAAAAGCTTCGTGATTAGCGTTTACGGTTGATATTATCTTGTCGACCTCAAGTTTTTTAGTCTTGTTATTACTGCCGATAAAAGCTTTTATTGTGATTAGTTTCATTGTTATGTCCTCTAATTGTTAATGTGCCTCGCTTGACTGTCTTAATTATAGCAAAGTTGCTTACATAATGCAAGCGTTTTACATACATTTTATGGAAAAAAGTCAGAGATTTTTTGCTGAACCTGTGGAAAACTCTAGGACTGACCGATATTGCCAAGCACTTGCTGCCAGCGATCAGCTCTCATCTTTTTATCCTTAGCAGTAACCTGTTTTTTCGGAAATACCTTTTGTCCCCAAAAAGCAAACGTTGCAGCGTCGAGCGGCGCGGTCGATAATTTATCAGTCATACTCTCCCAACCAAAGCCACCATATCGACCAAATGACCGCTCTTTTGTTATACGGACCGTCTGATTCAATAGCGGTTGGTCGTAGTGAGATAATTCGCCTCTGTCAATAGCATCTCTCATAAACTGATGTGCTGCCACCACCTCTTTCATAGTCGGCAGGATGATACGCTTTTTAGGAATGCCAGCCTTTGTAAGCTCCTCAAACAGTATCGGCGCTCCAGTCGCTCCATCAAGTATAATCACTACTGCTTGCCTCCACCGCTCGATCAGCCATTTTGATAAACGATGAAATCCCTCGCTCATCGGGCGGCTCATCACCACCTCAACATGTACACGTCCATCTTTTAGTGGCTGCGCAACTACTAGGGACCACGAGCTTCTATCTGGGGGGAACTTTACAGAATATACAGGCTTAAAGCCGTCATCAAAGTCAGGTTTCTCAGTAGCAAGGTCATCCCAGTCTGACTGTTTAATCGCTCGCTTATTATCAATACCATCCCACCAACCGAGCCGCATACGATTAAAATCATCTATTGTCATACTGTCAGCTTCAGTTTGTATCACCTTTTCAAGCAAAAATATGTTCAGTGAAGGATTGGTGTCTAACCAAGCTTCCTTGTCATGTACGTCAGTAATCTTTTCAACACCCCACTCAGTCCAAACACCAGCAGCACCTTCTAGCTTGTTTCGCCTATTCCTGGCAAACACCTCACCGACAGTTTCAGCCATTGGTGGCGTTCCGGCGTAGATAATTTGAGGATTGCCCGTCTTAGCTGATGCAGTCGTTGGCACCAGTGCTGATTGATGTGAATCAAGCATCTCTGCAGCCTCATCACATATCAGATCATCATTAGTAGACCCCAAACCACCCATGCGCGTCCTAGTGTAGAAATGATACTCAGCGCCGTTCAAAAATTCGATAAACTTATAATTCCTTGGTTTTTTACGGAATCTTGGCGTTAATAAATTGAATATCTCTTGATGTTCATTTTCATAGAAAAAATCTTGCACACGTTTAATAACAACATCAACTGTATTCTGCTGCTGAGCAGTAAATAAACCTTTAGCTTTGCGGAAAATAATACCATAGATAATCCGCGCTACAATAATCTCAGTTTTGCCATTTTGGCGAGGTACGCTCAAGCCGCAATCAAGATTGACAAAATTACCGTCCTCGTCCTCGGCTAGCCAACGGCGCAGTACCAAGCGCTGCCATTCAAGCAGTGTCATGCCATACTCATCAAGTAGCTCAAATAAAAGCTCGGCTTTTTCAGTATTACCAGGGCTGTATAAATCAATTCGCGGTATTTGGTTATTTTTTCGCTTTTTTCGCGGCATTAGAGGTATCCTTAATCACCTTTTTATTTTTCGTCGCTCCTACAGCCTTAGGCGCGGTTTTAGCCTTTTTAGGTGTAGATTTGGCTGGTTTTTTTGCTTTTTTCGCGGCATTAGAGGGTGCTGCCGCTTTCGCTAGGACCTTTTCCAGGACCGAACCAGATTTTGGACGGCGGGACCGAATATTCTGCAGTTCTTTTCTAAAAATATTGATATTCTGAGACAACCTCGCCACTTCTTGTTGTGAAATACTTGACGAGGTGAGCTGTTCAACGTTTTGGCGAATCAAGCTTTCATAAAACTTCTCGTCATCATCACCGATTGCAAGATCCATGATGTCGGTTTCAATCTCTTTGTCGAGTCTGCCCTTATAAAGCTTGTCCATTTTGCCAGGATTATCAAAGATATCAATCCAGCGCATAGCGGCTGCATATCCATCACCGGGAAGTCTAGCTTTTAGTTCTTCTATAGAATCAATCAGTTCAGCAGCAGGTATTTTTCTAAAAAACTCTAACCATTCATCATAGCCATAATTTTCAGTGCCTTCCAAATTCATCACCACTGCCCTCCAATATAACTTTTATTATTATAACATAAATCAGCTATTCCGCCAGCTCTGTTATAGTCACTTCCACACGAGGATTTTTTCTATCAACACCGCCAAAACTTATTATCAGGCGGTTAACTATTCCACAGCAATCATCTTCTAAATAACCAGCATCAACTAGCAGGTCTAGTATACTACTTGCCATATTATCGAGATCGTGACGGATTCTGTCCTTATTATAAAAAACCATCATTACCTCTAAGGGACCCCTCCATTTCATGTTTCTAAACTTACGAGCCTTAGAGGAAAGACATATCTCTTTCATGGCTGTTTCGTGCCAATTGTTAAATTTCTCGCTGTTGGCAATAAATCTATTACCAGTGCGTGAATTTTTCAAAATCCGTTTATTATTTTTCTTACTAGGCACTTGACCTGCGATATCGAAGTTAATATCACGCACCTCTCAAAACTCCATAATGGTTACTTGGTATTTCATTGCCGCCAGCTAGAATGAGTAGGTGAATAACATCTTTCAGCTCTCGATTGTCGTGAGCGCTACGAACATATATCATTGGTTTCTTGTAATGATGGTAATTCTCGTTGATATGCTGCTCGGCGGCTTTGCCAGTAAAGTACATAACCGCGCCATAGTCTTTGCCAGCTTTGTTGTTATCTAGGATCGTCCACACCGGCATACTAGTGGATCGATTATCTTGATTGACCAACTCGTCGCTTAAGGCTTTAATACGCCACAGCAAAGCTTCTTCAGCTGGATTTTCTGCTATAATTTTCATTTAGATTTCCTTTCGTTGTCTGTTGGTTGATTATCTTGACCAATAATCTTAATGTCGTTGATGTCTACAAACTCCGCTCCACAGGCTGCGGCTACTTGATGATATTTGTCTTCAAAGTCGGTTACACTAAGTTCTATAGTTTCAAGTACAACATCGGTAAACTCATTTGGTGCAGACACTAGGATTGCTTTTCGGTTTTCAGTGTTGTCGCCGAGATAAATTAGTTTTTTAGGGTAATAACCATTGCTTGTCATAGCACGTCCTCCGCCTTGATAATTTCAATCTCTGATTTATCAACAGTGCTATCAACGTTATAAATCTCATCAGCGTAGTACTCTATAATGTCTGCAAAACCTGGTTTCGATATAACGCTATCACTCGTAGCAATCCTTTCGGCTTCATCCTCAGTTTTTGCCTCAACAAAAACAGTACCCTCTTTTACTATTCGAACATTGACTTCGTAAATCATTGATATCTCCTTTATTTATACTAGGCATAACTTTTAGTAGTTCCACCTCTGTTATTTTATTCTCGTTTATTTGTAGTTGGTTACATCATCCACGTTTCGCCGTTATCATACGGATTGATACCGTTTACAAACTTGCCGCAATTAGGACACATTGAGCCGACATCAGGGTAACTTCCAACACGGTACGGTTTTAGAGATGCCTGATATGCTTTCCAGTTTTTACTATCGCCACGGATAAGCAATATATCATCGTCGCAACAATCGCGTTTTACTATCCACCTATCGGTGTCCATATTGTCTGTGCAAGAAAATACCCAATTACACCATTCGATTTTAGGAGTCATTATTCTATCTCCCTTCCATTTTTAACAAGCTTAAGATATTGTCGGGTTTTTCTACGGAATACTCGGTTAGCCATCACGTATACAGCTTTACATCCATCCTCAAACTTACAACAGAAGCCTCTAGTTCCCCATACCTTGTAACGCTTGGCTGATTTAATTCTAGGCATTGTCGTATTCTTTTGCGCCGTAAACTTTAGGTGTTGGTATTTTGTAATTGCGTTTTTTAATCTTACGTTTCATCCGACAAAACCTCTTTTATATATTTCTGCATTTCGACCAAATAATCATAAAGCTTGCCAGCGTCGGTAACGTGCCACTCTTTGCGGCGTTTTTCGTTAGTAATATAGCAGCTTTCAGGCACTTCGCCAGCATGCGGCGCATCCCAGAGCCACCAGCTAATTGTTTGATCAGCGTCATTAAACTCATCTTCAAGCGTAATAACCAGATTAGTTACTAGTTGTGTTATGTAGACAGCGGTTTCGTCGGTTATACCACCGAGTAATTGACTTATCTCGCTATCTCTGCGCTGCTGTGCTTGAATATGTGCTATTATTTCAATAAATGTTTTGCGTTTCATTACTTCCTCATCTCTTTAATCTTTTCCATCTATAAATCCTTAATCTAACTTATTAAGTACAATCTCGTATTTGCCATCATCAAGCGTAATCTCTGCGCGTCTGCCCTCTGACATTTTAAGAACTTCTACAATAAGGTTGAGAGATAACTCTAATTTAATTTCTACTGGCGCTAAACTCCATAAAACTTCTAGTGGTTCTGGCATATAATTCTCCTTTTAATTTTTCCTCAACCGCAGAACTGGGGCAAGGCGACACCAAAGTGTATATCATTGATTAATTACTTTAAGGCTTGATGTCGCCAGTTGATAGCACCAAATGATAGTTGTGTAGAATAGAAAAATAGGCATACAATTTTTTCCCGGTAAACAAAAAAGGTGCGTTGGTGCTACCAGTTGAACAGACGATACACGTTGCACTGCAGGTTGCTTCAATTCCAGCTCACAACGTTTCACGGTTTGAGACAGCGCACCGGGCGGGTGTGGTGCGCCGACAGAAAGGAGTTGTGCATATCATCTGTCCAGTTATGCGGTTGAGTTGTTAATGTTCTAAACCATTTTTCCCAAGTGGGGAAATTGGTTTTCTACTGGGTACGATTTGTACCCGATTGCCCAGTTTATTGACGTATGGCAGGTCATTGGTTAATGGTGTTTATGCGTTCAGCATTTCTATAATAATTGCAATAATCGCAATTACGAACGCTATGAGCAAGGTGGCAAGTCCAGTAAGTATTATCACACCAACCCAACCGGCTATCGCTTCTGGTTGCATTATTTTTCCTCCTCAACTCCAAAATAAATCTTCCAATCTCGCTCATTTTCTTCGATGGATTTTTCAGCTTCTTCTCTAGTCGCATAGTGTACAGGTTCGCCAGAGTCGTAGCAGCCAATCTTAAATATTGCAAGCGTTTTGCACTCGTGGTCATAAAAAACAATCCACCCACCCTTGCCATTCTCAAAGTCTGGCTTAAATGTTGATGTTCGACGTAATCTGACTTCGGCTAGTTCACGCTCGCGTGCTTTTTCGCACTCTTCTTTTGTGCGATAAACCCTACCTACCCTATACATCGAAGCGTGCCAGGGGTCTTTGCTCCAAGTAAAACACCCAATTTCTCCGTCCGAGTAGTGCGACCAGTAAACCTCGCCTATTTTTGGCTTCCAGTGAATACTGTCCGTCGGCTCTTCGATTTCCTCGAACCACTCTGTGAGAATATTCGGAAACTTTTTCAGGGTAGTTTCGTGGTAAATCATTATTATTAAGCCTGTTTCTGTGGTCTTTTGGTTTTCTGGAGTACCAGCAATAAGATTTCCTGTTTTAGAGATATATGCTAACTGTCCAGCTTTGAATGTTGGTAAATCTTTAAGTAGTTTATAGCGTTTCATGCTTTTTCGCTTCTTTCTTAAACACACAGTATAGAAAAGTAAACGTAATCATAACCAACTCTGCTAAAAGTTCAAGAGTACTGAAAGCACATATGATATATACACTACCTGTAGTATCATCAGATATTTTGAACCCCCATATGAGTTCCGATAGTTTCATAGTTATAAATACGAACATCAATTCCTTCTCCTTAAAATAGCTCCAATTGCGTGGCGTAAATTGCACGGCTAGCTAATATCTGGTTAATTCGATGAATAGTTCGCTCGCTCTCGTTCAGGTCGTTCAATGCACCTTCTTTCATTTCCAGCAAGTCTACTGTGTCGACCTCGTCTAATGACTGATAATCATCTTCGTAATAAGGTTTTACTTCTTTCTCCATTGATTCTTCTCCTCTTTCATCCATTCCGCATCTTGTTTAGCTATTTCGCGTTCTGAGATAGCTACGAGAATTAGAATGAATGCTACAAATATTATCCAAATCAGTATGTACATGCTTTTCTCTCAATATCTATAAGCCAATAACCCAAATTAATAATTTAACAGCAGCTACACCTAGCGCCGTGAGCACCAACGTCGTCGAGATTGCTAAAACACCCGCCGCAAGATACCCTAATTTATAAGCAAAATCTTTATTGTTATCCATTTTTAATACACAATCCTCTCTCTTAAGATATAGCCCCTATCCAGTACGATTTCTATAATTTCGGCATGATGTCGTTTATGAGACTTCTTCACTAGTCGGGCGGCTCGGCGGTTTTGACAATAAATTCTCCGCATACGACCTTTATAGTCAAACCACTGAACAAAATAAATATGACGATTAAACAGTTTACTCTGAAATACGTCTTTAGTGTCAGAAAAAGAATCTTCTGGCTTAAACAGTAGTTTTATCTTTTTCAAGATCATAAACACTTTTGTACTCCTCTCTTTCTTTAAGTCCAATGCGGTACAGAATACCTTTTAGCTTCGTCGTACCAGCAAACGAATATCCGCAATCAAAGCCATGCACTTTGTAGTGATAGAAAATTGATTGTAGTAGGACCATTTCTTGCAAATCGTTCTCGGCTTCATGTTCGTAGATTGTAGCCCATTTTTTGCCATTGCTATGTCTTCCAACGCCAACTATGGCTTTTGCATGTCCCATCAAATCAAATTCGATGACGTGCTGCTCATCTTTTACGATAGTCCTGGCTGACATTCCAGGCACAAGATCGTCTGCCCATATCGTAAATGGATCATCCATTTTACCCCCTCCGTTTCTTATAGATATTTGAGATATTTTCCGTTCGTATACACCGACCAAGCTTTATACCCCTGCCCTCGCCAAACGTGATAGGCACAGGCAATATTTGTAGCCGGATCATGACTATCACAGCGTTCGCGTCCAGGCAAAATCCTTACCTGAAATAGCGAAACTGAATAGCCGTATGTTCGACCGTTTTGTGTGAATGTCAGGCTCGTGTCGCCTGTCACATTCGGATCGCATCCGCTTTCAGCTCTCATAATCGCTAACATAGTGCGCACGTCCCAGTCGTATTTCTCAAGTAAAGGTTGAAACCTTTCGCAGCCGCCTACACGCCCTGCCTCCACAGCAGGTTTTTGAGGTGTAGGCGAGGCTTCAACCTTTGCGGCAGTTTGTGGTGGCGACGGTTGCCGCTTCTCCGTCGCTACTGTTTTGACACTTCAACCTTCACATTTTTAACGATTGTCGCCGCTTCAGTTTTGACTTCTTCAGCCTGGTGCTTCTGGTAGTACATACCGCTAACAAAAGCGATAATCCCTGTAATTAAAATCGTAATGATGATAGTTTTGATAGTTTCAATATTAAGTTTTTTCATTGTTTTTCTCCTTTTTATTATTTCTTCTAAGCAGCCAGCGGTGGACACGTTGACATTTCGATTTCAATTACGCGAGTAAAAGTAAGACGAAAAATGTTAGTTTTTGGGTATAAAATTAACACTACATAGGTGGACACGCATCCACCGCTGGCTGCTTATTTATTCTTATACAAAGCCAAAGTAACATCTACTAAGAATTTGCCTACAATCTCCCTCGCTCATCTTTCAATCATCTCCGTCAAGACTAATCCATTTATTTCTCCGGATGACTAAAAGACTTCAGCTTCTGATATCAGCTTAATCTCAATTTTGTGCTACGTTGTTAAAGTACTTTATTTCGCTCAACAGCATGTCTAATCACACGTCAGGCATGCTCTATAAGAGAAACAAAGCAAAACAGAAAAACCCGCTGGCTCTCTACTTCCAGCGGGTTTTGCTATACAACAAAA
>ERZ773037.1668-NODE-1668-length-11418-cov-6.135000_pt1 | contig 11418 bp, 9 predicted proteins | sample MGYA00511466_ERZ773037 | MGnify/ENA primary metagenome ERZ773037 (study PRJEB29015, sample SAMEA2738146) | human oral metagenome | biome: human oral; feature: human-associated habitat; material: saliva | place: China | collected 2202 ...
ATTGGGCACTTGTGAAAATTCCAGGTCAACCTTCAGATTATAGCGAAGGCATGCTTAAGTCACTTTTGACACTTGCTGATGTCATGCCGACAGGCTATCATGCAGCGCGTGTAGCTGGTGTAAAACCTGGTGACAAAGTTGTCGTCATTGGTGATGGAGCTGTTGGTCAATGTGCTGTTATTGCAGCTAAAATGCGTGGGGCTTCTCAAATTATCCTGATGAGCCGTCACGAAGATCGTCAAAAGATGGCCTTGGAATCAGGTGCGACAGCTGTTGTTGCAGAACGTGGCGAAGACGGAATTGCCAAGGTCCGTGAAATCCTTGGTGGTGGTGCAGATGCAGCTCTGGAATGTGTTGGAACAGAAGCAGCTGTTGATCAAGCTCTGGGAGTTCTTCACAACGGCGGCCGCTTAGGCTTTGTCGGTGTGCCACACTATAATAACCGAGCACTTGGTTCTACCTTTGCTCAAAATATTACAGTGGCAGGCGGAGCAGCCTCTGTCACGACTTACGACAAGCAAATCTTGCTCAAGGCAGTTCTTGACGGTGATATTAATCCAGGTTGCGTCTTTACTTCAAGCTACAAACTGGAAGATATTGATCAAGCTTATAAAGATATGGATGAACGCAAGACCATTAAGTCCATGATTGTCTTTGATTAGGTAAGGAAGAAAACAGCCTTGCTGCGGTCTCTTTAAGATGGCAGTGGGCTGTTTTTGCATGGCTTGGTAGTTCTTTTCATGAAAGGAAATTCATTCTTTATGCTCTTTGCACCAAGTTATCCATCTTGACCATTCGGCAGCCAGGTGGAGCTGGTGTTCTTTGATAAGGCTGTCTGGACAAAGGCTGGGGAATTCAACACAGAATCGGGCTTCTAGGCCTTTTTCTGTGTCGCGAAACTGATGGCGAATACCACCGATATTGCAACCATTCGCTAGACTGGCGGCACCGACAGTTTGGAAGGGATAAGACGCATCGCGAGGTTCCTCTATCTCAGCCTCACCACCAAGCTTAAGAAAAAACTGTGTCGGCAGCGGGCTGTTTCCTGCTGTCTCAATGACTTCCAGTTTTCTGCCGTGTGGCTGCAAGGCATAATGGTCTGGACAGGCACCAAGATTGACTCGTTGATGAACATTTGTCTTTTCTAACATCAAATTTTCTAGCATTTTACTGAAAGAAGCAGCAGTCAGTCCACTTGCAAAAATCGTGATGATAGCTCTTTTTCGTGGTTTCTTGGACCATTTGGCCGCCCATTTCATCAAACATTGGCTCCATTTGAGTTTGGTTCCGATTTGCTGGATTAGCTCTTCGTATGTCAGCTTCATTTTTGCTTCCAGTAGGACTTGGTCTAAAATCTCCGTGTTGTCAGTATTAGGCAGCTGCAGATTAAGTATCTTAGCTGCTTTATGGATTCTCTGCTTCCGCCATTGCTCAATTCTTTCTTGACTGACTTCTTTTTGATTGATCATAATCTTCATTTTTAATCCTCTTGTTCTTGTCTTCTGCTTATATTTATTATATAGTGGGAGCTGGATGGTAGACAAGCATCAATTTTAGATAGACTGTTGCATTTTGAGGTGAATGGCATGTATGAGAATAAAAGAAGAAAGACAGAAAAGCTGATAGAGACTAGCTTGCTGCAGCTGATGAAAGAGCAGACTTTTGAGACTATCAGTATTCGTCAATTGATTGACTTGGCAGAGGTGAATCGCAGTACTTTTTATCGGCATTATCTGGATAAATATGATTTGCTGGAGAAGATAGAAGACCGCTTGCTAGGTGATTTGCAGGTCTATTATCAAGAGGCTCTAGATTCTGCCTGCTTGTTCAAGTTAGAAAAGGATTTTAAAGTGGAAGACTATATCCATGAGAAACAAAATCTTTTTCATTTTTTTGAGACTCACTTGGAAGACTTGGCCATTCTTTTGGGACCCAATGGTAGCCCTACTAGTTCGCGGCGGTTGCAGGAAGCTTTGAGGGAGATTTTCTGGCAGAGTATTTCCTTGGGTGATCCACATTTAGAGGAGGTGGAGGTGGATTTGCTCCTGAATCATCAAGCTGCGTCCTTTATGGGAACCTTGACTTACTGGCTGGCTCATCCTCTCTATATGGCTCAGCAAATGAGTGATTTTCATGCTAAGGTGACTGCTGTTGGTCTGGCGGGCTTTGTCAGAGAGCATATGCAGGGTGATTGACAGGATAGTTTTTCCAGTTTGATTCTTTATGCTATAATAGTCTCGTATATCTCAAAGGAGGGTAGCCGTGTTTTTAGCATTTAAAGAGATTGTCTACAGTCGCGGGCGTTATCGTTTAGTGGTTGCTGTGGTCTTTCTCATTACCTATATGGTTTTCTTTTTATCCAGTCTTTCTGTCGGCTTGGCTAGGCTAAATCGCTTGGCTCTGGACCAATGGCAGGCTGAGTCAATCGTCTTGTCAGAGTACGCCAATAAGAATCTGGTTGCTTCGACTCTCAAGGAAGAGGAGTATAGTAGCCTGCTTCAAGGAGACTCAATTGCGGCTTTGGGACAAACGTCAGCAGTGGCCAATTATGAAGATGGCACTGATAAAATCAATGCTCAGGTTTTTGGTCTCTCTTGGGATAGTTTTCTAGCGCCTGACATTATTGAGGGACGTCCTGCTGAGACTGCTTATGAAGTCATTGCGGATAAGCGCCTGCAGCAAAAAGGTGTGAAACTAGGCGACCAGCTTCAGCTCAATGGCAGTGAGCGCCTCTATCAGGTTGTTGGTTTCACAGAGGATAATAGCTTCTTTACGCAACCTGTAATTTTTATGGATCTAGATGATTTCAGGGAATTAAAGTACGGCTCAAGTCAGGTTAAGAATATCAGCGCACTTGTGGTCAAGGATGGTCAGAAGATTGAAGAAGCTGGACTTAGTCAGCTCTCTATGAGTGATTTTATAGAAAATATCCCTGGTTATCAGCCTCAGGTACTGACTTTTTCCTTTATGATTGGGGCCATGGTTCTGATTACATTTTTGGTATTGGGAATTTTTATGTACATCATTACCATCCAAAAGACGCATCTTTACGGTATTATGCGCGCCCAAGGGATTGCCAGTGGGAAGATTATTGCTTCTATTTTTTGGCAGATTTTCATCCTGTCCACTCTGGGAATCAGCTTAGCTGTCTTGGCTCTCTTGGGAACCCAGCTAGTCTTGCCGGCTTCTATGCCTTTTTACAGTGACTGGAGAGTTTATGCTGGTTTAATTATCCTCATTATTTTCATGTCACTGGCTGGCGGGCTCTTGTCCATTCATCGGGTTCTGAAAATTGACCCTATCACAGCGATTGGAGGTGAGTAAATGTCAATCATAGAGCTAAAAGGGGTTACAAAAGAATACGGCCAGGGGCATACGCTGGTTCAAGCCCTGAAACCAACTGATTTCCAACTGGAAGCGGGGCAGTTTGTAGCTATTATTGGGCCGTCAGGCTCGGGTAAAACAACCCTTCTGACCTTGCTGGGCCATTTGCAAACTCCCTCAAAAGGACAGATTCTCCTGCATGGGAAAGATACTTCCCAGCTCAAGGAAAAGGAAAGGGCTGCTCTACGCTTCAATGATTTCGGCTTCATTTTGCAGGCCTCCAATCTCATTCCGTTTCTGAAAATCGAAGACCAGTTTCAGTTGATTGACCGCTTATCTAAAAAGGAAAGAACAAATCTGGACAGTCTGATTGAGCTGCTGGATCTAAAAGGAACTCTCAAGCAGTATCCGAAAGAATTGTCCGGCGGAGAACGGCAGCGAGCTGCTATCGCCAGAGCGCTTTACAATAGCCCAGATATTATCTTGGCTGATGAGCCGACAGCTAGTCTGGATACGGAGCGGGCTAAGCGCGTGGTCCATCTGCTCAAAGAAGTGACCCAGAAATTCCATAAGAGCGTGGTCATGATTACTCATGATACCCGCTTGCTGGACGAGGTTGATAAGGTTTATGAGATGCAAGACGGAGTGCTGACTCAAGTTCGATAAAGCTTTAGAATGGTTTATGCAATCAAACAAAAAAAGGAGAGGACTATGATTCATTATAAAACAAATCCTCAGTTGGATTTTGCGGCAGTGCTAGACCTCTATGCTTCGGTTGGTTGGAGCAATTACACTAATCGACCTCAGCAGTTAGAGCAGGCCTTCCATCAGTCCTTGTCTGTGATGGCGGCCTATGATGATGAAGAGTTAGTTGCTTTGATCCGAGTGGTCGGAGATGGGCTTACCATTGTCTTTATTCAGGATTTGCTGGTGTATCCACAGTACCAGCGTCAGGGGATTGGTCGGAGCCTTCTTCAGCAGACGTTGGAAAGTTTTAAGGATGTTTACCAAATCCAGTTGGCAACGGAGCAGTCAGATAAAAATCTAGCTTTTTATCGAGAGCTCGGCTTTCGCCGACAGGAAGATTTCGACTGTACTGGCATGATTTATGCACCTAATAAAAATTAAAATTCTAGAGGAGCTTGTTAATAAGCTCCTTTTGTCATATTTACAGGAGGAAAAGAAAGTAGAAGTAGACTGATGAAAATATTTCTCGGTCTCTTTTGTTTTTCCTTGACAGTTAAATTATCAGAATTTATAATAAAAGAAGAAAGGTGATAACAGTGTTATCAAATTGAAAGCATGAAAAAAGAAACAGATGAGTTAAACGAAAAAATCTTGGAAAGCGCGAGGAGTGAGTTCTTGGCTTATGGCTATCAGGATGCTTCACTGCGGAGAATTTGTCGCGCTGCTGGCTTGACGACTGGGGCTCTTTATAAGCGCTATGAGGGTAAGGACAGTCTCTTTACAGCTCTGCTTGATTCTACTCTGACAGCCTTAGATCAGTATGGACAAGAGCAGAAGCGACGTGACTATGCTTTCCTAGAAGAGGGACACCTGTCTGACATGTGGGCCCATCGCTTGGAAGATCTCCAGTCCCTGATGAGGATTCTCTATGAGCATAAGGATATTATGCAGCTCTTGCTCTTTAAATCTCAGGGTTCTTCGCAAGCGGACTTCAGGATGCGTCTGCCTCATTTGGCTACAGACGAGACTTATCGCTATTTGGAGCTGGCTTACAAAGAGGGTAAGATCAATCATTTGGTCAAACACGAGTTTCTGCGATCGTGCATGACAGCTTATTACACAGCTGTATTTGAGCCCTTGGCTCAAGACTGGCCCCAAGAGCAGGCGCTGGAATTTTGCCATTCCATCATGGACTTGTTTGACTGGGGAGGTTTGCTTGGTTTTTGATAGAAAGAAGGAAATTCTATGAAGAAAAAATCTGTTCTTGCTTGGATCTGGGACTTTGTTTCCCTTCATAAGATATATTTTGTGCTCAGTCTGATCTTTGCCTTTGCCTCTGTGATTTCAGGATTTCTGCCTTATTTCTTTATTGGTGGAATGATTAATCAGCTCTTGGCTGGCAATAAAAACTGGGATTTCTACCTGCAGCAGTCAGCGTGGGCAGGTCTGGCCTGGATTGGCTACTGGGGATTTCACGGTATTTCCACCATGCTGTCACATACGGATACTTTTAAGATTTTAGCGGAAATGCGGCGCCGCCTGACAGACAAGCTAGCTAGGCTGCCTCTAGGTACAGTGCTTAGTCAGTCATCAGGAAGTTATAAAAACATTATCGTTGAGCGGGTGGATGCGACCGAAACGACCTTGGCTCACCTGATTCCAGAGTTTACTGCTGGGATTTTTGGTCCGATTATTGTTCTCATTGCCATGCTGGTTATCGATTGGCGGCTGACCTTGCTGTCTCTCCTGACTATTCCCATCGTGGCGCTGGCCTATATGCGGATGGCTGTCAATAGCGAAGCAGACTATCAAAATACTCTGGTCAAGACCAAAAAACTCAATGATACAGCGGTGGAATACATCAATGGGATTGAGGTTATCAAGGTTTTTGGCAAGGAAAAATTTTCTTACGATAAGTTTGTGACGGCTGCTAGAGAAGGAGCAGACTGCTTTATTGAGTGGATGCGCAAGTTCAATCTGGAGATGGGCATTGTGACTGCTTTTCTGCCATCAGGCTTGCTCTTTCTGCTGCCGGCTGGCTGTTATTTCTATCTGCAAGGTAGCTTGACTGCCAGCAATTTCATTCTGATGATTATTCTTTCGCTCAGTCTTCTGACTCCTCTGATTTTAGTGGCTAGTTACATGGACGATTTACGGAAAATCGGGACTATTTTTGGCCAAGTCATTGATATTTTGGAAAAGCCTGATTTGAAAAGGCCTCAGGAGCTGCGAGAACTTCCAAAAGGAAGGGATCTAGTTATGATGGATGTCAGCTTTGGCTATACAGATGAAGAGGAAGTACTGCATGGTATTTCGCTAGATATTAAGTCTGGCAGCATCAATGCTTTAGTTGGGCCATCAGGCTCAGGTAAGTCTACAATTGCCAAGCTTCTAGCTTCTTTCTGGGATGTCAGTTCTGGTCAGATTACCTATGGTGGCTTGGATATTCGTCAGCTTCCGCTAGACTATTACAGTCGGCAGATTGCTTACGTGACCCAGGATAACTATCTCTTTGATGAGACTATTATGGAAAATATCCGGATGGGAAATCCAGCAGCTTCTGATGAAGAGGTCATCGAAATTGCCCGTCGCTGTGGCTGTTATGACTTTATCATGAACTTAGAAGACGGCTTTGAGACTCAGGTCGGCTCTGGCGGCGGTCATCTATCTGGTGGGGAGCGCCAGCGGATTGCCATCGCCCGTGCCATGCTTAAGGATGCGCCAATTCTTATCTTGGATGAAGCGACTGCTTATACAGATCCGGAAAATGAAGCACGGATTCAGTCCAGTCTAGCTCGTCTGATTGAGGGACGGACCTTGATTGTCATTGCCCACAGGCTGTCTACGATTATGAGTGCAGACCAGATAGTCCTGGTCAATGATGGTCGGATTGAAGCTAGAGGACGACATGAAGAATTGCTGGCAACCAGTCCGCTTTATGCTTCTATGTGGCAGGCCCATATTGCTACCAGGGATAGTGGTGAGATGGAAGGAGGGCTGACTCATGCTTAATATACTGAAGAAATTCTTTGATTTCTGTACGGCAGAGGACCGTAGGAAATTTTATCAATCCATTTATCTGGGCATCATCAAGTCCTTTATCATCGCTCTGCGTATCCCAGCAATCGGCCTAGTTCTTATGGGACTGATTGAGAAGAATCTCTCTATGCAGACCTTCTGGCTGGCTCTAGGAATCATGCTGGTATCCACTGTGCTAAACGTCTGGATTACCCTGAAAATCACCATGCTGCAGACGGAAGCGGGCTATCATACCTGTGCTCAGAAGCGGATTGAAATTGCCGAGCACATGCGCTATCTGCCCATGGGTTACTTTAATCAAAATAGCTTGGGCAAGATTACCAGTGTTACGACTAATACGCTGGAAGGGCTGTCTGATGTAGCTACGCGAGTGGTTATGATGACTGTGCAGGGCTTTCTGACGACTGGTCTCATCACTATTTTGGTCTTTCTATATGATTGGCGGGTTGGTCTGGTTCTCTTGGTGGGTCTCATTCTCTTTCTCCTGCCTAATACCCTCATGCGTTGGCAAGTTGGCAAGGTTTCTGATGACAAGTATCAGGCGGATATGGACCTAGTAGCCGTTGTTTTGGAGTATAGCCAAGGGATTGCTGAAGTTAAGAACTACAATCTGGTCAACCGTTCTGCCAAGAAGCTGTCCAAGGCTATTGAAGGCAAGAGTCAGCTAGATACCAAAATGACACTCGTGACCTCACCTTACATTGCCCTCCAGGGCATAGTGACCAAGTTGACCGGTCTCTTTATGGGGCTTTTCTCTATCTATTTTTATCTCAATGGCAGTATGGAGCTGCTGGTAACCATTATGATGATTGTCAGTGGTTTTATGATTTATGAAAATCTAGACGGCGTTGGCTCTTTCTCTTCTCTCCTGCGCATTGTTGATCTGTCGGTTGATATGGTCAATCAAGTCTTGGCTATCCAGCCGATGGACATCAGCGGTCAGGATATTGAGCCTAAGAGCAGCCGGATTGAGCTGAGAGATGTTAGCTTCTCTTATGGAAATAAGAAAATCATTGACCAGGTTTCCCTCACCATTCCCGAAAAAACAACAACTGCCCTGGTCGGACCTTCTGGATCAGGCAAAACAACGCTTTGCAACCTCATTGCCCGCTTCTGGGATGTGGACCAGGGAAGTATTAGTCTAGACGGGCATGATGTTAGGGAATACAGCTATGACAGCCTGATTCGTAATTTCAGCTTTGTCTTTCAAAGCGTCTATCTCTTTGAGGATACCATTGCCAATAACATTCGTTTTGGCAAGCCGGAGGCAAGTCAAGAAGAAGTGATAGAGGCTGCCAAGAAAGCGTCCTGTCATGACTTTATCCTCTCACTGCCTGATGGCTATGATACCAAGATTGGTGAAGGAGGTGCCAGTCTTTCTGGAGGTGAGCGCCAGCGCATTTCCATCGCTCGGGCTATTATCAAGGATGCGCCTATTATCATTCTGGATGAAGCAACAGCCAATGTTGACCCAGAAAACGAAGAAGCCCTCATGCAGGCTATTCAGGCTCTGACTCGCGATAAGACCATTATCATGATTGCCCACCGACTCAAGACAGTTGAGCATGCAGACCAGATTTTGGTGCTGGATCAAGGCCGCATTGTCGAGCAAGGAAAACACCAAGACTTACTAGCCAAACAAGGTATTTACAGTAAGTTTATCCAAGAAAGAAAAACAGCCGCCAGCTGGCGGATTGAGATGGAGGAGTGATAACCTGAAACAGCAAGCTATTGGCTTGCTGTTTTTGCTTGCAGGAGCTCTATTTTGTTGCTATGATAGACCAGCTAAGTGTGCTATAATGATGTAGAAGAATAGGAAAGAGCTTGTCCGAACTTCCGAGTGGGAAAGAGTTTGACATCGGAGGAAGCGAAAGCTCGTTAGCGAGGGAATTATGAGTAAAAATAGAGAGATTAATTCAATAGAGGAAGATAGGTTTGGCTTAGAAAATCATGTTAAAGAATTTTATGAACAATATATTGATTCAGACTATACAGGTACAGTTCTTTTAAGTGGTAATTGGGGCGTCGGAAAGTCTAGCTATATTAATTTAGTAGAAAATTATGCAATTAAGAACAAAGAAAGTAATAAATTTATTAGATTAAATTTTTGGGCGTTTTCAGGTGAACAAACGATATATCGTTATATCTTTACTAATCTATACCCTAGAATTATTATTATTCTAAATTGGCTAGCTCCGATTGTGGTTGCTCTATTTTTTCTGTTAAACAATTTTATAAATTGGATGTTTTCTAATCCGGTCAATTGGAATTTATTAGCTCCGCTATTGATCTTAACATCGATAGTAACTGTTTTTCAAGATAAAGCCATAAAAGAAGGATGGTATGAATCTTCTGTAACTAAAAGATTTAAAACAAAAAAGCAGAAATTAATAATAGTTGTTGATGATTTCGATCGTATTCCTTCCAATATCAGAGATGACATATATGCCGTTTTGTCTAATTTAAACGCATTTAACAATCATTTAATCATTATTATTGGGGAATATGAGAGATTGAAGGGAAAAAGTGAGGATTCTCTTTTTATTCAGAAAATCATTGATAAAATTATTATAATGCCACATAGCATGTCATCTCGAAATGTGTGGTATCATTTCCGTGAGACACTTGAATCAATGATTGGTTTTGCAGATATCTCTGAAACAGATATTATACTGTTAGGAGATATTCAGAATGCATTTATTGTTGAACAACGTAATATGAGAGATTCGATTCATCTTTTAGAAGTTTTTGAAAAAGAGTTTGCTAAGAAAAAGGGGAAAGTGAATTTCAGTGAGTTGCTTGTAAGTTGCTATATTTATGAATTTTATCACAAATTTTACAATGAAATTGTTCTTGATAATTCAAAATTTTATCAAAGTTCTAGTATGGAGAATTCTGAAGTTTTAAAGAATTTGATTCAAAAAGTAATTCGTAATAAAAATAGAAATTCTTATAGATATTCCAGTCTAGCTGATTCTCAATATTTTGAAAGGTATTTAGTAGGCTTCAATGTGAAAAATAGTATATCAAAAGATGATATTCAGACAATTTTTGAATCTGATAAGGCTACTCAGATTAATCTACTAAGAAAAATTTATGAGAATGAACAACAAGAGGAATTTTATAATCTTCTAAGTAAAGAATATTTAGATATTAATAAATTGTTAGATATTAATAAATTGTTAGATGATGATATGATTGCTCATAGTTTTAAAAATATTACTGAAGAAAATTATTCATCCCTATTAACTAATTTGATATCATTGAATGCAGAGATTGATGGTTTTGGTCTTTCAAATTTTAGTCTTGATTATCTGGAAAGTATAATTTATAAAATTAGAGATATTTTACAACGTAAATTTGCTGTGATGCCAGCCCAACAATTTGAAAAGTATATTTTAAAAATTTCTGAACTTGATTTATCTGAAAAATTGACTTTGCTTCCAAGATTTGTTTCGGAGACATCTAAGGAATATGAGATTCTTGTAAATAAAACGTTCAAAGAAGATGATGAATTTGAAATTCTCAGCGTACAGAATCCATATAGGATATTTTTGTTTAGCAAGACTCTAAGAGGAGAACTTCAAAAAGCTGTTGCTAGTAAAATTAATTCGATATTTGAGTTTGATAATTCAACCTTTTATCAATTTGTAATGGATAATCTCGTAACTACACACACTTCTTACTCAAATGGTGAGGTCAACGAACGAAAACTGTTAGTTTTGAATAACATTTCGTACAATGATGATTTTGCAAATAAATTTTTGGAAAAAATCAATCAATTAGAAGAAAATCAAAAAAATAATTTGGGTAAACTAATTATGAATGCTATTGAAATTAAACATAACGTGAGGTAACCCATGAATGAAATCAAATGCCCCAACTGTGGGGAGGTTTTTACAGTTAATGAGAGCCAGTACAGTGAGCTTTTGTCGCAGGTTCGGACAGCAGAGTTTGACAAGGAGATTCATGCTCGGATTGAGCAGGAACTGGCTTTAGCAGAGCAAAAATCCCAGAATGCCCAACAAACTCTTCTATCGCAGAAAGAACAGGAAATTAGCAATCTTCAAAGTCAGATTGCTCAGTTTGAGACCCAGCAGGAATTGGCAAAGAAAGAGGCGGAGCAGGCAGCTAGTCTTCAGTTGCAAGAAAAAGACAAGGAAGTTCAGCAATTGGAAAGTCAGCTGACAACTCTGCGCTTGGAGCATGAAAATCAACTGCAAAAAACTTTATCTGCACTGGAAAAAGAGCGTGACGAGGTGAAAAATCAGCTAGTTTTGCAAGAAAAGGAAGCAGCGCTGGCTCAGACCTCACTCAAAGAGCGCTATGAGGTAGAGCTGCGGCAGAAAGACGAGACCATAGAGTTCT
>ERZ773037.1672-NODE-1672-length-11406-cov-7.681878_pt1 | contig 11406 bp, 9 predicted proteins | sample MGYA00511466_ERZ773037 | MGnify/ENA primary metagenome ERZ773037 (study PRJEB29015, sample SAMEA2738146) | human oral metagenome | biome: human oral; feature: human-associated habitat; material: saliva | place: China | collected 2202 ...
TTGCTGAATGTAGCAATGAAGAATTGTATATTGCCCTTTTAAACTATACAAAATTAGCTAGTGCACAAAAGTCAGTTAATACTGGTAAAAAGAAGCTTTACTATATTTCTGCCGAGTTTTTGATTGGGAAACTTTTGTCAAACAACCTAATTAACCTTGGCCTTTATGACAATGTTAAAAAAGAGTTAGCAGACGCTGGTAAAGATCTAATTGAAGTTGAAGAAGTAGAATTAGAACCTTCGCTTGGAAATGGCGGTTTGGGACGTCTGGCTGCTTGTTTCCTTGATTCAATTGCGACTCTTGGTTTGAATGGAGATGGTGTTGGACTAAATTATCACTTTGGTTTGTTCCAACAAGTCTTGAAAAATAATGAGCAAACAACAGTTCCAAACTTCTGGCTAACTGAACAAAATTGGTTGGTAAAATCAAGCCGTAGCTATCAAGTACCATTTGCTAATTTTACATTAACATCAACTCTTTATGATATTGATGTGCCTGGTTACAAGACGGCTACTAAAAACCGCCTTCGTCTGTTCGATCTTGACTCAGTTGATGCAAGTATCATTGAAGATGGGATTGACTTTGATAAGACAGATATCGCTCGTAATTTGACTCTATTCCTTTACCCAGATGATAGTAATAAGCAAGGTGAATTGCTTCGTATCTTCCAACAATACTTCATGGTATCAAATGGTGCGCAATTGATTCTTGATGAAGCGATTGAAAAAGGAAGCAATCTTCATGACTTGGCTGACTACGCAGTTGTGCAAATTAATGATACTCACCCATCAATGGTCATTCCTGAGTTGATTCGTCTCTTGACTGCACGTGGGATTGAGCTTGATGAAGCAATCTCAATCGTTCGTAATATGACTGCTTATACAAACCATACTATTCTTGCAGAAGCATTGGAAAAATGGCCGCTTGAATTCTTGGAAGAAGTTGTTCCACACTTGGTTCCAATTATCAAAGAATTGGATAAACGTGTAAAAGCAGAATATGCAGATCCGGCTGTTCAAATTATTGATGAAAACAATCGAGTACACATGGCGCACATGGATATTCACTATGGATATAGTGTAAATGGTGTTGCAGCACTTCATACAGAAATTTTGAAGAACTCAGAGCTTAAAGCTTTCTACGATGTTTATCCAGAAAAATTCAACAATAAGACAAATGGTATTACGTTCCGTCGTTGGCTCATGCATGCAAACCCACGTTTATCAAATTATATCGATAGCTTGATTGGGCGTGATTGGCATCATGATGCTTCAAAATTAGAAGATTTACTTGATTTTTCTGACAAGGCTGATGTAAAAGCTGAACTTGAAAAAATCAAAGCTCACAACAAACGGAAATTGGCTCGTCATTTGAAGGAACACCAAGGTGTTGAAATCAATCCAAACTCTATTTTTGATATCCAAATCAAACGTCTTCACGAATACAAACGCCAACAAATGAACGCTCTTTATGTCATTCACAAATATTTGGACATCAAGGCTGGGAATATTCCTGCACGTCCAATTACAGTCTTCTTTGGTGGTAAAGCTGCTCCAGCATACACAATTGCTCAAGATATTATCCATTTGATTCTTTGCTTGTCAGAGGTGATAGCTAACGACCCAGAAGTTTCTCCATATTTGCAAGTCGTCATGGTTGAAAATTACAATGTTACTGCAGCTAGCTTCTTAATTGCAGCTGGTGATATTTCTGAGCAGATCTCTCTTGCTTCTAAAGAAGCTTCAGGTACTGGTAACATGAAATTCATGTTGAATGGTGCATTGACACTTGGTACTATGGATGGCGCTAATGTAGAGATTGCTGAATTGGTAGGCCAAGACAATATCTACATCTTTGGTGAAGATTCTGAAACGGTTATTGATCTGTATGCGAAAGAAGCGTACAAATCATCAGATTTCTATGCTCGTAAAGCAATCAAACCGTTGGTTGATTTCATTGTTAGTGATACAGTTCTCGCAGTTGGTAAGAAAGAACGCTTAGAACGTCTCTATAATGAATTGATTCATAAAGATTGGTTCATGACGCTTCTTGACTTAGAAGATTATATCAAAACGAAAGAACGTATGTTTAAGGATTATGAAGACCGTGATGTTTGGCTTGAAAAAGTTCTGATTAACATTGCGAAAGCAGGCTTCTTCTCAGCAGACCGTACCATTGCCCAATATAACAATGAAATTTGGCATTTGAACGCTTAGTTTAAAATCTGGGATTTTCCCAGATTTTTTATTTATGTGGCTTTCATTTCTTCTTATTCTGATAAGTGTAAGGCAAATAAGGGAATAAGACGAAACCACAAAGCAACGCTTTGAGCGATCACTTACTAGCCTGCTCGTATATCAACAAGAGTAGTTTGATATTGTCCCAGACTCCATGATTTTTGATAGTATAAGCAGAATGACATTTTTTGTAACTTTGTTTATTTTTGTTGCCTTTTTTTACTGCTTACGTTATAATAAATAAAACTGAAAACTCTTTTAAGCAGGAGGCTTATTGTGAAAAAACGACCAATTTATTTATATGTATTGCTGACGTTATCAGCCATTTTATCATCGTTTACATTCATAGGAACTTTTTTTGGCAGTGAAAAAATAACGAATACAAGTTCCTACAAAGGTTTATCTGAAACAGTTGTAAAACAAATAGTGAAAGTGACTGAAAAGAGTCTTGTCTTTCTTCATAATGGTCCCCATAAATTATTAACTATCCTTTCTATTCTGTTGTTGATAGCTGCTGTTGTTTTCATTGTTAAGAAAAACATTTTATACGCTAATTTTGCCTATATTGCCTATGTATTATTAGGAATTATTGGAACAATTTACAATTACGTAGGTGGGATGCCGCTAAACTATCTTTATCAAGATCAAACGATGCGTGCTACAGCAATTTCATCGACAAGAATTCTGACTATTATCTATTTTGCTTTTAATATTCTTTTCCTTGTTATTGTCTTTTTCAAGATGAAACGGCAGCAACAAGACTTAGCAAAAAAAGAATTGCAATAGTTGACAAAACATATCTATCAGCTTAAAATTTTAAGAGAATGATAGATATGTTTTAATTTTAGAAAGAGAGAAACTATGAAAATTTCCTTAGTTTATATTAGTTTGAGTGGAAATACAGCGAGTTTTATCAAACGCTTATCTGCATTTTTGCAAGAGAGACATGAAAGCGTTGAGATTGAGCAAGTGGATATAAAAGATATGGTGAAAGCAGGACGACCATTTTACGCCATGTCTCAGCCTTTTATAGCTTTTTTGCCAACTTACTTAGAAGGTGGAAATGGTCTGGACAATGGCGATATCGAAATTCTTACCAATGATTTAGGTGATTTTATTGCTTTTGAAGAAAATTATAAGCGTTGTTTTGGCATTATTGGCAGTGGTAATCGTAATTTTAACCACCAATATTGTTTAACAGCTAAACAATATTCAGAACGATTTGGCTTTCCAGTCTTAGATACATTTGAGCTTCGTGGCTTGAATGAAGATATTAAACGAATTGGTCTAAAAATCGAAGAATTATACGGGCTATAAGACAAAAACCTATCGATATATCGATAGGTTTTTATGATACCATTAAAATAATTACATTTTTTCTGGAGCGTCAACACCGAGAAGACGAAGAGCTTCTTTTAGAACAACAGCTGTTGCATAGCTGAGAGCTAAGCGGCTGTCACGTTCAGGACTTTCGTCCAAAATACGCGTATGAGCGTAGAACTTGTTGAATGCTTGTGCAAGGCTGATAGCATATTTTGCAATGAGTGATGGATCATAATTGTCAGCTGCACGTTTAACAACACGGGCGAAATCTTGCAGCAGTTTAATGATTTCCCAGCTTTCAGCATCTTTAAGGCTATATGTTGCTTCAACACTTGGCTTAAAATCAGCTTTGCGAAGGATGGATTGGATACGCGCATAAGCGTATTGGATATATGGACCTGTTTCTCCTTCAAAGGACACCATTGCTTCCAAATCAAAGTCGTAACCGTTGCGGCGGTCTGTTTTTAAATCGTAGAATTTGACAGCTCCCACACCGACAGCACGAGCAACAGTATCTTTGTTTTCAAGATCAGGATTTTTAGCTTCAATTTGGTTCTTCGCACGACTGATAGCTTCTTGAAGGGTTGGTTCAAGCAGAATGATATTACCTTTACGTGTAGACAATTTTTGACGGTTCTTTGTCACCAAACCAAAGTCTACATGAATCATATCGTCGCTCCAGCCGAATCCCATCTTCTTTAAAACAGCTTTCAATTGTCTAAAGTGGTTCGCTTGTTCTTGACCCACAGCATAAACATTTTTGACGAAGTTATAAGTACGGGCGCGGTACATAGCTGTAGCAATATCACGAGTAATGTAGAGAGTAGCACCATCAGATTTTTTAATCATAGCTGGCGGAAGGTTGACATCATCAAGATTGACGATGCTTGCTCCTTTAGATTCTTCTAGCAATCCTTTTTCTTCAAGGAGCTTAATTCCTTCGTCCATCTTGTCATTATAGAAGGCTTCGCCGGCTAGGCTGTCAAATTCAACACCAAGCAATTTATAGATGCGGTTAAATTCTTTCAGACTTTCATCACGGAACCATTGCCATAATTCCGTAGCTTCAGGGTTACCGTCTTCTAATTTTTTGAACCAAAGACGTCCTTCGTCATCAAGTTCAGGATCGGTTTCAATTTCCGCATTGATTCGGACATAGAGTTTTAATAACTCGTCAATTGGACTGGCTTCAACAGCTTCTTTGCTGCCCCATTTTTTATAAGCAACCATCAGAAGCCCAAATTGTTTACCCCAGTCACCCAAGTGGTTGATTTTAATGGTGTTGTAGCCTAGTTTACGGAAAATATTAGAGAGAGCATCTCCGATAACGGTGGAGCGCAAATGACCAACTGAAAAGGGTTTTGCAATGTTAGGACTGGAGAGGTCAATTGTGATGTTTTCCCCATGCCCCTCATCTTGTTGCCCGTAGTTATTTCCTTCTTTTACAATTTCTTTAATAACTTGAGCTGAAATTCTTGATTTATCAAGAAAGAAGTTTACATAAGGACCTGTTGCTACCACTTTTTCAAAGTTTGTCGTATCAATCTTTTCTGCAATATCTGTAGCAATGATTTGAGGAGCTTTACGTTCTACTTTTGCTAAAGAGAAGGCAGGAAAGGCAATATCGCCTAACTCTGAGCTTTTTGGTTGTTCTAGTAAATTAAAAATAGCATCTTGGTCTAAGCTGTCAATGACCTTAGCCAATTCGCTTGCAATCAATTGTTTATTATTCATGGTTTCTCCTTTGGTCTTTTACTAGTATTTTAACATATTTTTTGACGAATCTTCAATTTTTTTGGTATAATTTTGAGTATAAATATACATTATTGAGGATAAAATGAAAAAGAGTGAACGTCATAAACTAATTAAGCGAATGATTAAGGAAGAAAAACTGAGTACACAAAAAGATATTCAGGATCGTTTAAAGGCACAAGGCATCATTGTAACACAGACAACCCTCTCTCGGGACTTACGTGAAATTGGATTGACGAAAGCCAAGAAAAACAATGAAGTTTATTATGTTTTAGCAGATGAAACAAATAAAATCGATTTGGTTGAGTTCTTGTCTTATCATGTAGAGGGCGTTTCTCGGGCGGAATTTTCCTTGGTTCTTCATACTCGCTTAGGGGATGCTTCTATTCTGGCTAACTTTGTGGATGCCAATAAAGGTGAGCTGATTTTAGGAACGGTAGCAGGGGCTAACACGCTCTTAGTTATCTGTCGTGATACAGCAGCTGCAAAACAAATGGAAGAGCAGCTCCTTGAGAAAATGGATTAAGAGAATGAATGATGAGGCTGGGACAAAGAGCTCAGCTTCCTTTGTTTATGTAGTCAACAAGACGCAGTAGCTGATTGCTCAAAGCTGTTGTTTTTCAGGCTCGGAAAAACACTTTTGATAAAAACTTTGTTTTCTTTATCCACCACCTCAACAGTCTTTCAGACTGTTGAGCAAGCCTTGCGGGGTGAGATGACGAACTGAAAATTTTCAAGATGAGTTTTGTCCCACTCCCAGCTATGCGGATGTGGGACAACGAAATCAAGTTTCTGCGAAACTATTGATTTCTATCCCACTCTTATCACTATCAACCAACAGAAAGGATGAGAATGACAAAAGAAAAACTATCTCCAGGAATGCAACAGTATTTAGATATAAAAAAAGATTATCCAGATGCTTTTTTGTTGTTTCGCATGGGAGATTTTTATGAATTATTCTATGATGATGCGACCAATGCGGCACAGATTTTAGAGATTGCTCTGACTAGCCGCAATAAAAACTCGAAAAATCCAATCCCAATGGCAGGAGTTCCTTATCATTCGGTGCAGCAATACATTGATGTCTTAATTGAAGCAGGCTATAAAGTTGCGATTGCAGAGCAAATGGAAGATCCTAAAAAAGCGGTTGGAGTAGTCAAACGTGAAGTGGTGCAGGTCATCACGCCGGGGACAGTAGTTGATTCTTCAAAGCCAGACAGTCAGAACAACTTTTTAGTGGCTTTAGATAAGCTGGCAGGTATATATGGGCTGGCTTATATGGATGTGGGAACAGGTGAATTTCAAGTTACAACTCTCAGTGATTTTAACATGGTCTGTGGAGAAATCCGAAACCTACGAGCGCGTGAAGTGGTCATAGGGTATGAATTGCCTGAAATGGAGCGTCAAGTATTGGAGACTCAAATGAATCTCCTTTTATCGCAAGTAGAAACTACATTTGATGATGTTCAGCTACTAGGAAAGGACTTGTCGCCGCTAGAGCACCAAGTAGCTGGAAAGTTATTAGAGTATGTTCATAAAACGCAGCTACGTGAGCTTAGTCATTTGAAACAAGTTCATCATTATGAAATCAAAGATTTCTTGCAGATGGACTACTCAACTATGGCAAGTCTGGATTTAACAGAGAATGCTCGGACAGGAAAGAAGCACGGTAGCCTTTATTGGTTGATGGATGAGACCAAGACAGCTATGGGAACGCGATTGTTGAGAGCGTGGATTCAACGTCCGTTGATTGATAAAGAGCGAATCGTCAAGCGGCAGGATGTAGTGCAAGTCTTTTTAGATCATTTCTTTGAGCGCAGTGACTTATCAGACAGTCTCAAAGGAGTGTATGATATTGAGCGTTTAGCCAGTCGGGTTTCGTTTGGCAAGACCAATCCGAAAGATTTATTGCAGTTGGCAGCAACATTGAGCAATGTCCCTCAGATTAAGGGAATTTTAAAAGGAATTGACAGCCTAGTTTTGGAAGATTTGATTGCCAAATTGGATGAAATTCCTGAATTGGCGGCCTTGATTCAGTCAGCAATTTCGTCGGATGCTCCAAATGTCATTACAGAGGGTAATATTATTAAAACAGGTTTTGATGAAACTTTGGACAAGTATCGAGTGGTCATGCGAGATGGAACGAGTTGGATTGCAGATATTGAGGCGAAAGAAAGAGAAACTAGTGGAATTAACAACCTGAAGATTGATTACAATAAAAAAGATGGTTATTATTTCCATGTCACTAATTCCCAGCTTGAACACGTTCCCAGTCATTTTTTCCGCAAGGCAACTTTGAAAAATTCGGAGCGTTTTGGTACGGAAGAACTGGCTCGTATTGAAGGCGAGATGTTGGAAGCGCGTGAAAAATCAGCTAATTTGGAATACGAGATTTTTATGCGCATTCGTGAGGAAGCTGGTAAATATATCAAACGCCTGCAATCCTTGGCACAAACTCTGGCAACAGTTGATGTGCTGCAAAGCTTTGCAACTGTTGCTGAAAAGCAACACTTTGTGAGACCAGAATTTATTGAGCAGCGCTCTATCCAAATTGATAAAGGGCGGCATGCGGTTGTAGAAAAAGTTATGGGTGCACAAACCTATATTCCTAACAGCATTTCAATGGACGAGAATGTTAATGTTCAGCTAATTACAGGTCCAAATATGAGTGGGAAGTCAACTTATATGCGGCAGTTAGCAATCATTGTGATTATGGCTCAAATGGGCTCTTATGTTTCAGCTGAAAGCGCTCAATTGTCGATTTTTGATGCAATCTTTACTCGAATTGGTGCAGCGGATGACTTGGTTTCTGGACAATCAACCTTTATGGTTGAAATGATGGAAGCGAACCATGCTATTTCTCAAGCAACAGAAAATTCACTCATTCTTTTCGATGAGTTAGGAAGAGGAACAGCGACCTATGATGGCATGGCGCTTGCTCAGGCGATTATTGAGTATATTCACAATCGGACAGGCTCCAAGACACTTTTTGCGACTCACTATCACGAGTTGACAGAACTGTCAACTAGCTTGACACAACTAGAAAATGTCCATGTAGCAACCCTAGAAAAAGATGGTCAAGTAACATTTCTTCATAAGATTGAAGTTGGACCTGCTGATAAATCTTATGGGATTCATGTAGCAAAAATTGCAGGTTTGCCAAATGATTTGTTGACAAGAGCGGATCAAATATTGACACGATTAGAAAGCCAAGCAAATGAGAAGTCATCTCTTGGCATCTCTAATACATTGCCTGCGGATGCTCGTGAAAAAAATCAAGTGGCTGAGCAGATGTCTTTATTTCCAGAAATAACCGAATCACCTATTTTAGACGAGTTACGTCAGTTGGACATCTATAACATGACTCCAATGGAAGTGATGTTGGCTGTGGCAGAGATGAAGAAGAAACTTTAAAATGTTGAAGCTATAGTGGGTGTGGCTGGCTAACAGCCTACTTTGCTGAAATGTCATACCAGAATTGCAGCTAGGGTCTAATCTTCAAACCACAACAATTTAGTAAGCTATGATTGTTTTCTATCAATCTGCATTTTTAGTTGGGTTCAAATAACCGCCGTGAGTTTTTTCACAGCGGTTATTTCTTGCTATTTGCATTGTTCCTTTAAGTGATGATTGATTTTCTCAATTTTCTTTTTAGTCAGATAAGACAGGATTGCCCAAAGGATAAGATAAACAACAGTAAATTCCAAAATCAACTGTAAGATGAAAATGGGTTCACTTGGAAACCAGCCAGCTAAAAGAGCTAAGGGAATGAATCCTAGAATCATAAGCCCATAGTGACAGATAGTTGCTTTGAGGATGCTCCAATCTTTTTTGAAAAGCTCTTTTCCTAAGCTAAAGAGCAAGCCGATTAGACCCCATATTACTGCGCAATAGAGAACGACTAAGGCGCCGTGAATATGATGCTGTTCCATCCAAAGACCAACTGCTGAATAAGGATTAAGTGGATGATAGACAGGAGCAAAAAAGTAAGAATAGATGGTGGATAGGAGTAGCCCGATTACAGTACCTCCTAGAGCATCTCTGAATAATGTTTTTTTCATAGCTGTAATTTCTCCTTTATGACTTTGAGATAACGACGAGATGAATAAGTTATCTGACCGTTTTTCATTGCAATCTGAATCAGACCACTACCAGTCAATTTCAGATGATCGATATGTTTGATGTTAATGATTTCAGATTGGGAAATCTGTAGAAAATCAGTGGGAAGCAATTCCAAAACTTGATAAAGTGGAAGCCCTAAGAGATAAGTGTCTGTCGCTGTTTCAACCCAAACTTGGCGGTTTTCAGTGTAAATTCTCTGAATTTCAGCAGTATCTAATAGGTAAATCTCCTCCTCTTTTTTGGCTCGAATGGTTTTATTTTTACCGATATGTTGAGCAAATGTCAGTAGTTGTTGAACGGAATCCGACAAAGCAGGCGCTTCAATAATGATCTTTTCTTCTGAAAATTTTTCATCAATATGCAATTGAACTTTCATAAACATCCCTTCTTTCTAGATTGTATCTTGCCTGCTGCTGACTTTCGTTGCAAGGAGGATTCGTTTTTCCTAAGTCTATTAAACATTATTTTAGCTAGGAAAACAAGAGCTTTTGCCTAAGTGGTTGCTTTGCCTGTTTATTTGGTTGTTTTGCGAAGGAGTAATTACAATTCTTTTCGTACTAGAGTTCTGATTGAAAAACGGCTTTATGTTATAATAGTAGCTAGAATAATTACGGAGAAAACTATGTCAAAAATTATAGTATTAAGCTTATGATTATTTTATAGTGTCTTTATAGCCTTAATCCCTTGCTATTACTGATTTTTTATAAATTCATATAGTATTAGAAAGGGCTGGATAATCTTAAAAAGTCCACAAAAAGGTGAACAAAAAAGACCTAAAAAATAGGTCAAAATTCAATGAGTTCAGCAGGCAAGAACTAGCGTAGCAAATAGCTATGCTTTTTTAATTACTTGTAGGTCTTGCTGATAAGATTATTATATCACGTTATTCCGCGTAATTCTGAAATTTTCTAGTTTGCTGCGCGTGCTGATGCATCTAGGCTTGTAACTTTGTTTCTAGGGCTTGGGTTAACACTTCAGAATAATTTATTTTTCCACGGTCTGCTAATCTTATTAATCATTCAGGGACAGTCACATTTTTTCTAACAGCTTTATTGTTGCGGATAAAAGGAGTGGGGTCTGCTTGTATCATGCTCACAAAACCGTCTTTAACGGATAAAGTCGTGATGTCGCTAGGTTTTGGCATATTTAACTCTTCGTCTATGTAAGTAGCTAAAACGCTTTCAAGCATTTCACGAGCATTTTTTAAGGTCTCTTCAACTTTTGTCCCTTGTGTTCCTCCTCCAAACTCTGGAAACTCTATCCAAAAAGAACCGTCTTTCTCTTTATGAAAAATTGCTGGATATGATTTTAACATAGTTTATTACCTCCAAACGGTAAAAGATAAGGGAGACTATTTCAACCCCAAATCTTTCAAGATTTTGTTTTCTAGCCTTCTCCCTAAATCTTTGTTTCCGTGAATTGGGATAGTCACTATATAATTAAAATCTTTATGTCTGAAATGGTGATGGCTACCGTTCTGTCGGATTTCCATCCAATCGTTTTTCTCGGCTAACTTTGCCATTTCTTTTTCTGTAAGTGGCATGGTGCACACTACCTCCTTACACTATACATTATACAGGTTATGCGTATGAAAGGTAAGTGAAAAATAGAGTTCTAAAAACGGAACGATTTTGCGCCAAACCTCGCTAGCTACCTTTCCCAAGTAGTTCGGCGGGTCGCTGGGTAAACGCCCTTTGTTCTGCCGATAATAAGGATTTTTAACCAAGCGAACTCACCTCCTAACTCTGGCTCCATGACACCCCTTAAAAATCTGAAAAATTGGCGCGCGACGTAAGAAGACACCTTACCGCGGCTCTCCTTGCGCAAAAGGTGGGGCGGGGGTGTTTAAGCTTTAAAACTTCAAAAAGGGAATTTTTTGCACAGAAAAGGGCAGCGTTCTTTTATTCCAAATAAACCCTACCCCGTTCAAAAAAATAGGGGGCAAATAGCCCCTGTATCTTGGTTTGTATAA
>ERZ773037.1673-NODE-1673-length-11401-cov-3.585228_pt1 | contig 11401 bp, 13 predicted proteins | sample MGYA00511466_ERZ773037 | MGnify/ENA primary metagenome ERZ773037 (study PRJEB29015, sample SAMEA2738146) | human oral metagenome | biome: human oral; feature: human-associated habitat; material: saliva | place: China | collected 2202 ...
CGTATTTCCGCCGTAGAGGATGCGCGCAATGGCGTTCTTCTGGTGCTCCCGCAGGACAATCTCCGGGTTGATGCCCCCAAACCGAAGGTGCTCCCCGTCGTATTCTCGCGCACGAGTGGAGTTGAAGCGTCTGTTGTACTCCTCGACGAGAGCCTCTCGGCGTTCTGGATTCTTGAAAATCCACTCTCTGAACTTCTCCTTGATTTCGTCCTGCTTCTGCTGTGCCAGGGCCGTACCCTCCGGGTCCAGGACGCGGGTTTCCTTGCCGTCCGGCCCTTCAACAGCCTTGTAGATCTTGACCGTCTTCAGGTTCAGGGCTTCCTCGATGAGCCTATAGGCGTTCATGTCCTGCGTGCCGTAGGTCGTGTTCGCCCGGACGTTCCCGACGTCCTTCGTCTTGTTCGAGATGTTCCAGGTGGCAGACATCGGCGAGTAGGAAACCTTGATGGTGTATGTCATGTACGGGGGGGGTTGCAAAAGCTCGAACATGAACGCCTGTACGTACTTCGGGTCTACCCACGTCGCTCCGAGGCGCACGTCGATCTCCCCTGCCGTCAGCGGCTTCGGCTGCGCCTCCTCCAGCGCTTTCACGTTGCCGGCAAAGACTTCCGGCTCCCCCTCGGCGTAGTGCCGCGCCGTCTCCAGTTTCTCTCGGACGTTTCCGGAGAGGTACTCATCCGCCGTCTGATAGACCGCCCTTCCCGTTTCCGGCTCCACACGGTCCGGAACGCGAAATATCGCGCCCCGAAGCTCCTGCACCAACTCCTCCTCTGTCCGACCCGTGAGCGACGCCATATAGTCCATGTCCACGTGGGCCTTCTCGGAAATGGACAGCAACAAGGCTTCCTGTGGCGTATCGGCGGAGGTCGGGACGACGTTCTGTCGAATCGTCCGCTTCGTGAACATGTCCGACTTCCCGACAAAACGGCGGTCTTCGTCCAGGTTCTCCAGCGCGCACAGCAGGTAATAGGAACTGTCCTCGTCGAAGGCGCGGGCGCTCGCCGCATCGTTGATGCGACTGTGTCGCCGGACGAAACGGTCATAGGCTTGGTTGAGGTCCTTCTGAAGGACCTGCAGGTCCTCGTCGGACACCCCATCCATCTGGGCGTCGATGACGGCGCGGCAGAGGTCCCTCAGCCCCACCATATCCCTGGCGCGTTCCATAGAGGTACGAGGAAGGTCCGGCCTATACATGACGGAGTTCTCGCGGTAATACAGCTCCCCGTCTACCAGGGTGTAGCTGTAGTTCCGGACCGATGGGTCGGCGGGAATCGTTTCCTTGAACCGCTCCAGTATCTCCTGTTCGCGGGCCGTTATCTTCCCCTGGATGTTTCCCATCGCTTCACGGAGTTGTTCGGCGAGGTCGGCGCCCTCGATGGGGTTGCAGGTCGTTTCTCTCTCGTTGCCGTGCATCGAGGAGTCGAAGGCCATCGTCCCCAGCATCATTTCAGGATGTCGGAGGAAGTAATTGTTGACTGGAACGCCCTCGGCGTTGTTAAAGGTGTGCAACCATTCGGGCTGAACGTCGTCGATGATGTGGTCCCGCTTCTGGAGGAAGAGGATGTCGGTCGTGACTTCGGTTCCGGCATTGGCTTTGAAGGCGGTGTTGGGCAACCGGACGGCCCCCAGGAGCTCGGCCCGCTGTGCGATGTACTGCCGGACCGAGGGGTTGGCTTTGTCCAGGGTCCCCTTAGAGGTCACGAACGCCATGACGCCGCCCGGTCGCACCTGGTCGAGCGTCTTAGCGAAGAAGTAATCATGAATCATGAAACCGTGCTTGTCGTATTTCGGATCCGCGACCCGGTAGGCCCCGAAAGGAACGTTCCCGACAGCCGCGTCGAAGAAGTTGTCCGGAAAGCGGGTCCGTTCGTAGCCATCGACGGTGATGTCCGCCTTCTGGTAAAGCTGGCGGGCGATACGACCCGTGATGCCATCCAGCTCGACGCCGTAGAGCTTCGCGCCCGCCATGCTCTCCGGTACGAGGCCGAAGAAGTTTCCCGTGCCGCAGGCAGGCTCCAGGATGTTTCCGGAGGCCAGGCCCATCCGCTCCAGGGTGCCATAGATCGCCTTCACAACGGTGGGAGAGGTGTAGTGCGCGTTGAGTGTGGAGGCGCGGGCTGAGGCATACTCCTCGTCGCTCAGAAGCCCCTCGAGTTCCGCATACTCTTTGTTCCACGCCTCATTGCGCTCGTCGAACGCCTGGGGCAGACCGCCCCAGCCGACGTACTGCGCCAGGACCTCCTGCTCCTCGGAGGTGGCCAGCCTGCCTTCGCCCTCGATGCGCCGCAGGGTGCGGATGGCCTCCACGTTGCGGGCGTACTTCGTCTTTGCACCGCCAGCGCCGAGGGCGTCGTCCGTTATGCGGTAGTTGACGCGCGGCTGCTCCGGCCCCTTAGGCTTTTCCTCCGATACCTTTGGAGCTTCCCGCTCTGGTTCCGGCTCAAGGGCTTGGGGAGCCGTAGGACGTTCCGGCTCTCCAAGCCCAAAATCAAGGGTTAGCTGGCCTTGCTGGCTTCCGGCCAGATCACGGTATCCAGGACGAGCCGCTCCGCTTCCGAGTCCGCCATCTCGGCCCTCTGCACCCACTCCATCGTCCCATCCGACGGGTTCTGTTCCCGCCACCGGTCCATGATCTCCCGCTTCATTTCCTTCGCCTGGTCCTGAACCTCCAGACAGTGGACCAGAATCTCCTCGCCCAGCTCCAATGCCTTCCTGACCTTCCACTCCTCCAGGTATTTCAGGCGCATCCGACCGTACCTGCCCAAATCCCTCTCCGGGGTGTGGAGCGTCAGCACCCTGTACGGCTCCCAGATGTCCAGCACCTTCATATATAGCGGCCCGTTCCCCTTCTCCCGCATCAGGGCGCCCTCCGGTAGGTCCTCCTTCTCCTGCTCCGTCAGGTCCTCCTCGTGATAGATCGTCAGGTCCTCTTCGGGCATCTTCTCCTTTACCTTCTGAGCCATCTCCTGGTACTCTCGTTCCAAGTCCTCGTTGCTGCAGAAGTTGATGATCGACATCCTCGGATCTTCCAGGTCCTTCAACTGCTCTGGCGTTAGTCGTGCCTTTATTGTCTCGATGGACATTCGCTACTCCCCTTTCTCTGCGAACCGCTCGTTCCGCCTGGTCCAGTACCACTCGCGCCGCTCTGTTCACAAGGCCCCCAAACTTCAGCATATCTTTGTGGCTCAGGTCCCTGATTGCCTCAAAGCTCAGGTTCATGTCCCCTGTGTCCAGTCCAAGTCGTGTTGCGATGTAGAAGGTTATGCTACTGAGCAACAAATCTTCTGAATGTTCTGCATCTATATTGTACATCGGCCTGGCCATTTCCGCAAGTCGTTTGGAGATAACCTGGACCTGTTCCGGCAGCGTACCATTCACCTCGAAGGCCTCGCGAAAACGCTGAGATACGGCAGTGGTATTGCCTTCGGTGACGCGCCAGATGTACGGCGGCAGGTCGTGCTCGTGGCCATAGTACGGCCACGTATCTCCGACGTCGAAGACGTTGCGGACTTCCCTGCCATCCTCGCTTAGGAGGCGGATGCCCTTCAGCCCCTTATGGACGCGCCGATGGAAGCGTTGCTCCCAGAAGTCATGCTCTGCGCAAGCTGTGGCATTGGGCCTGTACTCGTGAATCATGAGCTGATTACGGAATGAATACTTGTGGTTTCGCGCCGCCGTGGCCAGCATGGCTTTCCAGGCCGCGCCGCCAGACCGGACCCGCTCCGTTACCTCGCCCCACTTGCGCTGCGCTTCCTCCAGCGGCGTTTCGTTGCGTTCATGCTCCAGGCTCATGGCTTCTCCCTCGTGTTTCCCTTATCATTTTCAGTATTTCACTGACTTTTTCCTTTCCCCAGGCTTCCTGCAAACTTTTCCAGCTCTTGGGAAGGAAGCCTTCTCTTGCAGCTATATGAACTGCGGCAAGTCTATTTTCTACCTCCAACCTCCGGTACAAATTTGCGAAAATCTCCTGTGCTCGTTCCCGCCCTAAAGGACTTCCATCCTCTCCTGGCAAATCTGCATAGCCAAAGCCGCCTTCAGCTTCAGGCCTGATGATCTCTTCTTCAGTAAACCCTAATGCCAATGGCCAGAGCACGTCATGCTCATATGGCCCCCATGTCGAGGTGATCGTATCCGGCGAGAAGAGATATCCGTTGTCAATGGCATCATTGTTTTTCAGAATCATGAGATACCTCCAAGGGAACCAACGTCTTCAGACGTTGGAGGAATTGGAAACATATCGGTATCCGTCCCCATGCTGTAACCGACAGCAGTACCGCCACGACTTGCGTTGCGCTTTCTCCAGCGGCGTTTCGTTGTGTTCATGCTCCAGACTCAGGGCTTCTCCCTCGTGGATTCCTCAAGATATCCTTTCTTTTTTTTGATGAACAGTTCTATAACAATACCAATCATCATTATCAAAAAAACAACAAGGGTTTCCTTATAGAGAGGCATCGTCATACCGATGGATGCTTCAGGTGGAATCCCAATATAGAGCGTTTGGACAATAGAGACTACAGGAATGGCTATAAGATAAAGAAGCAACAGAATTGAAACAACCCAAGCCCACTTTTTCATGCTCGACCTTCCTTTTGGTCATTAAGTCCATTGACCTTTTTCTCAAAACGTTCGGTTTTACTAACTATTTCTTCTGGCAAGGGAACGCCAGAAATAACCATTAGAAGCAGTCTGCCAAACCAAAAACAGAACAGACAAAACGCTATCAATGTAATGATATTTGCTGTAACATATCCTAAAAAGAGATAAAGGATAGCCGGAAGGATAGAAAAGCACATCGTCAGACAAGCTATCCCCCACAAAACTCGCCATATGTTCTTGTCTTTGAACTTCCACTTTCCCCTGAAGGCCGCCGCTACTGCGATAAAGGTGGCTCCGCCGAAGAGAAAAAACCATGCCAGATTCATATCCAACATTGCCAACATTGTTTTGCCCCCTTCTAGTCTTTTAACTTCGTCCTAACATCCTGCGACGCTCTCGCAAGAGAGTGTGCGCGTGCTCCCCGCTCTGGTCATACTGAATATCAAGGCACACTCCTACCTTTGGAACGATATCCAGCCTGTCCAGCCTGTGGACGTATAAACTGGAGCCAAGTTTCAAAACGCAGTAGCCGCGTGCTTCATCCACATAGGCAACTTCACCACTGAACTTATATCCCCTCGTGTACGGATTCGCGTAGATTTTCTTGGGCTTCTCCACAAGGTTTAACGCCGCAATCTCCACTTCGGTGACTGGCCCGTTCCGGAGGATTCCACGCCGTCGCTCAACCTCCGCTGCCAAGTCGGGGTTAGCCAGTTTCAGGCCATACTTAACAGCAGCCGTCACGCAGAGCTCTTTGTATTCATCGCTGCCATTGATCTGTGTTGCGCCCCACTTCTGATTCGCCAGTTGCAACGCCGCCACTACGGACGTTTCATCCAGCTTCTTCCTGTCGAGGATAATCTTTTTCCCCGTGTCCTTAAAATCTGCCGTGAAGGCATTACCACGACAGTAGAGCACGCTGTACCCCGCTTTCCGTGCGCTGTAGTCCCGTAAGTCCACAGGACGAGGCGCAGGCTGTGTCACACCTGACTGCTCCGGCGTTAGGACGTTCTGGCCGGGGTAGCGATACAGCATGAACAACTCCGTTCGCTGGTCAGCCAACCAACGCTTGTACGAAGGGAAACGCTTTAGGTAGCGGGCCTTCACCTCGTCCAGCTCCTCCTGTAGGCGTTCACGGAGCCTAAGACGCTCTGTCTTCTGAAAGTAGGCGAATAAACTTCTGTTAAGGTTGAGGTTTTGTCCCTTCCCTTTCCAGCCTTCTGACTTCAAAGCCGCCCAAAACTCACTGCGCTCCTTCCGCTGCTGCGCAGAAAATTTGCGGGTTGTTTCTCGGTGGATAGCTTTTATCTCTGCAATAGCCTTGCGTTTTGCAGCCAAATAGACCTTTTTCTCGGCCTCGTACCGCTCCTTCGTACCCTGCAGGAGCACGCCGTTTTGTGCGTTTACTGATACTTCCTGCTTCATGTCTTCAGTGCGTTCCTGAAACTCTCCCAAGCGTGCCTCAAGTTTTTTAAGGCTGCTCCCTCGGTCCACTGTCGAGAGCTTCACAGCGTTAACCTTGTCACCATCACCGCGCCAGACCAGCACGGCACCGCTTCCCTTGCGCTCCAGGGAGAAGCCAAGCTCACCCAGCCCTTGGTGCAGTTCGCTCCAGCTCGCAGCGTTCTTCAGGAGAACACCGACGTTCTGCTTTGCAACCCGTTCCCAGCTCTGACCACCTGTATGGGCCTCGATGTCCCGTGCCGTCTGCGTGAGCTCAGGTGCTTTCTGTTCCTTTTCCACCACATGTCCATTCACTACGTCGTAGCGGCCAGTCTGTTCGATCTCCCAGCCCTGCGCCAGCTCAATCTTCCGCGCCGCCCTCTCCAGTGCCTTCTTCGTCCAATTCCCTGCGGGCTGGATAGCCCGATACGTTTCAGGATCGATGCGGTTCACCATCACGTGTACGTGGAGGTTTTCCGTATCGCTCTGCAACGCCCACAGCGCCTGACAGCTCTGGAGGTCCAGTTCATGCAGCGCGATCTGTACGGCTTCGTCCACCTGCTGCGCCGTCGGAACCTCCATCTCGCGCCATGAGAGGATAAAGTGCATCGCCGGGTTCTTGCTCCGCGTGTTCTCTATGGCGAGGGCCTCCATCTCCTGTGCCGCTGTCCCCACGGAGTTCACGTTCTGCATCCCGATGTACAGCACCGCTCCAGCGCTATGTCCCGTCCGGCCTAGAACATAGTCCCCTAACGCACGAAAGCTGCTTCCACCATCACGGCGCCTGGGCGGTATCTTAGCGATCATGGAAAAGCTGCCTCTCAATCCGACGTGCGCACGACGTCAGGGCCTCCAGTGCCTCCCGCGTCGTGTCGCTGTATGTCCCGCCGCTCTCATTGAAAATGTGCTTAACGAGGCCGCCCAGTTTGTTCAGCTCGTTGTACATCTTCACGTCCACCCTGGAGGTAACAGTTATGCCCAGCACGCGCCGCCGCACGTACTCCGACAGGGACAGTCCCGCCAATGCAGCTTGTCCCTTCACGTCCGCAAGTTCGTCCTCCGTAACGCGCAGATTGATGCGCCCATTCTGCACAACCGTCGCCTCCTTTCGTCCATCAATGTCCACCACTCTGCACAGCAATATCCATCAAGGCACACAGGATGTTCCATGCTACGGCCCAACGAGGCCGCTGGATGGGAGTACAGGGGGGCTTGCTCCCCTGACGGGTCCAGGGCAGCGCCCTGGCAAGCAGCCACGAGAGAAGAGCCCGAAGGGCGCGCCGATTGTGCCTTGGCGGTTGGCTACAAATATCCAGCGTAGCTGATATTTGTATGACAACCGCCTGCTTGTCCCTCGCGTTAAAGGGCCTTGTGGGACATTATGGCATGGCATGAAAAACGTCGCCTTAAAGGCGACACTCGCGGCGCGGTGATAGCATAATGCGTGAGATATGACGAAAGCGTGGTGTACAAAGGTGCCGATCACATACAACCTGGAGACACTCCAAAGGGTACAAGCCCGGATGAAACGGTGTCCGAAAAAACAACCCAAAACGCAATACAGCGTGCGGGAAACGGTCGTCTTTCTGCTCCAGGATGTCCGGGAAATGCTCGGAAAAGGATACTCCAAAGGGGAGATCGCGGAGGTCTTTGCAGCCGAGGGTTGTGAGATATCTCGGCACTTCTGGCGTGTCTACCGAAGCATGGAAGGCACTCAAAACGACGACATCACGGCACAAAACAAGGCCACCGCCATGGCACATGAAAACGACGAAACAAGGGACGAAATTGGACCTGATGATGCCGAAATAAGGGGACAAAATTGCACTGAAAACACCCCTGAAGCTGCTCCTGATATGGCGCATAACTCACAGGAAAGCGGCACATCGCCGGCGCAGGAAGCGAACATGAATGTAAATCCCAGTGGCACAGATACTGGACATGACAATGCCTTGGAAGCAGGACAAAAAAATCCCTTCACCAAGATTCTGAAGGGACGTTTTGAGATCAAACCGGACACTGAAGACCTGTAGAGGAGTGACAAAAGTTGGCACACTTGTATTTCATCGGCGGGAGCAAAGGCGGCGTTGGAAAGAGCATGGTTTCCATCGCCCTGTGCGACTACCTGACGCAGCATAAGGGACAGCACATAAAGCTCATTGAAAGCGATACGAGCAACCCGGATGTCGGGAAGATCTTTGCTAAGGACGAAAAGGTGGAGGTGATATCGTGCCGCCTCGATGACGCAGACGGGTGGATAGAGCTGGTGAACCTGTGTGACGGGAACCAGGACGATATTGTCGTAAACTCCGCTGCGCGGGCTAATGAAGCGATAGCGGAATTTGGAGGGACTTTGACCGGCAGCCTCGATGAGCTCAAGATGGACTTTACCACGTTCTGGGTCATCAATCGACAGAGGGACAGTATCGAGCTTCTAAAGGGCTACATGGAAAGTGTCCCAGTAGGAGCACTGCATGTCGTCCGCAATATGCACTTTGGAGCCGCTACTAAATTTGAACTCTACAACAACTCCAAACTGAAGGGAGAGGCAGAAAAGCGAGGATCGACCATTGACTTCCCGGACCTCGCCGATCGTGTTTCCGATGCCATGTACTCGCAACGCCTTTCTGTAGCCCGTGGGCTGGAGGAGATGCCACTTGGGAACAAGGCAGAACTAAAGCGTTGGCGCAATGCAGCATGGCAAATGTTCGCAAGCACCTTTGCAGAAGATGATGGCAATGGAAACTGACGAACTTGAAGAGCTCAAGGAACAGGAGCGTCAAGAGGCTGAACGCTGGTACAGCCATTTCTTCGGAGACGCGACCGAGGGGGAACAGCTTCGCCTCCGAGAGCTGGCCAGTAAGCTCAATATTCGGGACAACGACGCACTCTGGACAATCATCTACACCTTGAACTACTTTGGAAGGTTCTATCAGGACCTTCCTGAGAAAATCCGAGAAACCTCAGCAGACTGCCTTGAGAACGTCAGAAAAGCTGCAAAAGAGGTCGGCACAAGTGAAGCACAAAGAGCCCAGGTACTCTTTGCCGAGACACTCAAAAGGAGTACGGAGGAAATCCTGGAACAGCATAAACACCGTTCGTTCCTCCTTGAGTTGTTTGTACCACTGTCTCTGATGTGCTTCGGTGTGTTCGTACTCTGCTTGATCGCGTTCGTCGCTGGAGCTGCCACAGCAGGCAAAGGATGGGGAACATCACCTATCGCTGCGCTATTGAACGCTCCAGCAGGTGGAGTGCTGGCCCTTGAGATGATCCCTGTCGCAGGGTTCATGCTTTACCGGGGTCTGACTATGTATGGTGCCAAGAAAAAAACAACTTATCTCATAACTTCCATTCTGCTCATTGCATTTGTCGTGTCCGTTTTAACTTTTATCCTCTAAACTGAAAAAGACACGTCCTTCGGACGGCCCCGACAGGTCGCAAGCGACCGTCGGGGTCAGTAATCAATGCAGTCTTTCCTGGAGCTCCGGATTTGTGATGTTAATCCCATACTGTTTCGCTAAGCGAATGCATGTTTCAATGTACTCAGGAGAACCGTGTACTGTACAACCACCCATCTTCGCCTGCATAACAAGGAGATCTCCTAGAATCGCGTCATCAGGAGAGGGCACATCAACTCTGTCTTCCGAGATTGAGGTGGATCGATGTTGCTTTGCTCTTGGTCTTACATCCTGCATCCACTGTAAATCAGCCAGGTGCAGTCCAAACGATATCAGGAAGAAGATAACCGCCAGAACGACTGCAGCAGGGAAGGACTTGAATGCCATGCCGAGCAGGTATCCCAGGTATCCCCATCCAACACTGCAGGCAAGGCTGAATATCCTTGCAAAGAACGAGTTTAGTAGCAGGCAAAATCCTCCAATGTATGCTCCTCCAAAAGCCCACCATCCCCATTTATGGAAGTGGAAATGACAAGCCACCCCTAAAAGGATTGAAACAAGAAGGTGCTCCATGAGAATTAACCCCGATTGCGATTCGTTGAGTTTTGCTTCTGTAATGCCCTTACGGACATCATCAGAGGTAGAATAAGCTATCTTAGGTCACCTCTTTTAGAGAGTATCTATTATATACTATCTTTAAGATACTTATTTTAAGATGCTTACCGAAACACAGTGTTCTTTAGGTTTAGATACATATCTTATGTACCCATACTTTTCCAAGTAAGGGATTATACGCAATACAGCGGACCTGTTCATACCAATACTGTCTAATACACGCTGGAGAATGATATCTCCTTCCGATTCTTCTCCCAGTGCAACCTTTAAGCCATTAAAAACTCTTCGATGCTCTGCTGGCATAATCCCTTCCGCATAGGCTCGATCACTTCGTGAGCCACGTGGTGCGCCTTTAGGTTTAGGTTTGAAGTCTGAAACGGATACTTGTGAACCTGTTTCAGCATCATCGTTATTTAATACTATCTTCGAGATAGTATCTTTATTGTCTCTATGCTCCTGAAGTCTACGTTCCATCAAAGCCTCGGCGTTATTTTTCCCAAAACCTGGCATGTTAATCCCTCCCTATGCCATCTTCCAAGTTGTTTCCAAATCATCTGCCAAAAGGCGTTTCCATGCAGTCCAAACCTTCGAATAAAATGTTAAAAAAGGTTGCCGCTGTCTTGCGTCCATACCACTCCACCACGGACGCCCTTCAATAATGTTGTTGATGATATGCTCATTGCGCGGCCATCGTCCTGCTATAGGATACTGTTTATTAGATAGTATCTGTTCAATATCCTTTACAGTACGAGTTGTTCCAAAACTGTTCTTGATTACTGCTACTTGTGCCGGGTATTTCCCCTGGGCCACGGCAAAATCGTAAACAACCGGTAAATTGGAAATACTAAAGAGGTCGCCTAACGTCGGGACAAGTACAATATCAGCAAACGAAATCGCTGCCTCTGTAACCTGATCTAGTGCAACAGGGCAGTCTATAACAAAAAGATCAAAGTCCAAGTCCGCATCTCCCTTATCTAAGCGGTCTTTGATCTCAGGTTTTATTTTGAAGTTATATTTGTCCCTTACCAAATCCCATTTCTGCAAGGGTGGTGATTAAACCACCGTCTGAACGGTCGTGGTAAGCCAATAATTTACGTTCTGCCACCAATGCTTGCATTGCATCAAAGAAGTTTTTTTGATCGTCTACATCAACACACAACACGCGCATCCCATGTTCTGCAGCAGTTTGAGCCATGATGATCGAAGCTGTAGTCTTGCCAACTCCGCCCTTCCTGTTGATGCAGCATACCGCTAGTTTTTCCATGTTTTTCACCGCCATTTCAAAAGATAATGTTTAATATGTAATGTTTACTAGATACTATCTATAAACATCATAATTAAAAGATAGT
>ERZ773037.1683-NODE-1683-length-11368-cov-10.438610_pt1 | contig 11368 bp, 6 predicted proteins | sample MGYA00511466_ERZ773037 | MGnify/ENA primary metagenome ERZ773037 (study PRJEB29015, sample SAMEA2738146) | human oral metagenome | biome: human oral; feature: human-associated habitat; material: saliva | place: China | collected 2202 ...
GCGTTGTTTCACAAGAAGTCATCAATTTAGAAAATTACGTCGACGACTTACAACGGAATTACCGATTTTAAGGAGGACCATCATGGATCTACAAAGAATTCAATATAGAAAAAATGAAGCACAAGAGTTTCGCGCATTGACCGAACGCCTTGTCGGGGAGAGCGGCCTTGATATCGAGTTGCCGTATGAAAGTCCGGGAGTGCAGCACCTTATGAAGTATTTTAACGTCCTCGTGGGCATCCTCGTGCTCTTGACGATTGGACTCGTGGCATTTGTGTTCTATCTGAACGGTGGAAAATCAGAGAACTTTATGATTACCCTCTCTAACGAAGAAATGCTCGTGTTCTTCCCGCTCGTACTCGTGTGGATGTTCGGGCTGTTCTTTGCAAAGGCATTATATACAAGAAACCAGCTCTTCATCCAAAAAGACATCCGCGCACTCTTGCCGGTTACCGAAGAAGCACTGGAGGCACTTAGCGGAAACGAGAACGACTACGTCAAACGCGCGCAGTTGCTTGTTAAAAAATACAAAACTTATGGGTTATAATTTTACAAAAAGAGGTTAGGAACATGATCTATAAAACACTACTATTCGACTTGGATTCAACGCTCTGGGACTTCCATTCAGCGGAGAATTACGCGCTGACAAAGCTCTTGGAACAGCAAGGTGTGGAGGATGTCGAGGCGTATATTGACGTCTACGTGCCGATGAATCGTGCCATGTGGCGTTCGTTGGAAAAGGACGAAATCACGCGTGAGGAACTCGTCGAAACGCGCTTTGCGAAGTTGTTCGACCACTTCGGTTTTGAAAAAGACGGAAAGGAACTTGCGGCAGATTACGAAGCGATTCTCTCTACGCAAGGGCAAACGTACGAAGGGGCGGAGGCGTTGCTTCAGGCATTACAGGACGCTGGATACGACTTATACGCTGCCACAAACGGCATTACGACGATTCAAAAAGGGCGCCTGTCGAACTCACCGATTGCAAAATACTTCAAGAAAGTCTTCATCTCCGAAGAAGTCGGGGCACAAAAGCCAAGTGAAGCCTTCTTTGAACGTGTCGCTAGTGCGATTCCAGACTACGACAAGGACAAAGCAGTGATTATTGGTGACTCATTGACAGCGGATATCCAAGGCGGTATTAACGCCGGCATCGACACGATTTGGATGAACCTAGCGGCAAAAGAAAACAGAACGGCCATTAAGCCAACCGTGGAAGTGAGAAGCTACGCGGAATTATTAGAATTTTTAGTGTAAACGAACCGACTGCAGGCACGTCTTGCAGTCTTTTTTTATGCAAAAAAGTTGAGGTTCGCCTCCTTAGCGGGTAGACTACTTAAAAGGGCAAAGGCCCCACCAAAAATGAAAGTTGGAAATGAATGAAAAAAGGACTCATGGGAACCTTCGTGGCGTTATTGCTTGCAGCGTGTGGAACGACTAGCACGAACGGGGCAAACACGACGAACGCGACTTCGCAGACGCCACAAACCACACAAGCGCCTCGTGTCGAAGTGAAGACAGATGGCACGTATACTGTTAAAGAATATGACTTCGAAAGTAATGGCAAGAATCTCTATGCGCGTGCCTTTTTCCCAGACGGAAAAGGACGGGTGCCGCTTGTCATCTTTAGCCACGGACTGGGCGCCAACGTCGAACATGAGGAAGAAGTACAGAAGACATTGGCGAAGGCAGGTATTGCCGTCTTCAGCTTGGAATTTGCAGGAGGGTCGTCATCGTCGGCTCCGATGAGTGAGGGACTAACGACCGAGATGTCTGTTCTCACCGAAGTGCAAAACTTGAAGGATGCCATTCGTATCGCAAGCGGGATGGAATACGTGGATCCGCAGAAAATTTATCTGATGGGAAGTAGCCAGGGCGGACTCGTCACAGCACTGACCGCAGAAGAAGTCACCAATATCGCAGGCCTCTTCTTGTTCTATCCTGCATTTTCACTGCCGGACGATATCAGAAGTAGCTTCCCGAAACTAGACGAAGTACCCGAGACCTTTAACTTACTCGGCACGAAAATCGGCAAGATTTACATCACGGATATCTACGGCATGGATGCTTACGCGAACCTAGATAAGCTAGGGATCCCTGTGCATATTTATCACGGCAAAGACGACTACATCGTGCCACTCACAGCCTCGCAAAAAGCAGTGAAGCGCCTAAAAGACGCACGCCTCACGACGCTGGGGGACACAGGCCACGCCTTAACGCCGGAGCAGCAAGCACAAATTGGGGTTGAAATCGCGGATGAGATTTTTAATGGGATGGAATAAAGCAGAAAAACTGGACTCACGTGAGCCCAGTTTTATTTTTTTCTCTTCCCTTTTTCCAAGCGGGCCGGCATCTCCTCGTGTCTTGAAAAAGAGCGCGGCACCATTCCAAACCGCACTTCACATCATCGGACCACCAGCCCCTATGCAAAGCCCCAACCCCTCCGTTGCACTGCTGCTTTTTAACTTGATAAGAATATTAAAAAGACTGAATAACCAAACCTGTGAAAATGATTCCGGAGAACCTGCGGATTCATCGTAGTAGTAACGTGTTTCGCATCACATGCGAATTAAAGGGAGTAGGAATGAAATTCCGTACTCCCTTTTTGAGGCTGTGAAGGTGAGAGATTCAAAGAGGCTCGAACCGGTGCAACGTTACAACGACGATGAAAGAATCCGCAAGGATTCAAAGGAATCATTTTTAGCACTTAATAAGGTAGAGGTTATTCAGTCTATTTTATATATCTAATTCTTTCATCAAGTTCTCTACGCACTGTACAACAGAGGAGTCGAAGTCTTTGCGATAGACGAGCTGGATGTTCCGTTTTGGTGTGAAGCCATCGAGTTCGAGTTTGGAAAGGTAGCCGCTCTCCAAGTCTTTTTTTACAAGAAGCTCAGACACTATGGAGATACCGAGCCCGTGCGCCACGGCTTCCTTGATACTGTACTGGTTATCCACCACAAACGGCTGCCGATTCATAAACTCCGGCTCCCGTAACTGCTTAAACAAAAACTTATGCAGCGACGACTGGCTTCCTTTCGAGATATACCGTTCCCCGTTTAAGTCCTCTAGCGTGCAGTGACCCGTCTTTGTCAGCGGATGATCCGTCTTACAAATCACAATCAGCGAATCCTCGTATACCGTCGTACTCGCAAATTGCTTCATGTCGACTGGAATATATTCCGAGAAAAACGCCAGCTGGATTTTCCGGGCTTCCAAGTCCGCTAGAATCACCTTCGAGCGGTCGACCTTAATGGATACTTGATGGTCTGGGAAGGCATCGTTTAAAAGCGGCAGGAGGGCAGGCAAAATCGTCGACCCGATAAATGGCGTTGCTCCGATAATAATCGAACGACTCGTCGTATCGGCCAACTCCCGAAGCGCGTTCAGGCCACCATTCATCGTCGCAACTACCTTCTTGGCCGTCTCATAGAACAGCTTGCCGTATTCGGTCAGCGTGAAGCTTTTATGCGTGCGCTCAATCAGCGAGTACCCCAGCTCTTCCTCCAGGCTCTTGATTTGTTTTGTGACATTTGGTTGTGAAGTATAGAGTTCTTCTGCGGTTTTCGTAAAGCTCATCGTCTCGCAGAGGGTTTTAAAGGTTTGTAATTTATCGATATTCATGATATCCCGCCTTTCCCCACTAGTATATCATAATCATTCTAAATTGTTATACAAATGCATAACAAAACGGCATACAAAACGTCAAAAAGTGAATTGGACGCATCCAATTATTCTCAGTACACTGTATGTAACGTCAAGGACGAAAAAATAACAAATGAAAGGTGATTATTATCATGAGTAAAGATAAAAATAAAAAATCCGCTCTGTGGGGCATTCTTCTCGCATTAGCAGCATTCCTCATTATCGTATTTATGCCGCCAATGGAAGGACTCTCTGTTGCAGCACAACGTAGTTTGGCTATCTTTGTATCAGCACTTATTTTATGGATTACAAAACCAATTCCAATTTATCAAACATCGATTATAGCCGTATTACTCCTTCCATTAATTGGAGTCGTTGAAAAGCAAAAAGAAGCGTTTGGAACATTAGGATACGACATCATCTGGTTAATGGTAGCTGCATTCGTATTAACATCAGCCATCAGCGAAACGAACCTTGGTAAACGTATCGCGCTCTCGATGGTCGTGAAATTCGGACGCACGAAGGTACAGACACTAGCCGTATTACTAGCGGTAAACTTCATTCTAGCTTTCTTCGTACCATCAACAACGGCACGTGCTTCATTAATCTTGCCAATCTCAATCGTACTATTACAAATTTACAATGAGCTTCCAGGAGAATCGAACTTCGGGAAATTAATGATGTTACAAAACGTTCAAAACAACGCGTTCGCAACATCAATGGTTATGACAGCCACTTCAGCTCAAGTTATCGCAATTGGATTCATTAACAAACAAACAGGGTCAAACCTTGGCTACATGGACTGGTTAATTGTATCAATGCCACAAGCGATTCTTACAGCCGTAATCATCTTCTTTATCGGTGTGAAATTATACAAAGTTGGTAAAGAAGCCGGCGAAGAAGCAATGGCAAACGTAAAAGAAACGTTGAAGAAACAATTAGCAGACTTAGGACCAACTTCACCAGAAGAAAAACGTGTCGGAATCATCTTCCTCATCACTTTAATCTTATGGGCAACTGGAGACATCCAAAAGAAATATCTAGGATTCTCAATCTCAACAGAACAAACAGCCGTATTAAGTATGTTACTCTGCTTACTACCAGGTATCGGTGTATTAACTTGGAAACAAGCAAAAATCAAATGGGACTTAATGATCTTCTCTGCAGGGGCATATGCCGTGGGGAACGCATTTGACAACACAGGCGGAGCTGAGTGGATGATTACAAACTTAGTAAATGCCATCGGTTTAGATAAATTAAACCACGCTGCAGTTGCAGTCATCTTAATCTTCATTACTGTCTTCTCTCATTTAATCTTCACAAGTAAGACAGTACGTACAACGATTTTAATTCCAGCGATTATCTCAATCGCAACAACAGTCGGCATGAACCCAGTGTCACTTGCTTTAACATGTTCACTTGGTATTGCGACAACAATCACTTTACCACCACACTCTAAAGTAAACACATTGTACTTCGGTACAGGGTACTTCAGCGTGTTAGATGAAGTGAAATTTGGATTACTAGCCTGCTTAGTACACTCAATCATCCTATCAGGAATGTACTTCGCTTGGATCCAATTCATCTACTAATCGGGAGGGGAAACTATGAAAAAGAAAATCATCGTAGCGATTGCCGACGGTGTGGGAGATCGTCCAAACGTCGAACTTGGTGGTTTAACGCCGTTGCAATACGCGAAAACACCTCACCTCGATCAACTTGCTAAAGAAGGTATGACCGGGATTATGGACCTCATCTCACCAGGGATTACGGTTGGTACCGACATGGGACACTTGATCTTATTCGGAAACCCTTCTGTCAACTACCCAGGACGCGGACCGATGGAAGCAGCAGGGGTAGGCATGGACTTACAACCTGGAGACGTGGCCTTCAGATGTAACTTCGCGACACGTGGAGAAAACAATATCGTCATCGACCGTCGTGCGGGACGTATTCGTGAACGGACGAATGAATTGGCAGAAATCATCAATGGTCTACAAATCGAAGACGTAACGTTCTTATTCAAAGAAGCAACAGAACATAGAGCTGTACTTGTAATGCGCGGGGAAGGTTTAAGTGCCAAAGTCACAGACACAGATCCAAAGGCGCCAAACGATGGCCATCCATTTAAACAAGCGTTGCCAAAAGACGACAGTCCAGAGGCTGCCAAAACAGCGCGCATCTTGAATGAGTTCTTAGAAGTCATCTATCCACTCATGGACCAACATGACGTGAACGTGGAACGCCGCACCAACGGACAATTACCAGCGAACTTCGTGATTACACGTGGGGCTGGACAATTCTCCGTCATCGATCGCCTTGGCGAACAATTCGGCTATAAAGCTGCAGTCGTGGCAGGGGAAGATACGGTGCTTGGAGTTGGACGCTTATCTGGTTACGACGTGTATAAGGAAGATTCGTTCACAGGAAACATGGATACAAATGTGAGACGGAAAGCTGAAAAAGCACTTGAAATGATCCAAGACCATGACTTAGTCTACGTTCACTTGAAAGTCACAGACGTGAAAGGGCATGACAACAAGCCATTCGAGAAAGCCCAAGGAATCGAACTCTTCGATGAAATGGTCGGTATCTTAATGGAAAATAGACCTGAAAACACACTCATTGCGCTTTGTGCAGACCACTCAACGCCTTGCGAAAAAGGCGAGCATAGTGGCGAGCCTGTGCCAATCGTCATCTCAGGCCCTGGCATCCGCCGTGATAAAGTCGAACACTACGACGAAATCTCATGTGCCGAAGGAGCCATCAACCGCATCAAAGGCCGCGAATTCGTCTGGACACTGCTAGATTACTTAGAAGTAGTGCCAAAACAAGGAAACTAGATTCGAATATAATAAACTTGAGAAACCAGGGCGAGGGCCCTGGTTTTTTGTTGCTAAAAAGGCTGATTTTCCGACGAAAATAATCTAAAAGACGAATAATTAGGCTAAAAATTAAAAATAAGTTTTCTATAAAAATTAGGAATAATTCCCGCGAATGAACTTTTAGAATATAAAACTCCAAAATTACTATATAAAATATGATGTATCAAAAAAGTAGTGTTCAGAGGGGTGTTTTGAGCAAAGATCGAATGAAATAACTGGTCTTACATATTTTCGCTGAAATAAGTAACTATAACTTGAGTGAAAACTCATATTTTGCAACTAATATTATATATTTTCGGGTGATTATATTTACTATTTGAATAGCGATTTATAAGTGCAAAAAAGTGCTACAAAAAATCAAAATGTAACATATATGCTACAGTAACATATATGTTACATTCCAAAAAATAAGCATAGAAAATATTGTTTGGATTTTTGCCAAGATATAACAACGAAATGATAGGAAAATAAATAAAAATTCATATTGAATTCAAGAATTTATCGGAGTAAAATGAAAGCGTATAACAAAACTAATTTTCGGGGAGATAATATGGCAAATTATGTTTTAGGTTTAGATATCGGTATCGGGTCAGTAGGTGTAGGGTTAATTGAAAAGGAAACAGGGGAGATTATTCATAAAAGTGTGAACCTATTTCCTTCTGGAGACGCTGCAAGCAATGTGGAACGTAGAGGATTCCGTGGAGCAAAGCGTATCAAAAGAAGAAAAACACATCGTATTAAAAGAACGGAAGATTTGTTCGAAAAGTACGATATTGATGTAGATTTAAATTCTGTACCAATTAATTTGAATCCATACGAAATCCGAGTTCGTGGATTGAATGAAAAACTATCATTAACAGAATTATTTGTAGCTTTGAAGAATATGGTGAAACATCGTGGAATCAGTTATTTAGATGATGCGATTGATGAAGATAATGCGGCCACTTCGGGTTCTGATTACAAAAAAGCTATTGAAATTAATGCTAGAGAATTAAAAAATAAAACGCCAGGTGAAATTCAATTAGAACGTCTTGAAAAATATGGACAAGTTCGTGGAGACTTTTCTGTGAAATTAGAAGATGGAACGGAAAGAAGACTCATCAACGTTTTCTCTACTTCAGAGTATCGAAAAGAAGCTGAACGTATCTTAAAAACACAGCAACAATTCTATCCAGAATTAACGTATGAGTTTATCGCTGACTATTTAGAAATTTTAACGAAAAAGAGAAAATACTATCACGGACCAGGAAATGAAAAGTCTAGAACGGATTATGGTAGATATCGTACAAATGGAGAAACACTAGATAATATTTTCAGTATTTTGATTGGAAAATGTACTTATTATCCAGATGAATTTCGTGCAGCAAAGGCTTCTTACAGTGCACAAGAATTTAATCTTTTAAATGACCTTAATAACTTAACTGTTCCAACAGAAACCAAGAAATTGAGTTTAGAGCAAAAAGAAGAAATCATTCAATTTGTTAAGGATGCTAAAACTTGTGGAGCGAAAAATATTCTATCAAAAATCGCGAAAATGATTGGTTGTAAGGCGGACGATATAACGGGAGTACGTGAAGATAAAGATCATAAAGCAGAGATGCATAGTTTTGAAGTGTACAGAAAGATGAAACAACTAGAAACGATTAATGTTGCTTCATTGACAAGAGAGCAACTTGACCAGCTAGGACGTATCTTAACCCTAAACACGGAACGTGAAGGAATCTTGGAATCTATTCACGAATATTTACCAGATACATTTACGAACGAACAAATTGATGAATTGATTCAGTTTAGAAAGAAAAATACTACGCTATTGAATAAGGGATGGCATAGTTTTTCTCTCAAACTGTTAAATGAATTAATTCCAGAATTGTATCATACGTCTGAAGAGCAAATGACCATTCTAACTCGTTTAGGAAAACAAAAGCCTAAGAATGAATCTGCTAAAACAAAATATATTGACGGTGAATTAATTACTGAGGAAATTTATAATCCAGTTGTGGCAAAAGCTGTACGACAAACGATTAAAATCGTGAACAAAATTCTTCAGGAACACGGAGAGATTGATACGATTGTGGTCGAAATGGCTCGTGATAAAAACGATGAGGATCAAAAGAAGAGAATTCAAGAAGGACAAAAGAAGAACAAGAACGAAAAAGATGCTGCCATTTTAGCTGCAGCAATGGACTACACTAATTCAAAAGAGCTTCCTTCTACTGTGTTCCACGGGCATAAAGATTTGGCGCTTAAGATTAGACTTTGGTACCAACAAGAAAAACGGTGTGCGTATTCAGGAAGAGAAATTCCAATTGCCCAATTAATTAACAATCAAGGTGGATATGAAATCGATCATATTCTTCCATTGTCATTAACTTTTGATGATGGCTTAGATAATAAAGTTTTAGTAGAGCATATTGCCAACCAAGAAAAAGGGCAAAGAACACCATTCCAAGCAATGCCTTTATTAACGAATTCGTGGTCTTGGGGCGAATTCAAGCACTATGTGATTAATAATAGTCGATTTAGTAAGAAGAAACGTGAATACTTACTGTTTGAAGAAGACATTAATAAATTTGAAGTGCGTTCGAAATTTATTGCTCGTAATCTAGTAGATACAAGATACGCTTCTCGTGTTGTTTTAAATGCACTGCAAGACTTCTTTAAACAAAGAGGCGCTAATACGAAAATTGCAGTAGTAAGAGGACAGTTTACTGCTCAGTTAAGAAGAAAATGGGGAATTGAAAAGACTCGTGACACATATCATCATCACGCTATTGATGCTCTTGTAATAGCCGCATCTAGTCAATTGAAATTATGGAGAAAAACAAAGAATACGTTGATTCGTTACAGTGAGAATGAATTGTTAGATACTGAAACAGGAGAATTGATTTCAGATGATCAATACAAAGAAAATGTGTTCCAAGCTCCATATGATAATTTCACAAAAGTGTTAAAATCTAAAGAACTTGAAGATTCTATTCTATTCGCATATCAACAAGATTCTAAAGTAAACAGAAAGATTTCTGATGCTACAATTTATACAACAAGAAAACGTGGAGACGAAGAAATTACTGTAGCGAAAATTAAAGATATTTATTCAATAGAAGGGTATGATGAGTTCCTAAAAGTATATCAAAAAGACCCAAGCAAATTCCTAATGGCACAACATGACCCCGTTACTTTTGAAAAAGTGATAAAAGTTATTGTAGAGACTTATCCAGATAAAGAAATTAATGAAAACGGGAAGGAAGTTAAAGTTAGTCCGTTTAAAAAATATTATGATGAACATGGATTTGTCAGAAAATATAGCCGAAAAGGGAACGGGCCAGTTATTAAGCAACTAAAATATTTGGATAAGGCTGTTGGAAAGCATATTGATATTACGCCTGAAAATAGTTCAAGAACAGTTGCACTTAAATCGTTGAAGCCGTGGAGAGCGGATGTTTACTTTAATCCAGAAACGAAACGATATGAAATAATGGGATTGAAGTATTCAGATTTAAGATTCCAAAAAGGTGGAAATTATGGAATAACAGAAAAAGAGTATTTAAAAATAAAAAAAGATGAAGGCATATCTGACAACGCAGAATTTAAATTTAGTCTGTATAAAAATGATCTACTTATCGTAAAAGATACTGTTGAGAATAAGCAGGAGATCTTTAGATTCCTTTCTCGAACAGGGGTAAATAAAAATTATGTTGAATTAAAACCTTATGACAAAGCTAAGTTCGAACCAAAAGAAGAACTATTTAAATTCGGTAAGGTAGATCCGGCCGGAAGATTTCTTAAAGGGATTAGTATGGATGATATTTCGCTATATAAGGTTGAAACAAATGTTTTAGGAAGAAAATTTATTATCAAACAAGAAGGAGAAGACCCTCAATTAACGTTTAAAAACTTTTAAATAGGGGTTGAAAAAAGCGGTTGCAAGGTGTAGAATAGTGTTTGTAAGGTACGCCTTACATAGTTACTTAAATCTTGCTGAAGCTACAAAAATAAGGCTTCATGCCGAAATCGAAACCCCACCATTTGGTGGGGTTTTTTCGTGTTATAAAGAGGAGAATGAATATGACTTGGAGAACAGTGCATGTAAGGGATAGCGAGCAAATGCGACTGAAATTGGAGAGTTTAGTTTTTCAGTAGAGGATAAGATCACATTGAAAGTGTTAAACCAACTATTTTCGTTTGAGACGATTGAAGTTAATGTAGAATCACCGATTCGATTATTATCAGAATACACTTTAGAAGATTGACAATTTTGGGGACTCCAATCATAATGAACTTGAGAGGCAAAAATCGATTTTTTAATTTGAGGTTTTTGTACTCTCAAGATTTAAGTAACTATAAAACAAGCCGTTGCAGATTGGGCAGTATTGGCTCGTTTTTGTACTCTCAAGATTTAAGTAACTATAAAACCAAAAGCCGTATATGGCGCTTCTTGTCGAAGTTTTTGTACTCTCAAGATTTAAGTAACTATAAAACAGTCTCAGCAGGCTTTTTAGGGTGATGTCGGTTTTTGTACTCTCAAGATTTAAGTAACTATAAAACATTTTAATAGCACCATTTCCACCCAATTCAGTTTTTGTACTCTCAAGATTTAAGTAACTATAAAACCAAAAGCCGTATATGGTGCTTCTTGACGAAGTTTTTGTACTCTCAAGATTTAAGTAACTATAAAACTTGAAAGTGTTGAGTAGTCAATGGACTTTAGTTTTTGTATTCTCAAGATTTAAGTAAATATACAGATTAAAGCATTGGACTAAACCTCCAATGCTTTTTCTTTCCCACCTATGCTATAATAATCTTGAATAGAGAAGGTTTTCATGATTGGAGGAGAG
>ERZ773037.1692-NODE-1692-length-11328-cov-4.553890_pt1 | contig 11328 bp, 8 predicted proteins | sample MGYA00511466_ERZ773037 | MGnify/ENA primary metagenome ERZ773037 (study PRJEB29015, sample SAMEA2738146) | human oral metagenome | biome: human oral; feature: human-associated habitat; material: saliva | place: China | collected 2202 ...
TGGACTCTAGTAAGTTTCCAGCGAAAGCGAAGCGACCACTCAATTCTACCATGAGCCTAGCTAAAGCCAAAGCAACCGGCTTTGTCATCCCAACTTGGCAAGATGCCCTCAAAGAATTTTATAAACAAGGAAAGAAATAGGTATATTTGTTTTTTTGTGTGAAGGAACGGCAACGTTCCTTTTTTATTGAGATTCTTTCAGAAAGAATTTTTACTTTTACTGAAAGTGTAGTATAATAAGAGTTAGAATAACTGGAGAGGTCAATAATCTCACAAATAATGAATGAACCTACTTTTAATAGTCGTGGACAAATTGAGGAAAATGCATTAAAAAATAATACTCGAAGTAACTATATTTGGAATATGTTAGGAACAGTTTCTTCATCATTGATATCGGTTACTCTTTTACTTCTTGCTTCAAGGCTATTGACACCATTTTACTCTGATATATTTAGTATCGCATATGCTCTGGGGCAGCAATTTTTTGTATTGGGATATTTTCAAGTCAGAAATTTACAAGCAACAGATATAAAAGAAAAGTATAAATTTTCTGCTTATCATAATACAAGAATATTTACTGTTTTTTTGATGCTAGTGACAACGCTTTTTTATATTCTTTGGCAAGGATATGATACATATAAAGCCAGTATCGTCTTTTTGTTGATTTTATACAGAGCAATAGATGCTTATTCCGATGTTTTTCAAGGTTTTTTTCAGCAGAAAAGCAGGTCTGATTTAGCAGGTAAAATTCAATTTTATAGAAGTTGGTTTTGTATCTTAGTTTTTGCACTTGTGTTATGGCTGACAAAGTCTTTAATGGGTGCTAGTGTTGCCATTTGCTGTATGAACTTTCTTTTAACCTTCCCTTTAGATTTTAAGAATTATCGACGATATTTTTCAAGTGAAAGTTTATGGTCGACATTCAATGGTAAATTCAAAAGTATTTTTTCAATTTTAAAACATAGTTTTCCCCTATTTCTTAATGGTTTTCTTATAACATATATTTATAACGAGCCTAAAATTGTGATTGATCAGTTACTTGCTGAGGGAATTTTACCTTCAGGTATGCAAAGGGATTTTAATATTCTTTTTATGCCAGTTTTTGTTTTATCACTTTTATTTTTTGTATTACGTCCTCTTACAACTCAATTATCTATCTATTGGGCCGAGAAAAAATACAACACTTTTTTTAAACAAGTTAATATTCTTTATGTGATTATGATGATGCTTGGCATGTTAATTATTGTTTTAGGTTATTTTCTTGGGACTGAGATTTTAGGAATTGTTTATGGAATAAACTTGGTGAAATATAAGATTCCTTTTACTATTCTATTGATAGGTGGAATTTTGAATGTGCTAGCTTTAGTGGTGGATATTATTATGACGATTTTTAGAAAACAAAGTTATTTGATGAGTGCTTATGTTATAACGTTTTTGGTTTCAAAGGGCATTACTAGCTCGCTAATTAAGGCTCAAGATATTACCGGAGCAGCTAATTCATTTTTAATTTCAATGACTATTTATTTTGCAATAAGTTTTTTAATCTATTTTACTATGAAGTATCAATTGAAGAAAGAGAAATAATTTTATATGAATATTTTATTTACATTAAATAATGCCTTTGTACCACAAGTTGCAACTTGTATGTGTTCTATTTTTGAAAATAATAAATCTGCTGATAGTATCAATATTTATCTTATTGGTGAAAAAATTAGTGAAAAAAATCAACAAGAATTATCAGCGTTTACAAATAAATACAAACGAAATGTTTATTTTATAGAGTTAGGTAATATAGAGGACTTGCTTGATTTTGAATTTGATACGAATGGTTGGTCACCAATTGTACTTGCAAGATTATTTTTAGATAAACTTTTACCTAATGATGTCAACAGAGTATTATATTTAGATGGCGATACGATTGTTTTGAAAGATATTTCAAAATTTTATAGTACGGATTTGGAAGATAAAGTTTTGGGAATGTGCCCTGAGCCGACAGTTGACAAAACAAGAAAGAAATTTCTTAAACTAGGAGAATACCCATACCATAATTCAGGAGTCTTACTTATAGATTTAAACAAATGGCGAGAGAAGCAAATTGGTAAGCAAGTGATCGAGTTTTATCGTCAACATGATGGTAACTTGTTTGCTCCAGATCAAGATGCTCTAAATGGGTCTTTAAAATTGGAAATAAAAACATTGTCTTTGAACTTTAATTATTTTAACATTTATGATACGTATCCATATTATATACTTAAAAAATTAAGTTTCCCTACCGAATTTATTTCTAAATCAGAATTTGAGTCTATAAAAAAATCTCCTTCCATTATTCATTATCTTGGCGAAGAAAGACCTTGGCGGAAAGGTAACACTCATAAATGGAGAGGAGAATATCTTCATTATTTATCAACGACTCCTTGGAAAGATACACCAATGGAAGAAGGATGGCAACTGTATTTTATTTGTTTTAGAATATTTAATACCATCATGAGACCATTTCCAATGCTAAGATACAAGATTATTAATTCCTTGATTCCAAGTTTCATGAAGTATAGAAAAAAACAGCTACAGAAAAAGCAAAAATAGTGTAATGTCTTGATATAGAAAGAATCGAACAATTAATGAAAGTTTTAATGATTATTCCTGCTTATAATGAAGAGGAAAGTATTTTAAATACTGTTTTAAGCATTATAGAATATCGAAAAAAAGTTGATTTTGAATTAAATTATGTAGTCATCAATGACGGTTCAACAGATGCCACTAAAAAAATCTTAGAGAGCAATCATCTGAACGCAGTTCATTTAGTCATGAATCTGGGGATTGGTGGAGCTGTTCAAACAGGCTACAAATATGCGTTTGAAAATAATTATGATGTCGCAGTTCAGTTTGATGGTGATGGTCAGCATGATATTGCTTCACTAGCTTCGCTACTGGAGCCTATCCGCCAAGATCAGGCAGACCTAGTTGTTGGTTCGCGCTTTATTGGAGATAAAGCTTCCGAATTTCAGACCACTTTTATGCGTCGCTTCGGTATTACAATTATATCCGCTTTTATCAAACTAACGACTGGAAAACGTATATTAGATACCACTTCTGGCTACCGCTTGGCTAATAAAGAGATTATCCGACAATTTGCTACTCGTTATCCTGCCAAGTATCCTGAGCCAGAGTCTATTGTCCATATTTTGAAACGAAAATATAAAGTGATTGAAATGCCTGCTAATATGTTTGAGCGTTCTGGCGGTGTTTCTTCCATTACACCTGTCAAATCCATTCGATATATGATTGAAGTTTGTTCTTCTATCTTGATTGCTGCTTTTATGAAAGAGAGTGAATAATGTCAGTTTTATCTATTGCCATGCTTATTGCCTCTGTTTTGTTTTTATATTTTGTATTTAGAAATATCAATCAGAATAAAATCTTATTTGAGCAAGCTTTGATGTGGATTGTAATTGGTTTTGTATTGATTATCATTTCAATTTTTGATTTTATTCCAGTTTATTTTGCTCAACTTTTAGGATTTGAATTGACTTCAAATTTTCTACTTTCTCTGGCAATTTTTTTCTTGCTAATCATTGTATTTCTCCATACTATTGCTATTTCTAAGCAGAAGGAGCAGATTAAACAACTAGTGCAAGAGTTGTCCATCACGAATCAAAAAATTTTTGAATTAGAGAGCGAAAAAGATGAAAAATAATCATACTTGGGTCATTTGCGCTTATGGTGAAAGTGAGTTTTTGGAAGCCTGTATTTTATCTCTGAAAGCTCAAACAGTAAAATCAAAGATTATCTGTTATAGTTCAACCCCTCTTGAGTCTATCAAGCTACTTTGCCAAAAATATGACCTTCCTTTTTATACTAAAGAAGGAGGAGGGATTGGGAAAGATTGGAATAATGCCCTCTCTTTTGTTGATACGCAGTTTGCGACCATTGCTCATCAAGATGACTATTATGAGCCAACTTATTTGGAAGCTATCTTACAAAAAATGGAGCACTCAAAAGATGTTCTCATTGCCTATACAGATTATTTTGAAGAAAAAAATGGTCTTAAAATTCCAGCTAATAAAAATCTCAAAATCAAGACGCTCATGCTTAAAACGTTGCGTATAATACCAACTAGCCATTTTTGGAGAAATAGAGTGCTGGCTTTCGGAAATCCTATCTCTTGTCCAGCTGTGACTTATAATTTGGAAAACTTGCATGGTTTTCGATTTGATGAAGAAATGCGTGTAAGTCTGGATTGGTATGCTTGGTATAAGATTAGTGAATACAAAGGACGATTTGTTTATATATCTGAGAAGCTTATGTGCCACCGGATTCATGAAGATTCTGAAACAACGAAGACCATTTCAGATAACACTAGGACGAAGGAAGACTTATTCATGTATCAGCTTTTTTGGCCTAAGTGGATTGCAAATGCGATAAATAAAGCATATATGAAGAGCCAAGATTCTAACTCAAACTAACCATAGGTGATTTACAAGGAAAGTATATGAAAGATTTAATATCTGTTGTTGTAACATGTTACAACCATGAAAATTATATAGAGCAGTGTTTGCGCAGTATCTTTGCGCAGACCTATAAAAATATAGAGTTACTTGTATTAGATGACGGCTCTACAGATAAGTCAGCTCATATTATCCAAGAAACTCTAGTAGATTCTCCTTTTCCAACGCAGTTTGAAAGACATGAGAACATGGGAGTAGTCTATACGAGAAATAAGGCGTTGCAACAAATCAAGGGTGATTTTTTCTTGTTTGTGGATAGCGACAATTATCTGGATCAAGATTATATTGAAAAGTTGTACAAGACTTTGCAAGAGAAACAAGCAGATATTGCTTATACAAATCTCTTTGACCCAGAAAAAAATAGTTACTATTTGCAAGCGAGAGATTTCGAGTTAGTTAGCTTTTTGGCGTCTAATTACATTGATAATTGTTCCCTTATTCGTCGTACAGTAGCGGCGGAGACTGAGTACGATGTTAATTTAAATCACCAAAAGTTAGAAGATTATGACTTTTTCCTCAATCTCATTATTAATAAGCATGCGAAAGCTGTTTACGAATCAAACTTAAAATTGAATTACCGTGTATTTGAAGAAAATTCTATTTCTAAAAGGGACTCCATTCGCTATCATTATGAGATATATTTACAAATTTTAAAAAAATATGTAGATAAACTTCCTCATGAAATTTACCAAGCTTTAGGTGAAAATATATTTTCTTTAGAAAAGCGGCTAGATAATTTGATTCAACATATGGAGGGTGTGACAGATTATGTTCATGAGTTAAAAGCTGACTTGGATTCTGCGAAGTCAGAAACCCAACAGTTTAAGGTTCAGTTGCGAGATGTCAAAAAACAAAGAGATGCTGCAATAAAGGAGCAATTCTATATTCGTCGTTCTGTTTCTTACCGTTTAGGAAATGCAATTATCACTCCGCTAAAATATATGGGGCAAATTATTCGGAATCCTAGAAAAATAAAAGGAATTCTCAGTCAGATTAAGCATCAGATTATTCGTATAAAAAGAAAGATTAAATCACCGAAAACCTATTACTATCAACTTTTGCGTAATTCTCAACGTAAACAAATTGCGCATGTAAGTGGGAAAAATGTATTGGTTTACGTTGTTTTTGAATCTGAAAGACGTTTACAGCAATATAAAATCCTCTTTTTAGAGAAATTAGCGGTTTTAGCTGATGAGACTTTAATTGTAGTGAATGGGGGGCTGCTTGCAGAAGATATAAAAATTTTAGAGAAATATGGTCAAGTGTTAACAAGAGATAATATTGGCTATGATACAGCAGCTTTTCGTGAGGGAATTTTGTCTCTTGGAAAGGATAAGTTGCAACAATATTCTCAGTTAATGCTAGTGAATGATACTAATATTGGTCCAATGAGAGATTTAACAGCAGTCTTTCAATCTATGATTGAAAAAAATCTTGATTTCTGGGGCATTTCTTATGGAGAAACACAAGAAGATATTACAGGATTTAATAAGTACGGTTATATCCCTGAACATTTACAATCATATTTTCTTGTCATTGAGCCTTTGCTACTTCGGTCAGAAGCTTTCTATAATTATTGGGAACAATTGACCGATACTGATTCGCGTGATGAGGCTATTGGGAAACATGAAACAATTTTTACCAAACATTTTGCAGACCTGGGCTATCGTTATGATGCACTCGTTCATGAAAATAAAGATTCAGCTATGTATATTCACCCCTTAAAAATGTTAGAAGCTGGAAGTCCTCTAGTTAAATACACTGCTTTACGAAATTATGACGATCAGCAGTTTCTATGGCAAGGATTGGAAAGAGAATCTGAAATAGGTGATTTGTTAGAGTATATTCAAGAGAAGACAGATTACCCTGTCGACATTCTTGAAAATATAATTAAAAAATTTAAAGAAATTCCAAGAAATCAGTACATCTTAATCATTGATGGAGTAGAAAATATCATTCCTCAATGTACCCGCTATCGTGTTTTGAATAAGGCTGAACAGCTTAGAAAAAACGGTTTTGCTGTTAAGGTAGTAAATGCCTCTGAGTTTCAGGTTTCGCAAGCTCAATATGCTAGCCATATCATTATTTATCGTGCTTCTTGGTCTATCCAATTACAGCTTCTATGTGATTTGGCTAAGAGTGAAAATAAGCCAGTATATTTTGACATTGATGACTTGGTGTTTGATACAGTTTACACAGATCAATTAAGTTATACACAGGGTTTGTCTGAAAAAGAAAAAGGCAATTATGATGCCGGAGTTAGAAATTATGGAAAAATGTTGGCGGCTTGTGATGGAGCCATTACTTCAACCAATCAACTGAAAGAAGAATTACTCAAGTATCAGGATACAGTTTTGTTAAATAGAAATTTAGCTTCGAGTGAATTGATGGAAGTTAGCTCATGTTTTATCAAGGATTACAATCAGCAAAGCCAACAAGTTAAGATTGGCTATTTCTCAGGGTCAATTAGTCATAACGAGAACTTTGAATTGATAAAGCCGGCTCTTAAAAAGCTGCTAGAAGCGTATCCGTTTATCGAACTTCATATTGTAGGACATCTAGATATTCCGACAGATATGAAAGTTTATGAGCAACAGATTATTGTTCATGATTATGTTGATTGGAAGACTTTACCACAGTTGATTAGTCAGGTAGACATTAATTTGGCACCTCTGGTAGATTCAATTTTCAACCGTGCTAAATCTGAGATCAAATGGTTAGAAGCAGCAATGGTTAAAGTTCCTACAATTGCTAGTGATATAGGTGCTTTTGCAGATATGGTGATAGATGGTCAGACGGGGCTTTTAGCCAAAGAGGACGAATGGAAAGAGAAGCTAGACAGCTTGATTTTTTCAGCTGAACTGCGGCAGAAATTGGCAGAAAATGCCTATCATTTTGTTTTAGAAAATTGCAGTTTAGATAACAAAGATGAAATGGTGACATATTTTGAAAAGAATAAAAACAATAAAAGTTGAAACAACCTTCTTGATATTAGCGAGTATTTTTATCCTGACGTTTATGATTGTCCAGCCAATCAATCGTGTACCTGATGAAAGTAATCATGCTCGCATGACTTGGGAAGTTTTTCATAAACCCACATCCGAAACTTATAAATGGATGGAGAAGATTCCTGCTACACCAGATGTTTCTCCTAAGGACTACAAACAATTATTTACTAAAAAAATTGCTTTATCAAAAGAAACATTTTCTTTTAGATTCACTCTAAAATCCCTCTCTTTTCTTCCTCAGTTAATTGGAATGACTCTTGGAAGTTTCCTTTATCCCTCTGTTGGTGTAATTGTCATGATGGGACGTCTTTTTAATGCTTTGGCTTACATTATAGGAATTTACTTTCTTATTAAGTATTTTAAATATGGTAAGAAAGCTCTGCTTTTTATTTCCCTTTTGCCTATTATGGTTCAGCAAGCTGCTTCACTGTCTTATGATGTGATGAATTACTTGGAGATTATGCTGGTAATTGGCTTTTTCACTAATATTGCTTATAAAAAGAAATATACAAATAAGAATTTGCTTGAATTGTTCTTTATTTCAATTGGACTCTTTATAACCAAGCCTAATAATTTACTTTTGCTGGGATTATTGCCGTTTATTGATTTTGAATTTGAAGGTTTTTTATCAGCTCTAAATAGAGGTTTTTTAGCAACAAAAAACTTTGTTGATCGTTATCGCTATGTTTTCTATATATTGGGATTTATTGCATTTTTCTTAGCACTTCATCTGGCTTTTCGCAATCAAGGCGGATTAATGCATTACGGTCGGGTTTTGCTTAATACTCTCTTTAAACAGCGTCTAAATGGTGATTTGAATACAATTTTGACGATTGGAATATTTGGGTTCTTGGGAAATTTCACCATCCAATTACCTCTCTGGTTAATTTTTATTGATGTTGCAGTACTTGTCATCATTTTCTTGCAATCCCAAAAGGATTTTATGAGTCGGAGCTACACTATTATGTCTTGTTATCTTTTTGTAGTGCAGGTTATTGCTGTTATCTCTATTATGTATCTACAGTGGACACCGATTGTCCTTGGTAAAAATGCACCAGTGTCTGTAGGGGCTCAAGGTCGCTATTTCACGCCTTTTCTCATTTTGCTACTACCAATAGTCGCAAACTTTGGTGTATTGGAGATAAAGGAAGAAAAAGTTAATAGACTAATGGTTGGTACTTTGATTGTCAACTTCTTGATTTCTCTGTATTTAATGGTACCATTTTATTGGAATTTATTAGGATAAGCTATGAAAAAAACTATATTATTTATTTCCCCAACAGGAACACTAGACAATGGTGCAGAAATATCAATTGTTCATTTGATGGAATATCTAGTGCAAACGGGCCATACCGTCATCAATGCTATTCCCGACTACCATGTGTCAGTTCAGCAGGATTATATGGCAAAACTTGCTAAAAAAGGTATCGAAACACTAGCTTTGCCATCTGTTAAGTGGTGGTGGGAAGATGCACCGGGTGGTTTAGCAGGAACTCATAACGAAAGAGTTATATCCTATCAGGAAAATATTGCTGCACTTAGGAAAATCATTATAGACAAACAAATTGAATTGGTCATTACGAATACAGTTAATATGTTTCAAGGAGCAGTTGCAGCAGCCTGTGAGAATATTCCGCATTTTTGGCTGATTCATGAGTTTCCTAATGGAGAGTTTGGCTATTATAAAGAAAAATTAACTTTCATAACTGATTACTCACAGGAAATTTTTGCTGTAAGAGGCGCTCTACAAAAGCAGCTGAAAGAATTGCTACCCAAGCAGAGTATCTTATCTTTTGCGCCTTTTACACAAATTGTTCCTACTGGAATTAAGGGAAAAGCTGCAGCAAAACGTCGCATTGTGTCCGTTGGTCGCTTAACTGAACGGAAAAACCAATTAGAATTGATTAAAGCTTATGGTAAGTTACCTCATCCTAGTCCAGAGTTGATTTTTATTGGTGCTTGGGATGAAGAATATAAGAAAAAATGTGAGACTTACATAGCAGAAAAGAATCTTAAAAATATTCATTTTTTAGGTCATAGAGACCAGCCTTGGGAAGAAGTGACAGCAGCAGATCTTGCTGTCTTCCCTTCAGCTATGGAAACTTTTGGTTTGGTTTATATTGAAGCTATCATGAACGGAATTCCAGTCATTATCTCGGATAATTTGGGTCATTTGTCGGCTTATGAAATTTTTGAAGAAGGGCAGCTATATCCATCGGGAAATGTGGAAATTCTCACTGAGCGAATAAAAGAAGCTTTGGATTCATTTGAACAGTTAAAAGAAAATTCTTTAGCTAATCTAGAAAAGATTCGCAGCCTTTATACTGTTCAGGAAGTTTATCATGAGATATTGGACCGGATTGAAAACCTGACATTTACTGATGGAAATTCCTTGTATCACCTGAAATTTTTATTTGAGTCATCTGTTTCTGCTTATCCTACAAGTTCTTTTTTGAAAAAATTAAAGAAAAAATTGTGTTTAATCCTAAAAGAGTAGAGGGGTCAGGATGATAAAATCATTCTGTTTGAGTTTTTTGGTATCGCATCAGAAAAAGACGGATAAATCAGTATTCTAGTTCATACTATTGGCTGTTTTAACTGCCTTTTTATTTATTGTATTACACAAACGATTTATAAAGTGATATAATAGATTAGATTGCAAAATCTTGAAATGAGGAAAATCATGCAACATGTATTCATCATAGGAAGTCGTGGCCTTCCTGCTAAATATGGTGGATTTGAAACCTTTGTTGAGAAATTAGTGGAGAACCGCATATCTCCTCAAATCCAATACCATGTAGCTTGTTTATCAGATGATGAAGCTTATCATCATTTTGATTACAAAGGCGTAGATTGTTTTACGATTAAAGCGCCAAAACTTGGTCCAGCTCGCGTTATTGCCTATGATATGATGGCAATTAACTATGCTTTGAAGTTAGTGAAAAATCAAAAAATTGATCAACCGATTTTTTATATTTTAGGGAATACAATTGGAGCTTTTATCGCACCTTTTGCTCGAAAAATTCATCATGCTGGTGGTGTCTTGTATATCAATCCTGATGGACTTGAATGGAAACGAACTAAGTGGTCCAAGTCCGTTCAAAATTACCTTAAATATTCTGAGAAAATGATGACCAAACATGCCGATTTAGTCATTTCGGACAATCAAGGAATTGAAACCTATATCAAAAAGTCCTATCCATGGTCTAAAACGACTTTTATCGCTTATGGAACAGATTTGCGCTTGTCGTCTTTAACTGTTCAAGATGAAAAAGTCCGACACTTTTTTGATACATGGGCAAGTAAGGAAAAAAGCTATTATTTGATTGTTGGACGTTTTGTTCCAGAAAATAACTATGAAATTATCATTCGTGAGTTTATGAAGTCACAGACGCAACGAGATTTACTGATTGTCTGCAATCATCAAGGCAGTGCTTATTTTGAAGAACTACGACAAAAAACAAATTTTGACCAAGATGAACGAATTAAGTTTGTTGGAACCATTTATGATCAAGATTTATTGAAGTATATTCGCAATCAAGCTTTTGCTTATATTCATGGTCACGAAGTCGGAGGAACCAATCCTGGACTGTTAGAGGCGCTAGCTCAGACAGATTTGAATTTAGTGCTGGATGTTGACTTTAATCAACAAGTGGCAAAAGAAACAGTTCTTTACTGGGATAAGAAAGAAGATAGCCTAGTTGATCTCCTTCATCAGGTAGATAAACAGTCCGACTTTTCAGACCAAGGTCAAGCTGCCAAAGAAAATATGAAAGAAAACTACACCTGGGAAAAAATTGTGGGTGAATACGAGGA
>ERZ773037.1694-NODE-1694-length-11323-cov-4.479588_pt1 | contig 11323 bp, 18 predicted proteins | sample MGYA00511466_ERZ773037 | MGnify/ENA primary metagenome ERZ773037 (study PRJEB29015, sample SAMEA2738146) | human oral metagenome | biome: human oral; feature: human-associated habitat; material: saliva | place: China | collected 2202 ...
CTTATTTATTAGACCAAATTGCAATTAAAAATATTTTAAAGAAATAAAAATGAAAGGAAGTTTAAAATGAAACTTACGATTTTTGAACAAGCTGTATTAGAAAAAGCATATGAAAATGGTTTGCGTTTTTTAGTACGCGTTAACGAAAAAGATATTCTTTTAGTTGAAAAAAGTCCAAAAACAGTAACACTTGATACTAGCATTGATTCAATTTTAGAAAGTATCGACAATATTATTGAAAAAACAGAATGCATTTCTGATTTTGGTGATTTTAAATTTGCTAGAATTCAAGATGTTATTTCTATTGAAAAATTGCTAGGCAAAGTAGATTGGACTAAAGTAAAGAAAGATACTCTTGTTAAAGTGCGTTCAGCAAATGGCGTAGAACATTTCCGTTATTTCTGTCGTAAAATTGATAATGTTCACGGCATTGAAGTATATCCATTTGGTACAACTTCTGTAACAGCTCCTAATGAAGATACAGAAGTATATTATGATTTTGAGTTGGTAGAAAAATAATGAAATCAACTGATATTCAAACATATACCCATAAAGATGGCAAAATTGTTGAGGCAGTTCAATATATCGGGCAACCTATTTCTGAAGAATGGTTGCCTAAAACTGCTTATGTTTTTGATGATAATGGTAGATTGTTTGTAGCTGGTGAAAGCTATCAATATGAAGTAGACATTACAGATTATATCGTTAAAGATGGTCGCGGATTATTCTTTGCTTTACCAGAACAAGAATTTCTCGAAAACATTCGGTAATATTATATATACCAGTGTAAAATAAAATACAGTAAGAATTAAACACAGCGAAGATATGTTAGTAGCATACATATCTTGTAGTATCTTATCAGAAAAGTAAAAACACTATAAAAGATGTATCGATTGAAACTATCGATTGTAATATAAATTATTTCACATTAGTGTTCTTAAATTTTGGAGATAATTGAGTACACTAATTTTCATGTCGCCCTACGATTTATTATTTTACTTTTTAAATAATAATAGGAAGACGAAACAGAAAGTTAGGAGGCTACGAAATGAGTCTTAAAAAAATTATGTTAATGTTTGTTTTTGTAATTGGTTTATTTACTATGTCTGGTCAAGCTGGTGCTACCGAATTAACTGCGTATACGCATACAGGTAACCCAATGGCTAATGGCGAATGGCCTTACGAAGGTGCCGTAGCATCTAATGATTATGCTTTAGGCACTGTGTTAAATATTAATGGATATAATTACGTGGTTGCCGACCGAATGGCACCTGGCATTCATGGAGTTATAGATATCTTCATGAATGATTATGATAGAGCAATTCAATTTGGTCGTCAGTACGGCGAAGTATACGTCGTAGGATAATTTGAAATCATCTTTTGTTTTTACTCTACTCTCCCGCTGTGTTAACACTGGCTTATTATTTAATTCAAGTATTTTATTTTTTAATATATGACAAAAAACTTTGTTCATGGTAATATGTTGGTAGAGCACATTTACTTGTGCTATTAATTTAAATAAAAAACATAAAAACATATAGTGAATAAAATTGAGGATGTTTTCTCCCCTTATTTTTATAAGGGGTTTTCGCCTCACTATGGAAGCTTACTCAAGTGGATTAAGAGACTAGTCTTGAAAACTAGGAGGCGGTTAATAGCCGTGCCAGAGTTCGAATCTCTGAGCTTCCGCCATGGTAAAGTACCCAAGTTGGACAAAGGGAGCAGACTGTAAATCTGTCGCTTTTAGCTTCGAAGGTTCGAATCCTTCCTTTACCACCATTTATAGCGGAGTGGAGCAGTTGGTAGCTCGTCGGGCTCATAACCCGAAGGTCGCGAGTTCAAATCTCGCCTCCGCAACCATCTATATTTCAATTTATTTTATTCATGCTGGCGTAGCTCAATAGGTAGAGCGGCTGACTTGTAATCAGTAGGTTGTGGGTTCAATTCCTATCGCCAGCTCCATTTTCATAATTAATTTAATTAAAAAATTGGAATATAAAATGTTACAGCCTATCATCAATTTTTTCAAACATCTATTTTTCGAAGAAAAACAATGTAAACAATTTAATGCTTTCGTAGATATGCATCAAATTCATGAAGAAAATGTATTAAATCGTTTATCTACTATCGAAAACAAAATAGATGTATTAGAAAAACAAAAAGCTGCTCTAACTGCAATTCTCGATAAAATTGAACAATTAATCGAAGAATTAAAAGATAGAGCATGAATAGCCTCCTTAAAAAATAACTAAACGGTAATAATATATTGAGCCGTTTAGTTATTTTTTTTAGTAATAAAGGAGGATTTAGATGTTCTCTCAAATGTTAAAAGAAAATGGTGAGTTTTCACTAACTCGCTTCTTAGCATTTGCAAGCTTCATATCATTCATTCTTGTTACTATTATCATTATGGCTGTTAACTTCTTTTTTGCATATGACCCAGGTTGGTATAGTACCTTTGCTACTTCAACAGTAGGTGGTACATTTATCCAACCTATTAATAAGCTCATTAATAGTAAATTTAATACAGCTAAAGGTTCATATCAAGAAATGCCTATCGTAGAAGGCACAGAAGAAGACACCAAGATTTCTAATAAGGACGTAAAATAATATGTGGCAAATTACAGATGACGATGTACAACGCATGGCATTAGCAGCTCAAGGTAAGATTAATAAAATCTATATCCACTGGACTGCTGGTCATTATAACCAAACTTTTAGTGATTACCATATTAACATCACTGGTGATGGTTCTATGTATACTGATACAGATGATTTTACAGAAGTAAAAAATCATACATATCGTAGAAATACTGGAGCTATTGGTATTGGTGTATGTTGTGCATATAATGCAACTGGACAAAATAATTTAGGTCCAGAACCTCCTACTCAAGCTCAATTAACACAAGTAACTCGTGTAATTGCTATGCTTTGCATTGATTTAGGTTTACCAGATGATATCCAGCATGTATTAACTCATGCAGAGGCAGCCGACAATAAAGACGGCTGGTATGCTCATGAACCTTATGGTCCTGACTCTACTGTAGAGCGTTGGGATTTCGATGTGGTGCATGAAGGCGATGAACCACGTTCTGGTGGTGCATGGCTTCGTGGTACAGCAAGATGGCATGGAGCTCAATGGGGTTCTAGCATCTAACATTATGTAATAAGAAAAGACCTTTTGTTTTTTATTAAAGAGATAAAAGGTCTTTTTTTAATACATAATTTTTAATAGTTGACAAAACTATTGAAAACCTTGTATTATATTGGTGTGGGCATTTCGTTTCTCCCCCCTAGAAATGCTCGCATATTCACTCCTATAGGATATAGATAGACAGATTGAACTCCTTTCAAATAAATAAACACATATAAATTGTACGGAAATAATAAAAAAATTTTAACCTCCCTGTTAAAATAAAGACTTATAGAAATAAATACAAACAACAAGATAATTCACCTTTCTTTAAAATAAGATTCTCACAATGATAACTTATAACCGTGGGGCACACGGGGATAGCCTATCGCCTGATTGTAAGACTTTTTAAAATAATAAAAAAGCAAATCTTTGGGTAGGAACCTCATGATTTTGAATCATAAGAGGGTGCCAGAATGCGTCTGTCTGTCTATATCCAACACATGTTCTTGTAGTTCAATTAGAATACCTTTAACTTCAAAGGAGATTTACGTTAAAGTCGTAACAAGAGCGTTAATTATCATATTAGGGGTTTACTTTTCCCCTGCATCGATATTACATGTTTATACTTTTTGAGATGTTTTAATAAACATAGGTATAATATCCAGTTACATTTTTAATGTACAAGTGTGAGATGCGAATAATCGAAGAGCATAAAATATCTTAGAGGCCCAGCTGGTGGAAGGCCAGCATACTTGCTCGTGTGGCGAAAATGGAAAACGCGAAGGTTTTAGAAATCTTTGGTAGTAATACCGTGTTGGTTCGATTCCAACCATGAGCACCATTATATTTTAATTGCTGTATTTTTCAATAAAAAATCCCAAAAGCTAAACTCCCTAAACATGCGAAGGGTACAGCGATTAAAATATATTTACATTAATAGTATAGCGTTAACCATTTTATTTTTAATTTTTTAAATAGAGTACATTGTAAAACTGTTAAAGATTAAGATGCTAAATACATTATAATTTTTTAGTGGTTAAGGCTATACTATTTTTTGTTTTACGACAAAAAGGAAAATAAAAATGAGACAATTAACAAAAGATACAACAATTGAAGATATTATTTTTGACTTAAAAGATGATGGTCAAAATGAATTAGCAGAATGGCTTCAAGATAATTATATTGTTAATAAAGCTATTAATGAGGAAGCTATGTGTCAAGATAGCTATGATGAAGGCTATGAAGTTGGTTACGATGATGGCTATGATGAAGGCTGTAACGATGCTTCTGAAGAACTTAATATTGAATCTTATGAAAAAGGTTATAAGCAAGGCTTAATCGATGCTAAAAAATCAAAGTAGGTTACATTCTATAGCCTAATTACCAAAAGCCTTTTCGGCATAGAATTATAAGCAGTGGTATGCTTGACTTGGGTGTAAGTCGCCAAGCATCGATATCTATTCCGATGTTAAAAATAATAGAGTAGTCGTTTTTGTGCACCCACTTTTTGCGACGATAAATATTAAAACTGGGGGTATCTTAATATTCAGAGGTTATGTATATTATGCACATATTAAACCTTTTATTTTTATTCTAGCCTCTGAATATTTCATGTTTCTGATAAGGTAATTGCCTTAGAAGAAGCCTTTATCATTTTTAGAAAAGATGTGTTTACAAAATTTTCATTTTAAATCTCCTAAATAAATAAAATAAAAATTTACCTATCAACCTTATAAAAATTCTAGTACAATCAGCACATCTTTTCTAAACTATTTATTGACAATATATTTTTAATAATATATAATTTAATTATCGTACACGAGTAGCTCAGTTGGTAGTAGCACCTGACTGTTAATCAGGTTGTCGCTGGTTCGAGCCCAGCCTCGTGTGCCAATTACATTGTGCATTAAATGTACAATGTTTTTTTTACTCAAAATAAGAAGGAGAAGAATAAAATGCCTAGTTGGATAGAAGGACAAATTAAATTTCGTGGTACGCATACTAATCTTGTAAATTTTCTTGAAAAAGGTATTTTAAAGCAATCCTTTCGAGAAATATTAGGCGGAACTTATCATATGATTGAGCCTGTTATTAAAGTTAAAGAAGATTATATTTATGGTTTGAAAGAATATTTAATTATTAAAAACTTTAATAAGGCTATGATAACTGAACATCATTATGAAATTCTTTTTAAAGATGATGCTAAAGAAGATGAATATATTTTTGTATCAGAAATTCGTAGTGCTTGGGATTTATCTAAGAAAGAATTATTAGATTTAGTTAATGAATTTCATATTGATGTAAAAGGTCATATGTCTGAATTTGGTAGCTGTACTGAATTAGATTTTGAAGTATTACGAGATGGTTCTGTTAAAAGTTATATACATACTAATTATGAAAATAGCACAGAATATACTTGGCAGGCTATTACTCCGCTAAATGGTGGTTAATGTGCTTATTGAAGACTATAAAGAAAAATTTTTAAAAAGACTAAATGAAATGACAGCAAAAGAATTAACTGCTATATTTGAAGAAGTATTTGGTCCAGAGTTAAACAAAATAGAAGAGGATATGAAAGAAGATGAATGAAGATATTCGTTTTAAAATTGTTGAAGAGATTTGCTCTAATTTAGAAGAATATCTTTATCAACAACATAATCAAAATTATATTGCTCCAGTGCATATGAATATATTAAAACATATATCTAAGAAAGTAGATGTTATGTTAGGTGTAGCGACTGGAGATTATACTGAAGAGGAATATAAAAGTATTTTAGAAATGGAAAAGCGAGGGTAAAGTTATGTATTTTATTATTTATATCTTTATGAGTTGTTTTGCATTTACTTTATCTTTAATGCGTGGCCATGATGTACGCGAAAGTTATATGCGTGCACCACTAGGTCCTGTATATATTGTATATGCAATTTACCAAATTCTTGTTGGCGACAAAGTTGTTTATGATAAACGAAATCTAAATAATGAAGTGCAAGAACAAGAAGAAAATAAAAAAGAAGATTTAGAAAATATTATTATTAAGTTTTAGAGGTGAATTAATTGTTATTTCACTATATTTTATTATTAATTAGTGTTGCATTTCTTATTATTGCTTTATTTATGTTAATTACATCAGTTAGATTTTTAAAAGATAAAGAATTTAAAAATGAAATGAATAGTAGCCTTAAATATCAACAATACGGTAAAATGACAGATAAAGAAGTGATTGAATATGGCTCTATTGCCGTAGCTATATTCTTATTTTTAAGTTATTTATTTTATCGTTTCGCAGGTTAATCATGGATTTCTATAAAAAAATACAGTCAGATATTCATTATCTAACTGCGAAAGAAATTGCACAGATATTAGGTATCTATAATCAAAAAAATGAAGTAGATGCTAATTTCGTAAGAAAATATTTTAATTATTATTTACCAGATAATACAGATAAAATATATTATTCTGGCAGAAATTTAACTAGAGTATATCCATTTCAAGATAATGAAGATTATTTTAATGTATTCGTTAAATTAATTAAAGAAGTATTTGATTCTACCTATTTGGCTAAGGGTTTTTGGTCAAATACTATTATTGTAATTAATAATAAAGAATACGAATTGCAAATTAATTTAGATGAATTCAGAGTTACATATAAAATAATCTACAAAAAACTCTTGAAAAAAGAAAATCTTTCGGATATACTATAACTACATTTAATCTATTATTTAATTTGAAAGGAAATTACTATTATGACTGAAATGACTATTCGTGCAGCGTTGACTAAAAAGAAAATGCTAGACAAACAAATTAAAGAAATGAGCAGAGAAAATTTCTTTGCTATCGTATCCAAAAATGAAACATTTATTGAAGGTATGACTCGTAAAGAATGGGAAGAACGAGTGCAGGCTCGCTTTAATTCTTTTAACGATAAAGTAAAATATCGTGATGCTCTTAACGTAGCAATTTTGCATGCTAATGCAATTAATTTAATTGATGTTCCTAAATTTAATGGTTTAAATTCTAAACCAACAAAAGAAATGGAACGAATTAGTTTTGCAGCGGCAATTTCTCGTAAGGGATATTATACTGAATTATTGCAATACGTAACTCGTATGATTAGTGTGCGTAATGAAGCAAGTTCCATGTTCAGCACTCGTGTTCGTGAAGCTGAATCTACAGTACGTAATCGTATGAACGCTGAATATGGTAATACAGCTGTTGCAGTGTCTTCTTCTGAACGTAATAAGCGTGAAGAAGAAATGCTTAAACAACTGCTTCCAGATTTTTTGGACCCAAATAAATTGTCCACATCTCTTGAAGATGTAAAAGATTTCTTGGAAAATTATATTGCTGAAATCGATTCTATTCTTGGTCATGCTACAGAAGTAACTATGGTTATTGTACAAGACTAATAAATATATTATCATAATATAAATCATATTGCTGGTATATCGAAAAAATTTCTAAGATATACTCCGGTTTTTATTGGTATAGTTGGTAGTTCCGGTCAAAATAAAACCAACTATACACTCATATTAAACATGAAGAATAAAATGGTAAGTTGCTCAGTTAACCACCTGCATAGATAAAGAATATGGTGGAACTGGAGTGATTAAAAGCGAGTTCGGGATTCTCATGAAAATCTCTAATCATTAATCAATAATCTATTTTTTGTAATAAAGATGAATTATGGCGGAAACGCATATGGGAACATATTACAAGATTAAGCTATTAATCATTAATTTAACTCGTAATCCATTATTATTAAGTTCTTAATGTTTAATCTGAAATCATTATAAAAATCCTACGGTTAATTTTTCGCTTTGGTATATGGCATTAAATTTTTATAGTAGGCTGATATATCGGCAATATTCTATCGGAACAATAAGGTGACAGTCTTAGAGGTCCGCATTTTATATATCGAAAAAGACATGGCTTTAGTAGCTATGTCTTTTTTAGATACCTTGTATTATAATGGTATGCTATTTAGTATTTTAATATTATTTGAAAGGAAGACAAAATGGCAGAAACAGTATATGATAAGTTGTTGCAGGATAGAATTATCTTGCTAACGACTGACGTAAATCCATTGTCTGCTAATGACGTAAAAGCAAAATTATTATATCTTGAGGCAGAGGACCCAGATGCAGATATTTATCTGTACATCGATAGTCCTGGTGGCGAAGTGCATACTGGTCTTGGTATTTATGACGTAATGAATTACATTAAATGCGATGTCAATACAGTATGTATTGGTGAAGCATGTTCTATGGGGGCTTTTTTATTGTCTAGTGGAGCCAAAGGCAAACGATATGCATTGCCTAATTCTCAAATTATGATTCATCAGGTATCGGCTGGCACTCAAGGCAAAGCAACAGACATGGAAATCTCTTTAAAGCATGTACTTAATTTGAAAAATAAATTAAGCGAAGTCATTGCTAAAAATACTGGCAAAGATATTGAGCAAGTTAAAGCAGATATGGAACGAGATAAATGGCTTACAGCTCAAGAAGCTCTTGAATATGGTTTAATTGATGAAATTATGGAGGTAAGAGAGTGAACGAAGATATTGCAAATTTAACGTGTAGTATTTGTGGTAAACATTCTGAAGATAATCCGAATGTAGTTATGTTACGTACAAAAGATACAGTTATTTGTTCTGATTGTATTCGTAGAATGTATGATTGCGTAGCTCCTAATCTTATTCCAGTAGAAAATTTCGAAGAAGAAACTACTCCTGAAGACCAAGAGCGAGAAGAATTTCAAAATAAATTAAGTATTACACCAAAAGAAATTAAAGAACATCTTGACCAATATATTATCGGTCAAGAAATGGCTAAAAAAATGTTAGCAACTTCTGTCTATAATCATTATAAGAAAATTAAAATGAAAATGAATAATCCTGATAATCAAGATATTCAAGAAATAGACAAATCGAACGCATTAGTTGCAGGTTTTAGCGGTTCAGGTAAAACTGCAATCGTTAAACATATTGCTAAAATTTTAAATATTCCATTTACAATTGCAGATATTACATCTTTCTCTCAAACTGGTTATGCAGGTCGAGATGTAGAAACGATTTTGCGTGATTTAGTGTCTGCGGCAGACGGCGATATTGAAAAAGCAGAAATTGGTATTGTGTATATTGATGAAATCGATAAAATTTCTCGCAAACAAAAGAAAATCGCTACTTCTGCTGACCCAGCTCATGAAGCGGTACAACAAGGTCTTCTTAAATTAATTGAGGGTTCTGTTGTAGACGTTCCTAAATCTGGTGCTAGATTAAATCCAACACAAGATACAATTAAAGTAAATACAGAAAATATTTTATTTATTATGTCTGGTGCTTTTGAGGGCATCGAAGATATCATTAAAAAACGTCTTGGTACAGATAAAAATAAAATTGGCTTTGGTTCTAAACTTCCTGTAAGCAAAAATAAAGAATCAGTAGAAGAGGAAAATAAAATCATTAACCAAATTACTGTAGAGGATTTAAAAGAATTTGGTATGTTACCAGAATTTTTAGGGCGTACTCCAATTGTATGTGCAGTAGAAAAATTAAATGAAGAAACACTCGTAAGAATTTTAACGGAACCAAAAAATGCATTAGTAAAACAATATCAATTATTGTTTAAAGAAGATGGGTTCGATTTACAATTCAGTGAATCTGCATTAAAACAAATTGCACATGAAGCAATTGAACGTGGCACAGGTGCTCGTTCTTTGCGTGGCGTGATGGAAAAAGTTCTTGGTGACGTAATGTTTGATTTGCCATCTTTAAACAAAGAAGACGGTTTAATTATTTATGTCGATACTATCGAAGCAGAAGATGAAGACAGAACAGATTGGCATATTGACCAATTAAAAGTATTAGAAGAAAAAAGTGAGGAAAAATAAAAATGGCAACAATGACTGAGACATTTCGTGCCTTAATTAACAAAGCAAATGAAAATCTAGGTATGGTATCTGACCCAGCTAAAAAAGCTGAAATTTGTGCAACTTTAGCATTAGCTGTTGCAACTACTGGTCTTGTAACTGAAGTAGATGATAAAGTAGTAGAAGCAGTTAAAGTCGTGAAAGAAGAAACAAAAGTTACTGGTCGTGAAGCTCTTCAAAAAGAAAATAAAGTAATTGAAGAACAAACTCCAGCTGTAGAAGAAACTGCTCCTGCAATTGAAGAACCAGCTAATGACCGTGATGTAACAGTAGATGACACATGGGACGATGAATACTGGGTAAATCATTTTGCTAAAGAATGTGAATATCTACAAAATGCAGTAGAAGAATACGGTGAAGAAGAAATTAACGAAGCAGTTAAATTATTCTCTCAAGGTAACTATCAAACTGTAGAGGATATCCAACCATTTAATATTGTTGCATTCGTAACATATTTGAAAGAACTTACTGAAGAAGCTTAATTTTTGTTTACAAGATAAAATATAATCAAGTATAATATAAGTACAAAGATTATATTTTGTCTTTGTATATAAATTTTTTAGGGTGAAAAGGTATATTTGTTTTCACTATTAAATTTTTTAATGCCCTAGATGGCAAGAAAGAAGGTTTTCAAATGGCAGTACGTAACTCTGTACACCTAATCGGTTTTATTCCAAAATCCGAAAAATTTGTAATTAATTCTAAAGTAAACGAAGAAGAACTTAGTAAATCTTATTATCGTGGTTTCTTGAATGTTCGTCGTGATTTTAAAAATAAAGAAGGTCAATATAATTACGATTTGATTCAAATCACAGCATTCGGTGGTACAGCTAAATATTTGGCAACATATGCTAAACATGGTGACCAATTAATGATTGAAGGTGAAGTTCGTCGTAGTGATAATTATGAAAAAGACGGCGAAGTTGTTCATGGTCAATTGTACATTCATGTAAATAGTGCAGTTATTGTAAGTGCTAATCCTAGCGAAAATTCTGGTACAGCTACTCAAACATCTGCTCCAGCAGCTCCGAAAGCACCAACTGGTGGTTCTCCACTTAAAAAGAAACTTTTCGGTAAATAATAATTAGAAAAACCCCTGGTCTTTATATCAAAAATATAGTATAATATAAGTGTCAGTAGTCATATATTAAAAAATGACTATTGGCACTTTTTACTATTTAATTATATATATTTTCAATATGTATAATTTTTTATTTTTATGAAAGGTGGTGATAAAGTGAATAAACAAGAATTAG
>ERZ773037.1700-NODE-1700-length-11307-cov-18.733825_pt1 | contig 11307 bp, 5 predicted proteins | sample MGYA00511466_ERZ773037 | MGnify/ENA primary metagenome ERZ773037 (study PRJEB29015, sample SAMEA2738146) | human oral metagenome | biome: human oral; feature: human-associated habitat; material: saliva | place: China | collected 2202 ...
TGGCTGGTGAAGGTACGGCGCGAGTAATTGCGATTGGCGACGACACGAAAGCTGGCGCGATTAGCCAAGTCCTGAAGCGTTACAAACCAGAACTCACGCCTCTTCAATTGGCGATTTGGCGCGCAATTTACTTCTTGACTTACGGCGCAATTGTTCTGTCGTTACTTATTGCTATCGTCTATTATTTCTCTGGCGATAACGTCGTCGTCATCCTAAAAACCATAACTTCGGCGGCGGTTACGGTCGTGCCTGAAGGTTTATTGTTGGCGAGTTCTCTGCTTTTGGCGTTCGGCTCACTGCGATTAGCCCAGGCGAAAGTCTTGCCACAAAAATTGTCAGCAATTGAAGCCATGGCACTTCTGAATTTGCTGGCCGTAGATAAAACAGGCACCTTGACTAGCGATGAAGTTACGCTTGAAAAAGTAGTGGCGTTCAGTGATAAGATTGGCTATTCGGAAACTGACATTGCCAGCTTTGCGGTGTTAATTGCTCATGAAACCAGCGGCGGAAATATCACTGGTCGTGCGATTTTGGCGGAAGCTACGTCGCCAAAAAATACGAAAGTTTTGGAAGTGATGGCGTTTTCGTCGGCGCGTAAAATGGCGGGCGTGAGGGCTGATATTGACGGTGAAATTCGGACGTTAATGATGGGCGCGCCAGAGTTTGTGTCGAAGTTGGCGCCAGTAGATAAGGAAACTCAGAAAAAGCTGAATGATTGGGCTGACAATGGTTTGCGTGTGTTGATTTTGGCTGAATTTTCGGACGATAAAACCAAATTGAAAGACTTGAAAAACGGCTCTGGAACGGCAATTGGTGCGGTTGTTCTGCGCAATTCCCTGCGTCATGGCGTTGTTGAAACGGTGGATTTTTTGCAGAGCCAAGGCGTAACTATTCGCGTAATCTCTGGTGATAATCCGCGCACAGTTCAATATATCGCCAAAGAAGCTGGAATTAAACATCCAGAAAAGGCAATTTTAGGTGAGGATTTGGCGGCGCTTAGCGAAGATGAATTTAATAAGGCTGCCGATACTTACACGATTTTTGCCAGAGTTTTGCCAGACCAAAAAGAACGCTTGATTAATCGATTCCAGCAATCGGGAAAATTCACTGGTATGGTCGGCGACGGCGTAAATGACGCTTTGGCGCTAAAAAAGGCTGACCTCGGCGTGGCGATGTACGCTGGCGCCCCAGCGTCGCGTCGAGTTTCTGACATTATATTGCTCAACAATTCGTTCACTTCTTTGCCGATGGGGATGAAATTGGGCAATCAAATTATGCAAGCAATCGAAGTCATCGCTATTCTGTTTTTCCATAAAATTATTTACGGCGTAACGCTTCTTCTTGCGACGATTCTCATCAATATGAATTATCCGTATTCGCCGCGCCATATTACATTTATGAATATTTTTCTGGTGACGATGCCAACTCTTATGTGGACGCTGTTTCCGCCAGTGCCGAAGCATCGAATAAATCCGAAGAGATTCTGGCACGATACTTTGCTGGCTGTTACGCCGATTGCTTTAATTACTGGCTTGACTGTCGCGTTCACCTATTGGATTACCTCTGTTATGTTCCCCGGCCACGCCGCAGAAGTTGCAACGATGACCGTACTTACCGCGACTTTGTTTGGCGTATATTTGGTGTTCTTGGTGGGAATTATGCTGGACGTAACCATCGATAAATCCGCCAAGCGCGCTCGTTTGCTTTATCTTCTGTCGGTGATTATTGTGGCGGCTGGAAGCTTTAGCTTTGGGTTCCTGCGCGACTTTTTCGATTTCACTGTGCCAAATTTGTTCATAATGTGGCCAGCTGCTGGCGCAATTGTCGTAGCGATGTTAGCCCAGCTATTCATTGCTCGCTGGGCTGGTCGGCGAATTGTTCGGTAAATATTTTTAATTTTCTTTGACTATCTTCTTTGTGGATTGTATTTTCTCGTCCGCATAAAGAACCACGTCTTTTATAACTAGTTTTTGTACGGCAGAAATAAGAAGTTCCATATAAGAAAAATCTATTTTTCCGTCTTTTGTTGGAAGTTGCATTTTGAAATTAAAACTCTGGGAGCTTCTAAGTTTTTTGCCGTATGAATATTTTCCAAGCAATGTTTTTTCCATAGCAGTCGTAAGATATAGCATCGCTTCTTTAGAATATTGAGTTTTGTCGTTCCAGTATACGCCAGTGTCATCTCCAGCGCCAAAATCATAACTTCTATAAAAGCTATTACCGAAAATATCTATGGTAATAGAATTTTTAGGGAATAAGGCTATAGGATTTGAAATGTACCCAACAACTCCCGTATTGGTTCTACCTGACATAACGAAAGGTATATTGCCAACAATTTGGTCGTCCTTTTTCAGTCGTCTACCTTGCTTGATTTTATTGAAAATATCCTTGAATTTGCATTTACCAAACATTATGCTGTCATAAGCGTCTAATGCTTCCTTCTCTTCACTAGACAATTCGTAATTGTCTAGTCCGCTTACCGTCAGGTAAGCGGAAAGTTCGCGTATACGCTCCTCTTCGAGTTCGCGTATACGCTCCTCTTCGAGTTCGCGTATACGCTCCTCTTCGAGTTCGCGTATACAAGCGTCCATAAATTCAAAATCTATTTTTCCATCTTTTGTTGGAAGTTGGATAAACTCTTTTTTTACTTTTTCCCAACCCGCCTTGTCAGTCCACGCAAAGTTGCCATATATAGACTTCGCAATCGCACCTGTTAAAAATAAATACTGATTATCATTAGGCAATTCCTCTTTAAACGATATAGCGTAAGCATCTTGCAATACTGTAAATTCTTTATTCTGGTAAAAAGTTGCTCCCGTATTTGCTCCATTTGCAGAAATAGAGATTACATTTTTTAATATAGTGGCATTATCTCTAGGAGCATAATTATTAAGTCCTTGGTTTTCAATACCCGCAGTCAAAACAGGAAGGGTAAACTCTGCTATTTTTTTTGGCGATAAATCACCTACCTTCATCTTTAAATTATTCGTTTTTAATTTCTCAAACAAATCTCCGATTCTATATTCGCCCCACTGAACGTCTTTAAGCTTTTTGTTCAGTGAGGAATCTATTTTCCCAGGCGGTTGTCCTCGCTCTTATTTTTAAGTAAGTTTGACACTTCCCATGCCAGATAGTCAGCCACAGTCTTTTTAAAATCCTCTAACGTCGGTCTTGTATCTATTGGCGCCGTCTGATTCCAGTCTGAGCCGTTTTCTGGGTCAATATGCCCTTCGTAATATTCTTTTTCCGTAAAGATGTTTAGCTTGCTCTTTCCGAATCGCACAAGGTCTACTACTTCCTGGTATCTTTCTTTTGCCTTGTCAGTGTCTCTTAGATTTACGCTAGCCTTTTTCCTATTAGTCCTTGTGTAGCCGTCGTTTGAAAAGTCTATGAATTTAACGACTTCATCTTTTTGGTGTGCTTCTCCCGCCCTAAACACGTATATATTTGTCTGTACGCTTGATTTACCAACGAATAAATCTATAGGCATTTTAATACTTGCAAGTAGTGTATTCTTTGCGAGAATCTTCTTATTGAGTTCCTTTGCTTTTCCGCTACCTGCTGAATTTTGAATGATGATGGCTGCGTATCCTCTGTCCATCATGGAAAGCGCTTTTTCTACGAAAATCATTCCATTGCCCTCCGCTGAATAAGGCGGATTAAGCACAAAGGCGGTTGCTGGGAATTTTTCATCTGTTTTTCCAAACCCATATTTGCCATCAAAATCAAGAAGCGAGTCTTTATTTAAGATGTTTGAGCTTCCATCTCCCATGAGTATCATGTTTAGGATTGCAAGCATATAGATATTTGATAACACCTCTAATCCCAGAAGCTGCTCCGCTTTTATTTTAAGTTGTTTTTGCTCTAACTCTAATGGAGATGTTATTTTTGCTTTTGCGTCTATAATCATCTCGTTCATTGCGGCAACAAGTAGACCTGCGCTTCCTGTCGCAAAGTCCCAAACGTAGCTGTCTTTGTCTACTCGAGCAAGTTTTACTAAAAGATTAGCGACATAAGATGGTGTTAATACTACGTCATTTAGCTTATCTTGCGTAAAGCCAAGCCACGAGTACATTTCATTAAATAGCTTACCTGTAAAGTCTGTAGTCAGTCCTATCTTATAATAAATACCCAAGTCATCAACTATCTTTGAAAATATTCTCTTAAGCTGACTTTCTCCGTTTATCGGCTTATTAATATTTTCAGATAATAATGTGTTTTTTAGAGTCCTTACGATAAGGTCTTGTTTTGTCTTAGGTAAGTTTTTCTGTTTTAAGAACGCCTCTATCTTTCTAACAATGATATCTCCATCTGTATTTCCCTCTTCTGTAGATGATTTTAATTCGGATTTTTCAAGCGGTCTTACTTTGTCTGGTATTCCGAGCGTTGCCATAATTGAAGCTGAAACAAGATACACTCTGTCATTTTCGCTAAGCCCTTTTTCATTTGCATAGATGTCATTGTTAAGCTTTACGAGGCTTGCATTTATCTCTTTCTCTCTTTTATCTTTGAGTGCTTCCAATTCTTCATTTGATAAAGAGAGTTCGTTTACTTTTTTAATAAAATCATTAAAATTTTCTTTTCTCAAAAACGAAAGGTCGCTGTATTTTCCTACTTCTTGTCCAATACCCAAGTTATCTTTGGACACATAATAAACACCTATGGAGTGTTCTATCTCGCCGTTGGCTTTTTTATATCCCGTAACACCAATAGCGATTACGTCAGTGTAGCTTGTGTAGTGAAGTATGGCATTTGCGTAGTGTACTGCGCCATTTACAGCATAGCTATTGATATTTTTGTAGTTGGGCTCATTTTTGCTTGTTCTGTTGTCTACTCTGCCATCTTCGTCAAGTCTAATCAGTTTATCTTTATAACCTTTGTACTCTATAAGTATTGGGTAGTGATTCAAAGCTTCATCTTGCAATAAAAGTTTAGCGTCTGGTCTGTTGCCGCCTGCGCCGCCGCTCTTTGACTTATACTCGTCTAAGGCTTTGTCTATTTCTTCATTGAGGCTTTCTTGCTCTAGCTTGTAATCTAATTTGTAACTTTTAAGCCAGCCGTTCACGAGGTCGGCAATTTTTGGTTCTATAGATTGTTGCTTAATCATTTTTACTCTCCTTTTCAATATTCTCTAGCTTTCTTATCCAAAACCACAAGGTGTTCAATGTGCGGCGTCCTCGGGAAGAAATTGTAGCCTTGATGGTGCACAATTTCATATTTTTCCTGAAGTAGGCTGACGTCTCGCGCTTGCGTGACTGGATTGCAGCTCAGATAAATAATCCGAGGCGGCTCAGTTTCCAGCAGTCTATTAGTAACATCCGGGTGAAGTCCAGCGCGCGGCGGATCAACGATGACAATTTGCTCGCCCGTTATATATTCCAGAGATTTTTCGCTCGGCGCCAAAATCGCCTTGGCATTCGGTCGATTCAATTTGGCAATATTCCTCTGCATTTCCGCGACGGCATGTTCGTTAATTTCCACGAGCGTCACGTCATCCCCCCCAATTGTCAAACCGATTGTCCCAACGCCAGAATAAAGGTCGAGCGTCGGCATTTTTTCATTGCAATTAATCCACGCTTTCATATCGCTCAGGGCTTTTTCGTAAACGGGAATGTTGACTTGGAAAAATCCTTCGCAGGCGTAGTTGAAGGCGACGTCTAAAATCGTGTCGCTCAGTGTTGTGTCACCGAATTTGTTCAAACGTTCGGTGATTCTACTGGCTGGGCTTTTGGGGTCGGAATAGATTATTTCGCCACCTTTGGCTGATAATAATTTGGCTTCGTCCTCGGAAATCAGGTTTTCTATCTTATCTTTTATGTATAATTGCCAGACGGCGTTTCCCTGTTGATCTGAGCGGATTAAGAGGGTTTTTAATTGACGCGCGACAATCGGTTTTTCTCGTAAGAGGTCGCGGATTTCAATTGCCAATTTATTTATGCTCGGATGCGCCAAGCTGGTTCCGTCAACGATGACTTTTCCCTTGCCGCCACGCTTGAAAAACGCCAAGTCCAGAGTTTCCTTTTCGTCGTCGTCCGTTTTGTCGCCGAACCAACTGAATTCAACTTTATTGCGATAATTAAATTCTACGCCGTCAGAAAATACCTCGATTTTTTCAGGCAATGTGATGTTGTGAAGTAAAAAAGCCTCTTCGATTAGCGACGCTTTGTATGATTGCTCGCTGGGCATCGGCATTATTTGCCAAGGACTGGTGCTTAAATAACTATTTTCATCTTTCGGCGTAATTCGCTCTGGACTTTTCTCGATAATTTCCGCTACTATTCCCTCGACGAAGTGAGATTTTTTCTTTGTTACGCGAATCGTTACAAGCTCTTTCGGCAGTCCTCCCCAGACGAACGCTTTGCGGCCGTCGTCAAGTGTCCCGATGGCTTGCCCGCCGCCAACGATTTTTTCCAATCTTAAAGTCTCAAAAATTTGTTTTCTCATTAGGTTATATTATATCAGGATGTGTGGATTTTTTCTGGCTGGCGTGCTATAATCGTCATTGTCCTGGCAATAGTGGGACGTCGCCAAGTGGTAAGGCACTGGGTTTTGGTCCCAGCATTCGCAGGTTCGAATCCTGCCGTCCCAGCCAAGCTGTATAACAGAGTGAGTGACAAGGTTCCGTGACCTTTAGCTACCATGAATAACTACCTCTGTTGTAAAGCTTGGTCAAATAGGAATTACCGTCCAGTCCGTAATGGCTGGACGGTTTGTTTTGTGATTAGGTTCTGTGGCCTCCCAGTAAGATATACTTAAATCAACTAGGATTAGGTGCTTAAGAGAAGAAGGCTTATTGGTTAATGAAGGCTAGTGTAATTCAGCTATTGTAAATAAAACTTTTATAAAGTATTAAATAACTTTATAAAGTTAGTTATAATAGGAATATGGATTATAAAAAGAAATTACAAGAAATCGTGGACGCCAGTGGTCTTTCACAGCAGTCGCTTGCTAATGATATAGGGGTATCTTTGGTGACCATTAATAGCTGGATAAATGGCAAGTCAACCCCAACTCGCAAGGCTCTACTATCAAAGATTGACGCCCTCTACAATAAATACGTAGAGGTCGAGGATGAAGAATTAATGGACGAAAAAGTTAAGTATTATGGCCCTAGAGACCTAGCAACTGCCTTCTATATCAGTTCAGTCATAGAATTGTTAGAAAATTTTGATGAAAATAAAACAGGTTACACTATAAACGATATTTTAGAGCTATACAACGTTTATCTGTATGTTGATAACCTGGTTCTTCCAAAAGATATCTGTGACAAAAAGCTGAATGAATACATTGCACTAAAGCCTAAACTGCTTAAGGCTATTGGCTTATTTTTCAGTAGAATAAACGAAAATAATGTCTTTGAGATAGTCAAAGACGTAAAATTCGACTATCACGAAGACCTTTTGAAGATGCTCTCAGAGCACAATTGCTACGATAAAATTACGTCAAATATAATGCTTCAAGCACTCAGTTCTTCAAAGGTTGTCATGTCGAATATACTGGCCAATAAGCAAATCGTAAAGCAATATAATCAAGACATACGAACGCTTATTCTATCAGACATAAAGAATGCTGAGTGCATTATCCAAAAATATTTCGAAAAAAATGAACGTCAAGATATTCACTTGCCTCAAAGCCTCACAAAAGAGGATGTAGGCGATCTATTGGAGCGCTATATAAATAGTGCAGACGCAAATCCAAACTACCTGCAGCTAATTGCTCGGTCGAGACCAATCCCAGGGGCAGGTATTGATGACAAAATAAAATTACTTGCAAAGCAACGATATGCCGAATGGAATGATAACTTCTTTAAAGAAAACAAAGGCAGCTTGCTATTTGCGACTGAAATAACACTGTCTGATACTCAAAAAGAAGCTGTTGATATATCGCGCGATGGTCAGACCGTTAGGTTTACCTATAGTAAAAAATGGCTCAAAGAAAATTCTGATAATCTGTCGGTATTAAGCAATTTTATACATATCTTCCCGATCGCAAACAAATACATGCTCCTTACGTTACCGTCTTACTCGTCACAACTAGGGATATTTGAGCGCTTTATGAAAGTCACTGGGCGCGAAGAGTATCCTGAGGGTGTACATTTCCAATTTATTGATCAAAGTACGTTTGGGCAGGTAATGATGTATGAACAATTTCTGCGATCGGAAGGTAAAGAGCTTGAAAATATCATTGCCTGGTACTTTAACGATTACCTAAAAGATACCTTTAGTGCTGATGGCTTTAGCTATGTAGCGTCAAGCACGGGCGCTACATACTTCGAAAGATGCAAGCATGTTTTCAGCGAAATGGATAGTGTTATCAAACAATTTAAGCTATATGCCGAGAACGGCAATATAAATCAAGAACTTTTGGCGATTGCATCTAAGTCTCCCGACTATAAGGAAATTCCCAGTCAATTATCTGACAAGTACGTGTATGTAACGGAAAGTCCTGAGATTTTTGAAGTAATACACTATCTTTTTTCTGATCAGTCGAGGTTGACATATATAAATGACACTCTCCAAGATAAGGACCTCACAAGCCTACTTACTAATTATGAGGTTAAATACCATGACTTTCACAATTACCAAAAACAATCTCTAGACAAGCTCATCGCATGGGGGATTATCAAGAAAGAGCCGAAACGCCTAGTGTTCAAGAACAAGCGACAAATACTGATACTAAAAAACCTATTCCAGATGGAAGCGCTAAGCTATCATCGCCACTCGACTGAAAGTAAAGCTGAGATAGATGCAATGGTCAGTAGGGGTTGGCTTGTAAAAGAGGGGTCGCTTTTAACTAAGCCAGAGGCAGACTATTTTAGCTACTACTTAAATCAAAAAGAATTCAGCAGTGGACACGACCTTCGAAATATTTACATGCATGGAGCTATGTCCAAAGAGGACAAGGCAGATGAAGAAAAGCATTATAAAACATATATTATAGCCTTGAGGCTGCTCATCGCTTTGATTATAAAGATTGACGATGATTTCTCTACTAAGCTTCGCGGCGTAAAGTAGTTGGCTATTTGGTGCTTAGACGCCCGACTCGGCCCCGATTTGGCTTGTTTCGGTCAGGTAGCGGGAGGGCTCAGGATTCTTTTCAATATAATCTTCTAAAAATCATCCCCGCTAAAACATCAAAAAGATACAGACGACTATTACTGGGGAGTGGCATTACTTGGCAATATTTCAGTATCGAAGGATAGCTTCAGTGATGCACTGCATGATTCAAAATCCCAGGAACCCAATCTAGTCTAAAGTGATAATCGTCGATTCCTCAACTTAAACGCCCCATCAATACCCTTCACAAGCTCAGCCTGCTGCCTATAGCTACCTGTCGTCAGCACATAGCGACCATATTCCTCGAGGGGCTTTGTTTTGTCGTAATTAACGCCATGTGCTCTCAGCGTATACTCAACGATGTTCATATGATGGGAGATGGTCCGCGCTAGCTCATCGCTCACTTTGATATGGTTGCAGTTCTCTTCCAGAAAATCGCCAGGCTGAACGATAAGGTCGCGTTCATTTATTGCTCTTTCTGGGCAGTCAGGCCCTCCCGTAGAGCGAGGTCTTTCATTTCTTTATATCTGGGAGTCTATGCTCATCGCCTGTCGCTCATCGGATTCGCTCGATTTGCGCGCGTATAGGCAATATTTTTCAATATAACTATTCTCATTCATGACAACAACACATTGCCCAATTTCCCCTGCAAAGTCTAGCGAATAATGACTAATAAAATAACCATTTTTATGGTATGATTACAGAGTCTACACATTACGAACAGTAAGCCTCAACGGCTGTCCTTTTTTGTTAGCACCGATGAAGGTGCCATTACTGAGCGGGCTCGCCTAAAGCTTATGCAACGGAAAGGAATACCTAGTAAAGCGTATGTCATCGATTATCATATCTCAAAATCAGCAGCATTCCCAGCGGATTGACGAGTCGTCGTTTGACAAAGAGGATTCACTACAATCCTATCTCTATGACAATCCCGACATTATACCGATTTACGATATTGATGAAGATGCACGTCTGTATATCGCAGCTCGTGAATTTAGCACGGAACACGGACCGATTGATGCTCTTGGATTCGACCATGTAGGCAATGTCTATATTATTGAGACGAAGCTGTTTCGCAATGCTGATAAGCGCCGCGTTGTAGCGCAAATGCTCGACTATGGTGCGGCGCTGTGGCGTCATGCGACAAGTTTTGATGCTTTTTTGCAACAGGTTGATACGCACACGAAAGATCATTTCGGTCATCCATTCCGCGAGCATTATGAGCAGTTTTTTGGCTTTGATGATGCGAGCGAACAAATGCTTGCCATGCGGGATAATTTGGCCGAGGGCAATTTGAAATTTGTGGTGCTGATTGATCAAATAGATGAGCGTCTGCGTGATGTGATTATGTATATCAATCAAAACAGTAAGTTTGATATTTATGCCGTTGATTTTAAGTACTATACGCACGATCAGCTTGAAATTGTCATTCCTCGGCTCTACGGAGCTGAAGTGAAAAAGACGGTTGCTGCGAGTGGTTCATCTGGTCGCCGCCAGTGGAATGAGGCGGATTTCTTTGCAGCCGTTAATGGTAACCGCGAGCTTGTTTCTCCCGAGCAGCGGTCGGTTGTGTATGCACTCTGGAAATGGGCGAAGCGACATGATGCACAGATTAACTGGGGTACTGGTGCGATATGGGGTAAGTTTAGTCCAGTGTTTAAGAAAATTGGACATACCCGCTCATTTTGCTCAATATCAATTGATGGCGCGACTGATATCAGCTACTGCTATCTTGACGAGCAGGCTGATCGCGTACTGCTGCGTGATATTCTCAAGCAGCATATTGGCGGCGTTTGCCCTAATGTGACTGATATTGATGCGAGCGAATTGTCGCGCAAAGGCCCAGTGTTGCCCGCCAAGATTATGGTGCAAATTGTTGATAAGGTAATTGCTGCACTTGATGAATTTATCGAAAGAAAGGAAAAAGATGAAAATCAATAAACTTGCTTTACAGGCATTTTATGAATCACACAGAGACGAGTACTTGCGGCGACGATTTTCTGGTGACAAAGCCTTATGGGATGAATCATACAAATGGGATATATTGCCGCGCCTTAATAAAGAGCTGGCGGCGTACGACTCGGTTAATGGTGACTCGATTGCAGAGATCGCGCATATTGTAACGCACCATACAAATACTAGCAATTTTCTTAACTGGCGTGATATTGAAGACCTAAAAGCTCTTCTATTGCGCAAAAATGCCCATTCGGTCCTGAGTGAATTATGGATTGCAAAACCTGAAACGGCTGCG
>ERZ773037.1703-NODE-1703-length-11280-cov-4.830468_pt1 | contig 11280 bp, 10 predicted proteins | sample MGYA00511466_ERZ773037 | MGnify/ENA primary metagenome ERZ773037 (study PRJEB29015, sample SAMEA2738146) | human oral metagenome | biome: human oral; feature: human-associated habitat; material: saliva | place: China | collected 2202 ...
AGCCTTTGGCATCTGAGCCGTGACATTGGATACAGTAGGTATTGAAAAGGTTTTGACCGATAGCTTGTGCTTCAGGATTTTTAGCCACTTGGTCAATCGGCATTTTGGCAAACTTAGCATACACTTGGCCGTATTTCTGTTCAGCTTTGGCAACCTCTTCTTCATACTGACCGTGGCTAGTCCAGCCCCAAATACCTTTAAAGTCACCGACACCCGGATACATGACCAGATAGCCGATACCGAAGGTCCAAGTGCAGACATACAGCCAAAACCACCAACGCGGCAGCGGGTTGTTGTATTCTTCAATACCGTCCCATTCATGACCTGTCGTTTTGACTTCTTCGCCCTTTTTAGGACGCTTCACAACGTTTTGGGAAAGCAGCAGCCATGCCAAGCCGATAAAGCTGAGCACGACAATAACTGCAATGTATATATTCCAGAAATTGCTGGTAAATTGGGATGTTGTGTTCATTCTTTTGCTCCGTGATCACGGACTAAACTGTTATCGCCCGTCTTTTTCAGACGACCCTTTATCATCATTGTCAAAAATACTGTTGGCAGCATCATCGTAGTTCTTTTTATTACGTCGATTAAAAACAATATAAAGCACTAAGATGAAACTGATAAAAACCCAAACAGTAAAGAGCGAGCGAGCCCAGTTCACGTCCATGATGTTACCTTACGTTTTTCAATGCCAAGCCTAAGCCTTGCAGGTATGCAATCACCGCATCCAGCTCTGATTTGTTTGCCAAAGCTTCAGGAGCTTTTTCAATTTCTTCATCGCTGTAAGGCGTACCGACTTTACGCAGGGCTTTCATATGTGCCACTGTTGCTTCGGCATCGACTTTGTTGCGGGCAAGCCATGGGAAAGCAGGCATATTGGACTCTGGCACAACGTCGCGCGGATTCAGCAAGTGGATGCGGTGCCATTCATCGGAATAGCGGCCGCCTACACGAGCCAAGTCCGGACCGGTACGTTTGGAACCCCATTGGAACGGATGGTCATAAACAGACTCACCGGCAACGGAGTAGTGGCCGTAACGTTCGGTTTCTGCACGGAACGGACGAATCATTTGAGAGTGGCAGTTATAGCAGCCTTCGCGTACGTAAATATCACGACCGGCCACTTGCAAAGCGTTATAAGGTTTCACACCTTCAATAGGTTGGGTTACAGCCTTGGAGAAGAACAGCGGCACGGCTTCAATCAACAGACCTACGCTGACTACAAGCAGGGTAAATACAATCAGGACGCCGACTTTTTCTTCAGCTAATTGTTGTAATTTCATTTTGGTAGCCTTTTCTTATGTTTTTAGTGGTGCTGGGTTTGAGACACCGCGGGAATCTCGGCATCAACCGCTTTGCCACTGATGGCTGTACGGTAAACGTTGTATGCCATGATACACATACCGCTCAGGTACAGCAGGCCGCCGGTGAAACGAATCATGTAGTAAGGCATGGTACGTTTAACTGACTCTACAAACGAATAAGTCAAAGTACCGTCAGCATTCAGAGAACCCCACATCAGGCCTTGCATCACACCGGCAATCCACATCGCGGCGATATACAGAACCACACCGATGGTTGCAATCCAGAAATGCGCTTCAACCAATTTGGTGCTGTACATTTCGTTTTTACCGAAGAGGCGTGGGATCATATAGTAAACGGAACCGATGGTTACGAAGCCTACCCAACCCAATGCACCGGCGTGAACGTGTGCAACAGTCCAGTCAGTGTAGTGGCTCAGAGCGTTAACAGTTTTGATAGACATCATCGGACCTTCGAAGGTAGACATACCGTAGAAGGACAGAGATACGATCAAGAATTTCAAAATCGGGTCAGTACGCAGTTTGTCCCATGCACCAGACAGAGTCATAATACCGTTGATCATACCGCCCCAAGAAGGTGCGAACAGGATCAAAGACAATACCATACCCAAAGATTGAGTCCAGTCAGGCAATGCGGTGTAGTGCAAGTGGTGAGAACCAGCCCACATATAAGTGAAGATCAAAGCCCAGAAGTGGACGACGGACAAGCGGTAAGAGTAAATCGGACGGCCTGCTTGTTTAGGTACGAAATAGTACATCATACCCAAGAAGCCGGCTGTCAGGAAAAAACCCACCGCATTGTGGCCGTACCACCATTGAACCATCGCATCAATCGCACCTGCGTAAACCGGGTAAGATTTCATCAAACCGGCAGGGATGCTGATATTATTGACGATGTGCAACAGCGCAACGGCCAAGATAAAGCCGCCGTAAAACCAGTTGGCAACGTAAATATGTTTGATTTTACGTTTGGCAATCGTACCGAAGAATACGATAGCGTAGGCAACCCACACCAGCGTAATCAAAATGTCGATAGGCCATTCCAACTCGGCGTATTCTTTACCTTGGGTGTAACCCATAGGCAAACTGATGGCCGCAGCCACGATAACGGCCTGCCAACCCCAGAAGGTAAATGCAGGCAGCCAACCGCCAAACAGACGGGTATTACATGTACGTTGAACAACGTAGTATGATGTACCGATCAAACCGCAACCGCCGAATGCAAAAATAACCGCATTGGTGTGCAAAGGACGCAGACGGCCGAAGTGGAACCAAGGTCCGATATTGGATAAATCGAGGGCCGGAGCAAAAAGCTGGGCAGCGACGATAACGCCGACCAACATGCCCACAATACCCCAAACTACAGTCATGATGGCGAACTGGCGCACCACTTTGTAGTTATAAGTTTGTGTGTCCATGGAAGTCTCCATAAATTATGGGTATAAAAAATTTTTATCTCACCCCAACCCCTGCATTTACGAAAAGCGCAATACGGCCAAGGCTCAAATTTTTCTAAATTTAACATAGACACCACAACATGCCAAGCAAAATTACATTCCATATTGCATAAAACCTTTAGTGAGACATAATCTCATTTCTTTTATAATCAATAATTTATTTAAACATATTCAATAAATAGGGCACGGCATTTTTTCAAGCCTCCTTTTTCGTACAGATTTATTGATATAGATTAAACCCAACCTTTTAAAACACTTATTCTTAATAAACTTTAGCAAACTATACGATAGCCATGATTAATTACAAAATTACCCCCAACTTTCTGTCTCATGAATGGCACATCACCTTATCATTCACCCAACCCAATGATTATGAAACAGAAATCAGCCTACCAAACTGGGTTCCCGGCAGCTACCTCATCCGTGACTTTGCCCGCCACATCACGCACATAAGCGCGCGCTGCAACGGCAAAGCCCAACCGCTGACACAAACCAGCAAAAACCATTGGCAAACCCCTGCCCTCAGTGGAGCGTGGGAAATTTACTACACTGTTTACGCATTCGACTTATCCGTTCGCGGCTCGTTCCTCAGCACCGAGCGTGGCTTTTTCGACGGCGCGTGTCTATTCTTAAAAGTCCACGGACAAGAACACCGGCCACATCAAATCGAATTTTCCACCCTGCCGCACACATGGCAGATAGCCACCACCCTGCCCCAAACCTCGGCGACCACTTTTCAGACGGCCTCATACGCCGAGCTTATCGACCACCCGGTTGAAACAGGCATCATCGAATTTCTCGAATTTGAAGCACAAGGCATTCCCCACCGTATTGCATTAAGCGGCATCTATCCCGATTTTGACCGCGCTCGTTTCCTCGCCGATATTCAAAAAATCTGCGAAACCGAGTTGGCGATGTTCCCCTCCCCTGCCCCGTTTACCGAATACCTTTTCTTACTACATCTGGGCGACAACCTCTACGGCGGACTGGAACACATCAGCAGCACCGCCCTTCTTGCCGACCGCCACAGTCTGCCATCTTACGACATGGGCGAAGCCGACAAAGCCTATACCGAACTGCTCGGTCTCTTCTCCCACGAATACTTCCACGCATGGAACGTCAAATCCATCAAACCGGCCGTCTTCGCACCTTACAATCTCGACCAAGAAAACTACACCGAGCAACTTTGGGCATTTGAAGGCATTACTTCCTACTACGATGACCTCTTTCTTGCCCGAAGCAAAATCATCAGCCCCGAAGCCTACCTTACCCTGCTTGCACAAGGCATCACACGCGTACAGCAGACACAAGGCCGTCTGAAACAAACACTTGCCCAATCCAGTTTCAGCGCATGGGACAAGTTCTACAAACAAGACGAAAACAGCCCCAACGCCATCGTCAGCTATTATCAAAAAGGCGCACTGGCCGCACTTTGCCTCGACCTCATCATCCGTGAAAAAAGCCAGGGCAAATACACCCTCGACAGCGTGATGCAGCAACACTATCGCGACTGGTGCAACACCCATCAAGGCATACCCGAAAAACACTGGCAAACCCGTTGCCAAGAAATAACCGGTTTAGATTTAGAAACCTTCTTTCAGACGGCCTTATACAGCACCGAAGACCTTCCGCTCGCAGAATGCCTGCAAAGCGTAGGTGTCAAACTCGACTTTATCCCCCTACCCCGCCAACACGGAGGAGCATTTGCAAGCGAACCCCAATCGGTTACCCCCGCCAACGATTTGGGTGCACGTTTTAAACAAAGCAGCGACCATGCCGTCCTGACTCATGTATTTAATGGCGGTAGCGCAGAAAATGCCGGACTCTGCCCGCAAGACAAAATCATCGCCTTAGGCGGCTATGCCTGCAACGACCTTGCGGCTCAGTGGAGCAAACTGCCTATCGGCACGCGCACCACCATCCATTTCTTCCGCCAAGGCTTGTTGCGCGAGACCAGCATCACAGTCCAAGCAGCAGAAGCCAATACCGCCCTGCTGCACATTACCGATCGCCAAAAACTCGAAAACTGGCTTTATAATGACTAAACCTTATTTTTAAACAGCCACCTCTATACAAGACAGTTTGAAAATATCTCACTTGAAGGAACAGCCATGAAAAAACTTCTTATCGGAACACTTGCCCTATTTCTCAGTCTGCACTCCGCCGCTGAACCTAACACTGACTCGACAGAAAAGCTTCCAACCGAGAAGCTGAGTAAAGAAGTTGCCGTCTTCTACAAAAACCCTTCTAATACACGCGCGGTTAACTTACTGGACGGCATAGTCAAAGCCAATCTCATGCGCCATACCACCATTGCTTGGGCCAGCCAAGTCCTACAAAAATATCCCCAAGTCAGCACCATTTGGTGCAACAAAATTCGTACTTACCACGATAATGCACAAACTTTTGCTGCCTATACTCTCGCCATGACAGGTACACCTCAAGCCAAAACATGTCTTAACAGCCTGACATTAGATGCCGCACTTAAAAACGGAATCGAACAAATCGAAACCTTCCATCCACTTCAAGAACCGATGGTTTCTCCTGCATCACTAGATTTTCTATGGGTAACCTACTATGCAACCGGCAATCCCAAGGCTATTGAACGCATTCTCAACTACATTATTAAAGCCCAAACAGCAGCCGAACAACATCCAAATCATGTAGACCTCATGCTTGCTTCTGCCATTTGGTCAACCCGCTCCAATATGGAGCAAGACTCAACTATCGACAATATCGTCCGCAAACATATACAAAACCAATCCCAAGCAAATAAAAAACTATTGGAACAAGCCTTATTGAAACCTCAAGAGCAATAACATCCATCATCAAACTTTAGAAAAGGAAAAACTATGCCCATCCGTAAACTGACCGACTCCCTCTATATCGCTCCCCAACTGACCGAAGCCGATGTCCAAGAAGCCGTACGTCTCGGCATCCAAACCATCATCTGCAACCGCCCGGACGGTGAAGAAGAAAACCAACCGGCTTTTGCCGAAGTGCAAAACTGGTTTAAAGAGGCCGGCATCAACCAATTCTCACACCAGCCCGTTGTCGCGCCTCAAATCAACGCAGCCGATGTTGCAGCCTTCCAAAATCTGTTACAACAATCTCCGGCTCCTATCCTTGCCTTCTGCCGTACCGGCACTCGCTGCTCCTTGCTTTGGGGTTATCATCAAGTGCAACACGGCGCATCCGTAGCCGAAGTAGTTGCCGCAGCCGAACAGGCAGGCGTCAACCTCAGCAACTTTGAAGCCCGCCTGCAAGAAGCCAAAGATAAAGGTTTGGCTTAATACCTAATTTATATCGTAAATAGTAGCCCTTAAGGCCATCAGGCCGTCTGAAACCGATTATTCAGACGGCCTGATGGCCTTAGCTTATTTTTAATTTATTTCCACTATCTTGGAGATATATTTTCTAAATTAAAACAGAATTGACCTGTGTCAATACCCCAATCCTATTTTCATTTATAATGCCTTCCAATGATTCAGGGCCATGCCCGAATCTTCCAGTTTCCTCGATAAGAGCCAGCTCTCTTATTAAATGATTTTTCTTTCCTCTTGATGTGTGTGTGTTTGGGTGTGGCTGAGTGCCACCCCCTTTTTTTATACCTACCCTCTTGAAGGCCGTCTGAAACTTTCAGACGGCCTTTTCTTTCCCCTAGCAAAAATAGTATAAAATCCCCTTATCGTTCAAACCACAAACCCCAAACACCATGGTCAACAAACTCACTCCCCCTCCCAGCCTGCCCGATCCACAAGACCTCCGCGCCGTTATCGCCTACAACATGCGCCTCTACCGCGTCAATCACGGCTGGTCGCAAGAAGAACTCGCACGCCAATGCGGACTCGACCGTACCTACGTCTCCGCCGTCGAGCGCAAACGCTGGAACATCGCCCTTTCCAACATCGAAAAAATCGCATCTGCGCTTAAAATCGCCCCTTACAAACTCCTCCTTCCGCCGCAAGAAATGCTCCGCCAAATGACCGAGCCTGCCGATACCCAAGCCTAATTTACAGCCAGATACCATCATGACCGCCGCCCAACAAGCCATCCAAACCTACCAGCAGCAAAAAGCAGCAGCAGAAACTGCCTACCGCCAAAACAACCGCCCTACCGCTTACTTCCGCGACCATATCGCCGCTGCCGAAACCCTGCTGCAAACCCTCTGGCAAATCCACTTCCCCGACAGCAACGACATCAGCCTGATTGCCATCGGCGGCTTTGGGCGTTGCGAACTCTATCCCCATTCCGACTGGGACTTAGCGATTATTTCCTCAGCCCCATTTTCAGACGGCCTGCAACAGCAAACCGCCCAATTTATCCAAACCCTTTGGGACGCACGCCTCAATCCGGCCATCAAAAGCGGCAGCATAGAAGAAATCCTCCAAAGCACCCAAAACGACATTACCGGCGAAACCGCCTTTCTTGAAGCACGCCACCTACAAGGCAATGCCGACCTTACCGCCCAACTTCTAAACAAACTCAACACACGCCGCGACACAGCCGCCTTTATCGAAGCCAAACTCCTCGAAATGGAGCAACGCCATACCAAATCCCAAGGCACAGGCGCACAACTCGAACCCAACATCAAAACCTGCCCCGGCGGCCTGCGCGATATCCACACCCTGATTTGGACAGCCAAAGCACAAGGCATAGACAGCAACCCCACCGCCCTCGTTACCGCCGGCGTCCTCACACGCACCGAAGCCGGCATGCTGGCCCATGGCTACCGCCGTCTCGCCAACATCCGCATTCATCTCCACCTTACCGCCGACCGCCCCGAAGACAGGCTGCTTTTCGACTACCAGTCCCAAGTTGCCGAAAGCTTAGGCTATACCCAACCCGACATCCGTGGCAGAAGCGAAGCCCTGATGCACACCTTCTACCGCGCCACCAAAGCTATCAAACAACTCAACGGCATCCTTATTCCGGTTCTCAAAAACCATCAAACCTCCAGCCGTCCCCAACATATCCACCCCATCGACAGCCACTACAAACGCATCGGCCACCAAATCGCCGCCAACGACCTTGCCCTGTTCGAGCAAAATCCCGAACACATCTTCACCATCATTCAAACCATGCAGGAGCAAAACATCACCACCATCGAGCCGCAAACCCTGCGCGCATGGTGGGCGGCCACACGAAAAATCAACGCCCGTTTCACCCAAAATCCAGAAAACCGCCGCCGCTTCATCCAATTCTTCAAACACGGCACCGGCCTTACCCAAACCCTCCGTTTTCTCAACCTCTACGGCGTACTTGGCCGCTATCTCCCCGCATGGGAAAAAATCACCGGCCTGCTCCAACACGACCTCTTCCATATTTACCCCGTAGACGACCACATCCTGACCGTCGTCCGCAATATGCGCCGTCTTGCCATCGAAACCCACAGCCACGAAATGCCCGAAGCCAGCGCCATCATGCAGGCCTACCCACGACCGCACATCCTCTACACCGCCGCCCTGCTGCACGACATCGCCAAAGGCCGTGGCGGCGATCACGCCAAAGAAGGCATCAAAGACGCACAACAATTCGCCGCCGACCACTACTACACCGAAGAAGAAAGCCACCTCCTCGCATGGCTGGTTGAAAACCACCTGCTCATGTCTACCGTTGCCCAAAAAGAAGACATCCAAGACCCGCACGTCCTCCAAGCCTTCTGCCGCCGTATTCCCACACGCGAATACCTCGACGCACTCTACCTGCTTACCATTGCCGACATCCGCGGCACCAACCCCAAACTTTGGAACACATGGCGCGCCAGTCTGCTCCAAACCCTCTACCACAGCACCGCCGCCGTTTTAAACAGCAAACACCACGATCCCGAACGCCTCCCCAACCGACGCGAACAAGCCTCGACCGATCAGCTCACACGTGCGGCCGTTCCCCTCAAAAACCAACAAAAACTCCGCCGCATCCTCGGCAGCGCATACTACGTCCGCCATCAGACGCGGGAAATCCTCTGGCACACCGCAAACCTCGCCTACGACACCCAAAGTCCGGCCGTCCGCAGCCGTATCCTCCCCCAAAGCAACAGCCTTCAAGTCATGGTATTCATGCCCAATGGCGACCGCCTCTTCGCACGCCTCTGCCGCATCTTCAGCAGCCACCGTTTCGACATCCAAGCCGCCCGTGCCTTCATTACCGAACACGACTACATCCTCGACACCTTTATCCTGCAACTTCCCGACAATCTCCCGCCCGAAGAATATCCCGACCGTCAAAGCGCACTCGAAGCCGAACTCAACAGCTTCATCCACGGCAATACCACCGTCCAAAAACAAAGCGGCCGCCCGCACATCAGCCGCCGCATCCGCCACATCCCCATTCCGCCTACCGTGATCATCACCCCCGAAGAAGATTACCCCGGCTGGCACACCATAGACATCACCGCCGTCAACCGCCCCCACCTCCTCGCCGACATCGCCGAGACCTTCTTTGCACACAACATCAGCCTGCGCTACGCCAAAATCACCACCTTGGATCAGCGCATTGAGGACAGCTTCATCACCTACAGCCCATCCCTACAAGACCCGCAAACCCAAAACACCCTAAAACAAGCATTGATCGAAGTCTTGACCCCATAAAGGCCGTCTGAACATCTTAAAAACATAGGGTGAGCATTTTTTGCTCACCCTAATCGCACCCAAAAATATAAACATCTTGAATATACCCTTCTAAAACACTCAAGAAATCCAAAGCCTTAAAATTTAAAACCAGAACTTCCTTCTGACATAAAACTACATTCTAAAATCATAATACAAATGAATATGATTCCAATAACAAATTTTCATTCACCTATTACACCAAACCTTCTTTAAAAATCCTTCCTTCCAAATTTTTTCCTCATCTATATTCAAACAAAATACGCATACAAAATAAAACCCATAAAAAACAAAAAAATAAAATCATAAAATATTAAACCTACCGATTAATCCATAAAGATACCGTCTATCTAAATCAATTAACATATTATTGAACAAGCTTAATTTCTGACAAAAAACGTCACACACCCAAACTTGCCTCCTTTCCCTGTCACAAAAAACACAAAACTGACAAAAAACGTCAACCCCCTAATTTCCCTAAAATCCTGAAACTTTCAAACAAAACCACAAAAAACTTAAAAATTAAAAAATAATCCCAATAAAAACAATAAACAAAAAATAAAAAATAAATTTTCTAATCAGTTTTGCACACTTGGCACACTGACTGCTTGAAACAACACATCCGATAAGGCCCAAGCCTCAAAGCAGCAAGCCCGACGGAAGCTGTATATTCCTTCTTACTTTATGGTTTACTCATAATACATAGTGCCAAGCACATTACGGACTTTTTACTTAAACATAATTATTCACACTTTCAAACTGGAGTTTTAATCAATGAAAGCAATCCAAAAAGGTTTTACCCTGATCGAATTGATGATCGTCATCGCCATCTTGGGCATCTTGGCCGTAATTGCTCTGCCTGCATACCAAGACTACACCATCCGCGCCAAAGTATCTGAAGGCTTGGGCCTCGCAGCTCCTGCAAAATTGGCCGTAGTTGAAACTGCTGCTGCACTTGGTGGATTGGATCAGGTTACTACTGCAAATAGTGGTTATAAATTTGCAGCAACTAAATATGTTCAAAGCATTGAAGTTAAAAATGGTGGCGTAATTAAAGTTGTAACTAAAGATACTGGAGCAGCAACAAATCCTGCATTTACCCTGACCCCAAGCCAAGCAAAAACTGGCACTGGAAACGCTGCAAAAGCTAATATTGAAGCACCAATCGAGTGGACGTGTACTAAAGATGCTGGTGAAGATAAACACTTGCCTGCCAACTGCCGAACTGCTACTCCTGCTGCTAATAATCCATAATTTTCACATCAGTAGCATTTTTCAGATAAAAGCAAATCCCATAATAATTATGGGATTTGCTTTATAAAAATAAAAAACTTGAAAACGATACGCTCAAATGAATACCCCATTTCAAGCCCAAAAAGGTTTTACCCTGATTGAGCTGATGATAGTGATCGCCATCCTCGGTATTCTGGTTGTTGTCGCCATACCCACTTACCAAAACTATATCGGTAGGGCGCAAGCCTCCGAAGCACTATACCTTGCCGATGACCTGAAAACCGAAATCAGCATTGCCTCAGCGGTAAATAACCGCCTGCCCAATGCAGAGGATGTCAGCAAACAAGGCGCAATCGGCGTTACCGCTCAACGCATCGGCGGCACATACATCCAAAATGGTGGCGTAACTGTAGAAGCAGATACAGGCAAAATCAGTATTCCTTTCGATAAAGGCCAAAACAAAGGCAAAGTCCTGACCCTGACCCCTTATCGAATTAACAATGACTCGACTTGGTTGCTTAACTGGCAATGCGGCGGAACACTGGATCCGATGATGATCCCCGCCATGTGCCGCGATAACTCAAACGGATAACAACCAAGCCCATACCCTACAAAAAAACACAAAAATACATCGCGAAGAAAACACCCCAAACAAAG
>ERZ773037.1715-NODE-1715-length-11245-cov-5.346470_pt1 | contig 11245 bp, 10 predicted proteins | sample MGYA00511466_ERZ773037 | MGnify/ENA primary metagenome ERZ773037 (study PRJEB29015, sample SAMEA2738146) | human oral metagenome | biome: human oral; feature: human-associated habitat; material: saliva | place: China | collected 2202 ...
GTCCAAGAATCGCACAAAGGCACATACGGCACGCTTGCCATTATCGGCGGCGCAATGGGAATGAGCGGCGCAGTGGTTTTAGCAGCCACAGCCGCGATGTATCAAGGGTGCGGCAAAGTTTGGGCAGGCTTCAACCAAGCCGCGCTGCCTTTTGCCATCATTCCCGAACGCCCTGAAATCATGCTCGCCACTGCGACCCAACTGATGGAGCGCAACGATGTCAGCGCACGTGTAATTGGTTGTGGCTTTGGCTTGGACGGATTATCAGAGCAGCTGCTGCCCAAAATCCTGTCGACACACCATGACCGGCCTTTATTGCTCGATGCAGATGCCTTGACACTGCTGGCCCGTTCTCCCGAATTGGCCGAACGCCTCAAATCGTACAAACATATCGTCCTGACACCCCATCCGGCCGAAGCCGCCCGCCTACTCGGTATCGATACCCAATCAGTTCAAGCCGACAGACAGAAAGCCGTAACCGAAATCAGCCAAAAATATGGCGCGACTGTCGTATTGAAAGGCCATCATACATTAGTTGCCGCAACTGACGGCATGATCTATACCAACACCAGCGGCAATGCCGGTTTGGCCACCGCCGGCAGCGGCGATGTCTTAAGCGGTATGATCGGCAGCCTGCTGGCACAAGGCATTCCGGCATTCCAGGCCGCCTGCGCCGGCGTTTGGCTGCATGGCGCGGCAGCCGATGTCATCAAACACAGCAGCCAAATCGAAACTGGGATGCTCGCCGGAGAAATCGCACCTGCCGCCCGATGGCTGCGCAATATTTTATCAAAAGAGTAATACCGTCTATATCATAAATACAAATTGCAGGCCGTCTGAAAATCAATCTCTATTTTCAGACGGCCTGGTTTATTTTTAAGTCATTTTGCAAATTAAGGTTAAGACGTGTATCCTTGACTTCCCTTAAAAACAACTTCACAACATATTATCATGAGTATCCTCAATAAAATCAGCAACTTTATTGGAAAAACATTTTCCCTTTGGGCGGCGCTCTTTGCCGGCATCGCTTTTTCCGCACCCGACACCTTCAAATGGGTCGGCCCTTACATTCCTTGGCTTCTGGGCATCATCATGTTCGGCATGGGCTTGACGCTCAAACCTTCCGACTTCGATATTTTGTTCAAACGCCCCAAAGCCGTCATCATCGGCGTGATTGCACAATTCGCCATCATGCCGGCAACCGCCTATCTGCTGGCCAAGCTGTTGAACCTGCCTGCCGAAATCGCAGTCGGTGTGATTTTGGTCGGCTGCTGCCCGGGCGGTACGGCTTCCAATGTAATGACTTATCTGGCGCGCGGCAATGTGGCTTTGTCGGTTGCCGTTACGTCTGTTTCTACCCTGATTTCCCCACTGCTGACCCCTGCCATCTTCCTGATGCTTGCCGGTGAAATGCTGGAAATCCAAGCGGGCAGTATGTTGATGTCCATCGTCAAAATGGTTTTGTTCCCCATCGTTTTGGGCTTGATTGTCCATAAAGTCTTGGGCAACAAAACTGAAAAACTGACCGATGCGCTGCCGCTGGTTTCCGTTGCCGCCATCGTGCTGATTATCGGCGCGGTAGTCGGCGCCAGCAAAGGCAAGATTATTGAAAGCGGCCTGCTGATTTTCGCGGTTGTCGTACTTCACAACGGCATCGGCTATCTGCTCGGCTTCTTTGCCGCCAAATGGACCGGCCTGCCTTATGATGCACAAAAAACGCTGGCCATCGAAGTCGGTATGCAAAACTCGGGCTTAGGTGCCGCGCTTGCCGCCGCACACTTTGCCGCCGCGCCGGTCGTTGCCGTTCCCAGCGCATTGTTCAGCGTGTGGCACAATATCTCCGGCTCGCTTCTGGCAACTTATTGGGCAGCCAAAGCCGATAAAAATAAAGAATCCTAAACGCCTTTAATCATCAGGCCGTCTGAACAGGCATAAACGAAATCAACGATTTCTGCCTAAGCTGTTCAGACGGCCTTTATTTTGAAATCAAGCAGGGTTATTGTTTCACCGCTTCGATTTGGATATTGATGTTAACTTTTTTGCTCATGCCGGCACTTACCAGATAATCCAAGCCCCATTTGGTACGGTCGATGGTGGTGCTGAAGTCGCCGCCACACACTTCTGCTTTTGCCATCGGGCTTTGGTAGCAGTTGAATTTGTCGGCTTTGAGTTTCACCGGCGCAGTTTTGCCGTTCATGGTCAGATTACCGTCAACGGAAAGCAGTTTTTTGCCGTTGAAATTGAATTTGGTGGATACAAAACGGATTTCAGGGTATTTGTCTGCATTGAAAATATCGGCAGATTTCAAGTGTTGGGTAAAGTGGTCAGAACCGGTTTGCAGTTTGGACAAAGGCAATACAATATCGATTGAGCCTTGGCGTTTGGCACGGTCAAATTCCAAATTACCGGTCAAACCATAAATACCGCCGACGTTGGTGCTGGTGTTGAAATGGTCGATGGCAAAGCGGGCATTGGCATGGAATTCGTCCACTTTATAAACAGCGGCAGACGCAGCAGAAGCCAACATGGCCGAACACAATGCAAACATGATTTTTTTCATCGTCTTATCCTTAAAAATGTGAGAAGTTCCCTATCATATCACTTTTTGATGCCAACATCTTTTGTAACTGAGAAAGACAGCGTTTTATCCTAAGAAAACTTCAGGCCGTCTGAACGAGAGGACAGCAAATTCAGGTGAAGCAAATACAGTTTAGTTTTATTACAAAATAGCGTGCTTCATCGCTCGTAATTGGTATAAAATACCGAGTTATTTCTACAACGGGCCGCCAAACTACCAGCCTATTTCAGACGGCCTCAGCATAAAACAAAGGAACAAAAATGCCTGAATACCGCTCCAAAACCTCTACCCACGGCCGCAATATGGCAGGCGCGCGCGCATTGTGGCGTGCGACCGGCGTAATGGAAACCGACTTCGGCAAACCGATTATCGCCATTGCCAACTCCTTCACCCAATTCGTTCCAGGCCATGTGCACCTGCATAATATGGGTCAACTGGTTGCCCGCGAGATTGAAAAAGCGGGCGCAATCGCCAAAGAATTCAATACCATCGCCATCGACGACGGCATCGCCATGGGACACAGCGGCATGCTGTACTCCCTGCCCAGCCGCGATTTGATTGCCGATTCCATCGAATACATGGTCAATGCCCACTGCGCCGACGCGTTGGTGTGCATTTCCAACTGCGACAAAATCACCCCGGGCATGCTGATTGCCGCCATGCGCCTGAACATTCCGACCATCTTCGTTTCTGGCGGCCCGATGGAAGCCGGTAAGGTTATCGGCGTGGCCAATATTCAGCCTGAACGCCGTTTGGACTTGATTGATGCCATGATCGAATCGGCAGACGACAATATCACCGACAAACAAGTCGAAGAAGTCGAGCAAAACGCCTGTCCGACTTGCGGCTCCTGCTCCGGCATGTTTACCGCCAACTCCATGAACTGCCTGACCGAAGCACTCGGCCTTTCCCTGCCGGGTAACGGTTCATACTTGGCGACCCACGCAGGCCGCAAAGAATTGTTCCTCGAAGCCGGCCGCATGATTGTCGAAATCACCAAACGCTATTACGAGCAAGACGACGAAACCGTGTTGCCGCGCAGCATCGCCACCAAAAAAGCGTTTGAAAACGCCATGACCATGGACATCGCCATGGGCGGCTCTACCAATACCATTTTGCACCTGTTGGCCGTTGCCAACGAAGCCGGTGTCGATTTCAAAATGGCCGACATCGACCGCCTGAGCCGCGTTGTACCTTGCATCTGTAAAACCGCGCCAAACAACCACGACTACTACATGGAAGACGTGCACCGCGCAGGCGGTATCTTCGCCATCCTGAAAGAATTGGACAAAGCGGGCAAACTGCACACCGACGTGTACACCATCCACGCGCCGACCTTGAAAGACGCGATTGAAAAATGGGACGTGACCAATCCTGAAAACACCCATGCCATCGAACGTTTCAAAGCCGCACCCGGCGGCGTGCGTACTACTCAGGCGTTCTCGCAAAACCGCATGTGGAAAACCCTCGACCTCGACCGCGAAAAAGGCTGTATCCGCGATGTTAAACATGCCTACTCGCAAGACGGCGGCTTGGCAGTATTGTTCGGCAATATCGCTGAGCGCGGTTGCGTAGTGAAAACCGCAGGCGTGGACGAGAGCATCCTCAAATTTACCGGCCGCGCCCGCGTGTTTGAAAGCCAAGAAGCCGCCGTCGAAGGCATTTTGGGCAACCAAATCGTCGCCGGCGACATCGTCATCATCCGCTACGAAGGCCCCAAAGGCGGCCCGGGCATGCAGGAAATGCTGTATCCGACCAGCTACCTGAAATCCAAAGGCTTGGGCAAAGCCTGCGCCTTGTTGACAGACGGACGCTTCTCCGGCGGCACATCAGGTCTATCCATCGGCCACGCTTCTCCTGAAGCGGCAGAAGGCGGCGCAATCGGTTTGGTACACGAAGGCGACACCATCGAAATCGACATTCCAAACCGCAGCATCCACCTTGTCATTTCCGATGAAGAGCTTGCCGCACGCCGTGCCGAAATGGAAGCACGCGGCAGCAAAGCGTGGAAACCGGAAAACCGCGACCGCTACGTCTCCGCAGCCCTGCGTGCCTACGGCGCGATGGCGACTTCCGCCGACAAAGGCGCAGTACGCGACGTATCGCAAATCGAACGTTAATTAACCTGACTTAAGGCCGTCTGAACGCTTTCAAGTGTTTCAGACGGCCTTCATTCAAACGGACAAATATGGACAAATTCATTTTAGCGATGATCGGCATGGCCATTGCCCTGTTGATTATTATTGGCGGCGGATTTATCGCTGTCGAATATTTCAAATCCCATCCTGAAGCATTCCAAGTCAAGCCGCTATCAAAATAATCATTTAACGGCATGAGTTTCAAGGGGAAAGAGCCGTAGCTCAAGGCCGTCTGAACGCAGTACATATAATGAAACACATTCTTTACTGGCTGAGTGGTTTTGCCGTCGCCCTCGGCATATTCCAATACTACGAAACCCATCGCTATTCCGAAGACCAGCTCATCTACGCCCAACCGCCGCAAAATCGTTCTGCCGTTGCCGATTTTGACGCCTTGGCGTATTTAAACTTCCTCCGCTCCTCAGCCAATCTGCCCGCACTGGCGCACTCAGACACACTCGAACGCGCCGCGCGCAATCATGCCCGCTATCTGCTGCAAAATCCTGACGACGGACATGACGAACACAATACGCGCAATCCCTTTTATTCAGGCACACGCCCATCAGACCGCACGCGCAAAGCCGGTTATGCCTATAAAGGCGTGCATGAAAACGTCAGCACCGGCCAGCACCCGCCAAACGAAAAAATCAACGACCACCTGCCTGCCCAACATCAGCTGGACAACCTGATGACGGCGATTTACCACCGCCTCTCCTTACTCGATCAAAATATCGACGAGGCTGGAGCCGCGTTCGAATCGCAAGGTAAACAAATCGCGTTGAGCATCAATCAGGGAGACAGCAGATTCAACAACCTCTGCCAAAAAAACCGCCCCCTATCCGACCTCAGCCGCTCGTTTTATCAAGATGCCTGTCATGGCCACGCTATTATTTATGCGGATGAAATTTCCAACCGCAAACTCCGGCCTTACATCACCTATCCGCAAGGCAACTTTGCCTCGCCGGTTTTCCACGGCGAACGTCCCGACCCTATGCCGCATTATGAAATGACCGGCAATCCGGTCAGTATCGCCTTCTCAGAACAATCGCCTCCGGTCAAAATGCGTTCGTTCAAACTGTATCAGGACACAAAAGAAATCAGAGACGTCAAAATCTTAGATAAAGATAATGACCCAAACCGCCTCCTGAGCGAACGCCAATTTGCGCTGTTTCCTTTACAGCCATTGGAATACGACACCGACTACCGTGCCGTGTTCGAATACCGTCAAAACGGAAAAGACAAAACGGCCGAATGGACATTCAGCACGCAAAAACCTGATTATCCTTACTTCATCGTCAAAGGCGGGGAAACGCTGGCCATCGAATCCGGACAAAAATATTTTATCCATTGGCAGAGTTTTTGGTGCTTGAAGCAATGCGAACGCTACAACTACCGCATGAACCGCGACACCCAAATCGACATTATCGAGCGGCAGGCCGGCGGCATCATTATCCGTGTCAACGGAAGCAAAGGCAGCAGCATCCGCTTAATGCCCGAAGGCGAAGACAGGCGCGCCATTACACTTTATTTATGGAAATAAAGCCGTTTTCAGACGGCATGAAGCACCAAAAAGCTGATAAAATACCGCCTCACCACCCTACGGCAAGCTATCCAACATGACCAAACATCCGCAAACAGCAGCCAATACCCGCTATGCCTTTGCCAGCATTGCCGCCATGTTGGCCGCGTTTTTACTGTTCGTTGCCGTGATGTTGCTGCCTTTGGGCCTGACGGCAGACACGCAAGTGAGCCTGATACGGTTTTCACTCTACGCAATCATGCTGTTTGCCGTACTTGGCGGTATTTTTTCTGTACGCGTTGCCTATTTGCGTAAAAAGAACGGAGCATGACATGACCCAAGCCGATAAAATCCCACAAGAAATCCGCCTCCAGCAAGAGCGGCGCGTACTGACTTTGGTCTATGTTGACGGTGCCAAGAGCCTTCCTGCCGAATACCTGCGCGTGTACTCGCCCAGCGCGGAAGTGCGCGGACACGGTGCTGGCCAAGATGTTTTGCAAACAGGCAAAGCCGAAGTCAGCATTACCGATTTAGACCCCGTCGGCCAATACGCCTTGAAAATTACTTTTTCAGACGGCCACGACAGCGGCCTTTACGACTGGGACTATCTCTACCGACTGGCGCACAATCAAGACGCGCTTTGGCAAGACTATCTCGACCGCCTCGAGAAAGCAGGCGCGTCTAGAACGCCAAGTGCAGAAGATTTAAAACCCAAACGCACACATTCCTGCGGTAGCGGCGGTTGCGGCGGAAAGGCCGTCTGAAAAAAGGCGAGACCGTAGCATTCAACGACGGCAGGATCATTGACGGCAAAGCATTCCTCTCCCCGCCTAAAAAAGGACGGGTAGTAGCCATCTTCGGCGATACCAAAGCCTGTCCGCAGGCAGTGTATGCCGCACAAAACACAGGCGTTTTGGTGCATGAAGCAACCTTTGCCGCAGGCGATGAAGAGACAGCGGAACGAGTGTTTCATTCGACCGCATCCGATGCCGCCAAGCTGGCCTTGCAAGCCAATGTGAAACAACTTTACCTGACCCACATCAGCGCACGTTATACCGAAGAGGAACAACGCCTGATGCTGGAGCAGCAGGCACAAACTATATTTCCCGCGTCGAAAGTGGTTGGCGATTTCGACGTATTCGATATCTGAATCCGTATTATTTTAAGAAGGCAGACACTATGAGCGACCACAAAACCCATTTCGGCTTCTCTACCGTTGACGAAGACGAAAAAGCAGGCAAAGTTGCCGAAGTCTTCCACTCCGTGGCAAAAAACTACGACATTATGAATGACGTAATGTCCGGCGGTCTGCACCGTGTTTGGAAACATTTCACCATCAATACCGCCCGCCTGAAAAAAGGCGACAAAGTATTGGATATCGCCGGCGGTACAGGCGATTTGTCCCGAGGCTGGGCGAAACGTGTGGGCAAAGAAGGCGAAGTTTGGCTGACAGACATCAACTCCTCCATGCTGACGGTCGGTCGCGACCGCCTGCTCAACGAAGGCATGATTCTGCCCGTATCGTTGGCAGACGCTGAAAAATTGCCGTTCCCCGACAACTATTTCAATCTGGTTTCCGTCGCATTCGGTCTGCGCAATATGACGCACAAAGATGCCGCGTTGAAAGAAATGTACCGCGTATTGAAACCGGGCGGCACCCTGCTGGTGTTGGAATTTTCCAAAGTATACAAGCCTTTGGAAGGCGTGTACGACCTCTACTCTTTCAAACTGTTGCCGATTATGGGCAAACTGATTGCCAAAGATGCCGACAGCTACCAATACCTCGCCGAGTCCATCCGTATGCACCCCGACCAAGAAACTTTGAAGCAAATGATGCTGGATGCAGGTTTCGACAGCGTGGATTACCACAACATGAGCGCAGGCATCGTCGCCCTGCATAAAGGCGTGAAATTCTAAGGCCGTCTGAAACAAACACAAAGGGCGTGATTGATAGACACGCCCTTTGTTTTTAAACCTTATGTAAGTCAATCTGACACGAACCAAAGGCCGTCTGAACAGCCGTAAAACGAAATCAAGGATTTTGGTTACACCATTCAGACGGCCTTAATACGTTTAAATCAGCTTATGTCCCTGCTTTCACGCTTTGCCATTGACGGACCATAAATTTCAATGCCGCCGGCTGGATAGGCACCATGATAAAGCTGTTTTTCAAATCCTCATCGGTCGGGAAAATCGTATTGTCGTTTCTAAACTCTTCAGCCATCAGCTCTTGAGCCGGTTTGCTGGACGGCGCATAAGTAACAAAATTGCCGTTTTTCGCCGCAACTTCAGGATCTAAGAAATCATTGATATACGCATGGGCATTGGCCACATGTTTGGCATCTTTCGGAATCACAAACGAATCCACCCAAATCCCCACGCCTTCTTTCGGCATCATCACACGGATTTTTTCCTTGCCGCCTGCTTCTTCGGCACGACGTTTGGCAATGTTCAAATCGCCGCCAAAACCAATCGTTACACAAGTATCGCCGCGCGCTAAATCATCGATAAAACCGGACGAAGTAAAACGCTTAATGTACGGACGGTTTTTCTTCAAGACTTCCGTAGCCGCCTTAATATCCGCCGTTTCGCTGCTGTTTGGATTTTTACCCATATAGTTCAACACCATAGGATAAATCTCCGCCGCGCTGTCCAAATAGCTGATGCCGCATTGTTTGAGTTTGGACGTGTATTCGGGGTTAAACACCAAATCCCATTGATTGTCCGGCAGCTGATCCGTGCCCAAAGCCTTTTTCACACGCTCGGTATTGATGGCGAAAGTATTGGTACCCCAATAAAACGGCACTGCATATTCATGCCCCGGATCAACACCTTCCATCAGTTTCATCAACTGAGGATTCAAATTTTTATAGTTCGGAATCAGAGATTTGTCGATTTTCTGATACGCACCTGCCTTAATCTGCCTACCGACAAACGCATTGGAAGGACCCACGATGTCGTAACCCGACTTGCCGGTCAATACCTTGCTCTCCAGCGTTTCATCGCTGTCATATACATCGTAAGTTACTGCGATACCGTGTTTTTTCTCAAACGCGGCAACCGTCTCGGGATCGACATATTCCGACCAGTTGTAAATGCTCAATACCTTTTGATTATCGGTTTGAGCCGCCTTGTCGGCAGAAGTTTTGTCCGAGCCGCCGCAGCCGGCCAGCGCCAGCGCAGTCAGTACGATGAGGGGCAGATGTTTGGTCATTATCATTCCTTGCGTATCCGGTTGAAAATAGAGAGGCATTATAAAGCAGGCAAGCTCGAGCGGATAGGCTTCATTGTTAAAAGATATCGCCCCGCTTAAGGCCGTCTGAAAGACGGGTTTCAGCCAACTTAAAACCTTTCTGCCGATAGCTTGAAATATGGTTTTGCGGTAAGATAACGCCCATTCGTTTTTAATCGCAACGCGCCGTCCGGGCCGTCTGAAATCCTTGTAAAAAATTTATCGAGACATTATGAAAACCACCGAACTACGCCAAAAATTCCTGAAATTTTTCGAATCTAAAGGCCACACCATCGTCCGCTCCTCCTCGCTCGTGCCACACGACGACCCGACCCTGCTGTTTACCAACGCAGGCATGAACCAATTTAAAGACGTATTCCTCGGCTTTGACAAACGCCCATACAACCGCGCCACTACCGCGCAAAAATGCGTACGCGCAGGCGGCAAACACAACGACTTGGAAAACGTCGGCTACACTGCCCGTCACCACACCTTCTTTGAAATGATGGGCAACTTCTCCTTCGGCGACTACTTCAAACGCGACGCCATCCACTTCGCTTGGGAATTCCTGACTTCTCCTGAATGGTTGAACATCCCTAAAGACAAACTCTTGGCGACCGTTTACGCAGAAGACGACGAAGCCTACAACATCTGGTTGAACGAAATCGGCATGCCTGCCGAGCGCATCGTCCGCATCGGCGACAACAAAGGCGCGAAATACGCATCCGACAACTTCTGGCAAATGGGCGATACCGGCCCTTGCGGCCCTTGCTCCGAAATTTTCTACGACCACGGCGAAGCAATCTGGGGCGGCATTCCGGGCAGCCCTGAAGAAGACGGCGACCGCTGGATCGAAATTTGGAACTGCGTATTCATGCAGTTCAACCGCGACGAACAAGGCAATATGAATCCGCTGCCTAAACCTTCCGTCGATACCGGCATGGGCTTGGAGCGCATGGCGGCCGTCATGCAGCATGTTCACAGCAACTACGAAATCGACTTGTTCCAAGACCTGCTCAAAGCCGTTGCCCGCGAAACCGGCGCAGCTTTCAGCATGGAAGAACCAAGCCTGAAAGTCATCGCCGACCACATCCGCTCCTGCTCCTTCCTGATTGCAGACGGCGTGTTGCCTTCCAACGAAGGCCGCGGCTACGTATTGCGCCGCATTATCCGCCGCGCCGTACGCCACGGTTACAAACTGGGTCAAAGCAAACCATTCTTCCACAAACTGGTGGCCGATTTGGTCAAAGAGATGGGCGATGCTTATCCTGAATTAAAAGAAAAACAAGTTCAAATCGAAGAAGCGTTGAAAAACGAAGAAAGCCGTTTTGCCCAAACTCTGGAAACCGGTATGGCTTTGTTAGAAAACGTATTACAGTTTGGAAAAGCTAAGTTATTACTTCCTAAATATAAAAATGGTAATGCCCAGCAAGGTATAGATTTTATTTCCACTGGTAATACACCGTTTAAGGCACTGAGTCATCGCACAAGAGAGGATATAGAATGTATTGTTATTCCCCTAAAAGATAGTAATACATTAGAAAGTGCTTCATATATTTACCTTCATGATTGGAATGAGAAAGTATCTAAACAAGGGACTCGCATTAACCAATGGATTGAGCCAATTCGTGAATGGAGTCGCAATATGTCTCTTCCTGAAGGAACGACTCAAAAACTCGACGGCGAAATCATCTTCAAACTCTACGATACTTACGGCTTCCCATACGATTTGACCGCCGACATCTGCCGCGAACGCAATATCGAACTGGACGAAGCAG
>ERZ773037.1716-NODE-1716-length-11244-cov-3.715256_pt1 | contig 11244 bp, 9 predicted proteins | sample MGYA00511466_ERZ773037 | MGnify/ENA primary metagenome ERZ773037 (study PRJEB29015, sample SAMEA2738146) | human oral metagenome | biome: human oral; feature: human-associated habitat; material: saliva | place: China | collected 2202 ...
CCCCGCGCAGCCAGGTTGCCGCCACAAAACCGGCAACATCAGTAATGGCTCCGCCGCCCACTGAAATAATTGCATCCGTGCGTGTAAAGTCGTTCTGACCTAAAACCTGCCAGCAAAATGCGGCCACTTGATGGTGCTTAGCTTCTTCAGCATCAGGGATTTCAGCGCTAAAAGACTCGTAGCCAACTTTACGCAGATCTTCCATAACAAGCTCGCCGGTAGCCCGTAGGGCGCGCGGGTGGATCACCAAGATTTTATGCGCTGTGTTACCTAGAATATCGGGGATTTTCTTAAGCAAATTATGCCCCACCAGAACATCGTAGTTCTCGCGTGGTGAGCTGCCTGTGACGGGTATATAGGTAATGTCTTCCTCACCGGAAGCTCCGAAAGTTGGAGCTACAGAGGTTTCGGACTCAGCGGCGTGATGTGACTGTTCAATCATGAGAGTGTTCCTTTCGGAAGGCAAGAACAAAGTTCTGAATTTCGGCGGTCATAACGCTAATATTTTTTTCTCCACGCGCATCCAAAGTATGCTGTGCAAGTTCCTCGTACCGGTGCTGCCTATGCTCAAAAATCTCAGACCAGCGCTCTACCGGGTTAGGCTCTAGAAGCGGGCGGGTTTTATTGCCGGTAATGCGCGGCTCAACCGTATCTACATCGACCAGAATGTAAACCACGCATTCGTCACGCAAAAGGTCAGCAACCGCATCAGTCATAGGGGCACCGCCACCCAGCGAAAAAACTGTGTTGCGATAGGTTGGCGAGGTCAGCACATCTTCAATAGTCTTGCGTTCAAGTTCCCGAAAATAGGCTTCACCAAAGATTTCAAAAATCTCGGATACCTCACCATAACGTTCCACAATCAGCTGGTCGGCGTCAAGAAACTCATAGCCGTAAAACCGTGCAAAATGGGTGCCAATATAGGTTTTTCCCGCCGCCATAGGACCGATGAGAACTACCGGACGGGCACGTTCGGCAAATTCTTCCTGAAGCTCACGTACCTGCTGCGGATGTATGCGAAGGGTATTTTCCTCGCTTTTCTCCTTAGAGATGCTTTCGCGCTCTGATTCTAAACTAGCAACGCCGTGCCTCAGGTGTGCAGCCCGTGCCATACGCGCTGTAATCGCGGCAAAACTTGCGGATTCATGCGGCTGTTCAGACACAGGTGCCCGTTCCAAGTCATCATTTTTACGTGAAGCCTGTTCCGCAACGACGCGCGGGCGCGCGAAGATTGCGGGCGTCGGTATAGTGTCTGATTGCTGACCGCGTGCTGCCTTGCTCGTCTCCAATACTTCAGACTCTTCAGGAACTTGAGGACTCCCCTGTTCGTCCTGCGGTTTATGAGGTTCTACAGTAAAGCCTGCTAATTTTTCACGAAAAACGCTTGAAGCGAGAGGAGCGGGTGTATCCGAATCAGATGAAGCATATACCCGTACCTTCGACGTAGCGCTCGGGGAAACTTTCCCAAAAACCGTGAGTGGGCTGGGAACAGCCGCTTTGCGAGCAGAATGAAGTTCTTGAGTGTGTGGGCCTACCTCATGCTGTTCAGCCGTGTTCTCCTCAGGTTCCGAAAGCTTTGACTGCGGGCGCGAGGCATTCCCCTCTCGGGCACGGCGCGCTGCTTCCGCTATGCGAGAGAAAGGGTTCGTCTCCGACGATGCGCGCCCGGAAGGCGCTGGATCCTCAGCAGCCACAGTCTAGGAATCCCATCCCGCAACATTAGATTCCCAAGCCAACGATTCGGGAATCTCTGCCAGATAAGAGTCCATATTTCGACGTGTCTCGCCGATGGAATCGCCACCGAATTTCTCCAGTGCTGCCTGTGCGAGTACAAGGGCGACCATAGCCTCCGCCACCACACCGGCGGCTGGTACAGCACACACATCAGATCGCTGATGATGCGCCTTCGCGGGTTCCCCGGTTGAAGTATCAATAGTTTTGAGTGCCTTGGGAACAGTAGCGATGGGCTTCATAGCGGCACGAACACGCACAAGATCGCCTATACTCATACCGCCTTCAATGCCGCCGGCTCGGTTCGTATCACGAGTCACACCATGTTTACCGACCGAAATTTCATCGTGTGCGGCGGTACCAGGACGGTCTGCAGTCGCAAAGCCATCGCCAACTTCGACACCCTTAATAGCTTGAATCCCCATCAGCGCTGCGGCAAGGCGAGCATCCAGACGACGATCCCAATGCACATATGAACCGAGTCCTGGGGGCATACCATAAGCCAAAACCTCGACGACACCGCCAAGTGTTTCTCCATCTTTGTGCGCCTCATCAACCCGGGCGACCATAGCATCTGAAGTAGCTTTATCGAAGCACCGAAGAGGATCAGCGTCAAGAGCAGCAACATCACGGGGAGCAGGCACTGACACTCCATTGGGCGCGTGTACGCCGCCCACTGCAACAGTATGCGATACAAGCTCAACACCGAGTGCTTTTAAAACCTGAGCGGCGACCACGCCTAGAGCTACCCGAGTCGCAGTTTCACGTGCCGATGCGCGCTCAAGAACAGGACGTGCCTCCGCAAAGTTGTATTTCTGCATACCCGTAAAATCCGCGTGACCGGGGCGCGGGCGTGTCAGGGCAGCATTGCGGGCACGCCCTTCAATAAGTGCGGGATCTACCGGATCTGAGCTCATGACATCAACCCATTTAGGCCATTCAGTATTCGCGATTTCAAGTGCTACGGGGCCACCCTGCGTCAGGCCGTGCCGCACCCCGCCCAGAATACGCACTTTATCTTCTTCAAACTTCATACGAGCGCCGCGACCGTACCCTAGACGGCGGCGAGCCAGCGCATCACGCACCATCTCGCTGGTAAGCTTCACGCCGGCGGGGACTCCTTCGATAATACCGACCAGCGCTTCACCGTGAGACTCCCCCGCGGTCAGCCAACGTAGCTCCATGTATTTCCTCATCTCCGTTTTGCCGTCTTGAGAGTTCCGGCACCGTCAAAGTTTGAATCTGTATATAAATTCTAACGTCTCTTTTAACACACAATGTCAGGAAGCTGTTCACGCGGAGCAAGATTTACAGCGGCACACATCGCATTGAGCACATCAAGCTCGTGCGGGAGATGCTGATCTATAGCATGCCCTGTAAAAACGCGTACCTGGTCGAGAGCCTGATAGAGAAGCATTTCAAGGCCCGATACGACGCGCCCGCCGCGCCGCTCCCAAATCTGCGCTAGCTGAGACGGCCACGGATCATAAGCTACATCCAGTAGAACAGCGTGCGGGTAGACCTTGTGTATGTTTTTAGCAAAATTATCTGCAGCATGAGCGGGGAGAGTCGAGATCACCGAGTAATACGCGGCGCTGCCTTCCGCAAACCGGGCAAGAGGCTCTGCCTGGACCTCAAGACTTAGACGTTTTGCTGCGTCATATATGGCAGAGAGCTTATGCAGTGAGCGCGCATACACCGTCACACGAGTGTACCCCAAACGGTGTAAGGCGGCTAGAGCAGAAATAGCGGTTGCGCCGCCGCCCAGGATAGCCGGTTGTGTCGTTGCTTGGTGAGTTTCAAACCCAGCATGTAGAAGTGCATTGACGATGCCGCCGACATCTGTATTATGACCATGCGGCAACGGTACTTCTGTATCTTCCGTCTTTCTCCAGAAAACGGTGTTAACCGCCCCAGTCACCTGGGCCAAAGCGGTTGTTGAGTGAAGATACCGAATAATATCGGTCTTGAGCGGCATCGTGACCGAAAACCCGCAGATTGCTTCTCCGGCCTCTGCCTCATCCATGAGATCCGGAAGATCCGCGGAGAGTGTGTCACGACGGGCATACGCAATGTTCTCTTTGAGTACCTGGTACGCAGCGGTATGTAAAACTGGCGAGAGCGAATGCGCTATAGGATGCCCCAGCACATAGGCTCGTCGTGCTGCCGCTGCCTTAGTCATGGTATTCCCTTCCCACGCGATGCCATTAGGTTGTCCGTCACTTTATACACATAAGACGGAACGGATGCTCCTTCCAGTTTAGTGGAAGGAGCATCCGTTCCGTCTTATGAAGAACCGTACAGAACCTACAAATACGGTGCCTCAGTACTGACCATGCAGTATCTTACTTACAGCGACCTGAGTGTTCCTCACACCACTGGTTGTACTCGTCAACGTACTTCTGGTGTTCCTTATAGGTGCGGGAGTACTTCGTCTCACCCGTATCAAGGTCAACCGTTACCCAGTAGTAGTACGGGTTGTTCTCGGGATTTGCTACCGCTTTGATTGAGGATAACCCTGGCGATGCAATCGGGCCTGCAGGCAACCCCGTATTTGCATAGGTGTTGTACTTATTATTCTTATCAGCCTTTTGCTCTTCCGTGAGGTGATATGAACGTACGCCCAAGCCATAGGTCACGGTAGCATCGGACTGAATCAAGCCGTTAGTCTCACCCTTGGGGTTATTGAGGCGGTTATTGATAATGCCCGCAACGGCCACATAGTCCTTAGGCTGTGCTTCAAGCTCCACGATAGAAGCCTTAGTCAGGACCTCAAAGGTTCGTTGGTCTCCGCTAACTCCTGCTTCCTGCAAATCAGCCTTTGTTCGCGAAACCATAGCCTCAATGATTTTCTTGGCGTCGGTCCCTTCCTTCGGAATTCGGTATTCGCCCGGGTGCAGCCAGCCTTCCATAGAGGGGAAGTTCTTCGGGATACCGTATTCTTCGGGGTGAGACATAGCAGCTTCAATATCGCGACGACTTATCTTGCCTTCGGTAGCTTTAGCGATAATATCGACCGTCTCGTTCATGCGCTTACCCTGCTGAACCGCGATATAGAAAATATTATTATCGCTATCTACCAGGTTCTTCACGACCGAAGAGCTGCTCATTTGCTTCTGCAACTCATAGGTACCAGCTTTAAGAGTTTTACCGTTAGCCTCTTTCTGGTACACGTCAATAAACTTGCCGGGATCGGCAATAATGTCTTTTTCTTTGAGCGCCTGCGCAATCTGCGCGGTACTCTCACCCTGCTCAATCGTGAAGCTTACCGGCTCGCCATTTCCCGATCCCGAGTAGTCACGATTTTTGAAGGGGTTAATGTCGTAACGCTGCACGAAGACCACCCCAAGCACAATAAGTACCACGGCAAAGACGCTCAAAGCTGTTGCCATGATGGTGTGGCGGCGACGCTTACGCGCGCGTAACTCCCTAGCGGTTACCACCTCATCCTCAAGGGTGATACCGCGAATGCCAGCCTGGCTTTCGGCGAGTGTCGGACTGAGAAGCTCGCTTAAGCTACTCTCTCGCGTCCGCTGTTTTGTAGGTTCTTCGGTCACTGAAGGTTCTCCGTTTCGTTGACGGGGCCGTCTATAGTCTCTTGCAGATGAGAATCTTCGCGGGGTGATTCATACACCAGATATCCAGCGACAGCTTGCCCAGCTTTAAGAGCATCCAGACTGTACTGCAATATGTTAACAGCAGCAACCTGGTCAACCATAGTCTTGAAATTTCGGCTGGATACACCAGCCTCGTGGAGGGAACGATGCGCGCTCACCGTGGTGAGACGCTCATCGACCAGCCAAATGTTGATGTGTGTATTTCCTTCTGCATCCAATTCGGAGCGCAAAGCGTGGGCGTAATCCCGTGCCATGCGGGTGGAGTCCGACTCTCCTCCCCGCATGGTTTTGGGAAGCCCCACAAAGATCTCTTTCACGTCGTTAACCTCCACAAGTTTGCGGAGAACTCGACGGTCCGAGTTCTTCTTGCTGTCACGACGGAGTGTCTTGAGCGGAGTCGCCAGAATGCCGTCTGGATCGCTCAATGACGTGCCAACGCGGGCATTACCCACGTCAACACCCATCCGTACTCCTCGTTGAAATTCAGTCAAGTTATGCCTGCGCTATCGCGTTGCGAATAGCATCCAGTGCTTCTGAAACCTTCGAAGCATCCTGTCCGCCACCTTGTGCAACATCGTCTTTACCGCCGCCACCGCCGCCGAGTACACCTGCTGCGAGTCGCACCAAGGCACCAGCTTTAATGCCAGCTTCACGGGCACCTTCATTTGTGGCGACAAGAATAACCGGGCGACCATTGGTCACGCCAGTCACCGCCACAACGGCAGCTTCAGAGCCGAAGCGTGAACGTAAATCTAACGCTAGCGAACGAACACCGTTGGCGTCCAGCTCTCCCGCATGATGTGTAAGAACTCGTACGCTGCCGATGGTTTGCGCGTTTTCTAAAAGCTTACCAGCCTCAGCCTGAAGCTTCTCGCGGCGCAGCTTTTCAAGTTCTTTCTCAGCTGACTTTAGTTTCGCCAACGTCTGGTTTATTTTCTCGGGTAGTTCAGCCGAGGACTGCACCTTCATCATGCCGGTCAGCTGATTGACTAGGGTACGCTCAGCGGCAAGATGCTCGAAAGAATTCATACCGACCAGTGCCTCAACGCGGCGGTTACCCGAGCCCACAGACTGTTCGGTGAGCAGAGTCAGAGAACCAATTTCAGATGAAGTTCCTACGTGGGTGCCGCCACAAAGCTCACGCGAGAACTCTCCACCGATTTCGACCATACGCACGATGTTGCCATACTTCTCGCCGAAGAGGCTCATAGCGCCTAGGGCTTTAGCCTCGGCAAGAGGCATCTCACGCGCAATAACTTCGTGGTTATCCCGGATAGCAAGGTTTGCTACCTCTTCGACTTCACGCTTAGCGGAGTCAGATAGGCTCTCACCCCATGCGAAGTCAAAACGCAGGTAGCCTTCCTTATTGAAGGAACCACGCTGAGTTGCTTCATTACCCAATACCTGGTGCAAAGCCGCATGAACAATATGGGTACCCGAATGTGCTTTTTCACCATCTCGACGTCGCTGCACATCAACCTGCGCCACAACCTCAGCGCCCGGATGCGCTTCACCTTCACGAACAACGGCGCGGTGAACGCTCAAGCCCTTGACAGGCTGCTGCACGTCCTGAACATCAATCACGAAACCGTTTCCAGTAATCACGCCGGTATCAGCTGCCTGTCCGCCGCCCTCCGCATAGAACGGGGTTTCGTCCAAAACAACCTCGATCTTATCGCCCGCTTTAGCTACGGGAACGGAAACCCCATCCTTCAGCAAAGCACGAAGATGAGTCTCAGTGCGAAGTTCGGTGTACCCGGTAAAGATAGAACCACGTTCATCCACGAGCTTACGAAGCTCAGAGAGGTCTGCGAAGGCGCCTTTTTTAGCCTTAGCATCGGCTTGAGCACGGTGACGCTGCTCAGCCATCAGTTCGCGGAACGCCTTCTCATCAACCTTTACGCCTGCTTCAGCGGCCATTTCAAGGGTCAGGTCGATTGGGAATCCGTAGGTATCGTGCAGTGCGAATGCTTCTGCCCCAGAAACAGAGTTTGACCCGTCTTTCTTAGCCGTAGCAACGGCTTCTTCCAAACGCTCGGTGCCGGTTTCAATCGTATGCAAGAATGCCTTTTCCTCGGCATACGCGATGCGGGAAATACGCTCGAAATCATCCGCCACGTAGGGGAAAGCACCAGCCATCGCATCGCGAGAAGCGGGGAATAGGATAGGCAGGCACGGTTCAGTAACGCCCAGCAGACGCATCGCACGAATAGCGCGGCGCATCAGGCGGCGTAGAATATAGCCGCGTCCTTCGTTGGAGGGAGTCACACCATCGGCAATCAGCATGAGAGAAGAGCGAATATGGTCCGCGACCACACGCATGCGCACATCGTCTTCATACCCCGGATCTTCGGGAGATTCAGAGCCGTGGTATTTTTTCCCGGAGAGCTTCGAAGCGGCGTCAAGTACCGGGCGCACCTGATCGGTTTCGTAGAAGTTTTCAACACCCTGCAGAAGCATCGCCAAACGCTCAACGCCTAAACCGGTATCGATATTCTTCTTGGGCAATTCACCCAGAATCTCGAAGTCTTCCTTACCGATCCCTTCACCACGCTGATACTGCATGAACACAAGGTTCCAGATCTCAATATAGCGATCGTCGTCTACCGCCGGACCGCCTTCTTTGCCGTATGCGGGTCCGCGGTCGTAGAAAATTTCGGAATCGGGGCCTGCAGGACCAGGCTGACCTGTAGACCAGTAGTTTTCCTTCATGCCCATGCGTTGAATACGTTCTTCTGGGAATCCTACGGTTTTAGTCCATACGTCGAAGGCTTCGTTGTCTCCTTCGTAAATGGTCACCCACAGACGTTCCGGATCTAACCCGTAACCGCCTTTATCCTGGCTAGCGGTGAGTAGTTCGTAGGCGAAAGGAATAGCTTGCTCTTTGAAATAGTCGCCGAATGAAAAGTTACCCGCCATCTGGAAGAAGGTGCCATGACGGGCGGTCTTACCTACTTCTTCAATGTCGAGGGTACGAATACACTTCTGAACGCTTGTTGCACGCGAGAACGGAGGGGTCTCTCGTCCAAGAAAATAAGGGATAAAGGGCACCATACCCGCAATGGTAAACATGGCACCGGGTTCGTTTGAGATGAGTGATGCAGAAGGCACCACGGTATGTCCGCGCTTCTCGAAAAATTCGATCCAACGCTTAGAAATTTCCTGTGAGAGCATCGCTTTCCTTAGACAATTCTGTGTGAAATTCTACGAAATCTATCAAGTTCGTCATGCCGTCATTACGGCTACGTTACAGTACCGGCTAGTTAAAGAAATCTTCACCCAGCTCTCGGTCACGTTGGATGCGGGCGGAGCGAAGTTCCTCCTCTGTAGCGGCAATCCGCGATTCCACGTCGAGCAGTTCCCGTTCGGCGGCGGCTCGATTTGCGGAAGCAATTTCTTGCTCACTCATCTGACGGTCCCAGGTATCTATAGAACCAGGACGTATATCCTGTTTCTGTCGCTCAACTTTAGCATGAAGTTCAGCTTCTTTTTCCTGCATGCCTTCACGAACACGCGCAGCAAATTCGACAGCTTTAAGCGCATAGGGTTGAAGAGGCTTACCAACGGGTGAATCGAAAAACTTTCCCACCTGTGACTCCGGGTTAAGAGCGAGTGTACCCTGTTGGTACTGAACAAGAGCGCCTGTTTTCTTTTCGGGCGATGCGCTGGCACGTTTTGACGCGAAATAGCCTACCGCCGCGCCCGCTCCCACAAGAAGAACTGACCGAAATAAACCCAATTACTGTTCACCTCCCTGTGAAGTACCAGCTGCACGATCGTCGTCACCAGGCTTCTTACCGCGGAATGCCTGACGGACACCGTATGAGAACGAAGCAACTTTAATAAGGGGCTGCCCCACAGTTGAGGTCACCAAAGAAGACAGGGCAGAAACGTTCGCGGAAGCATCGGATACGTTAGAGGTGATACCGTCTACCTTCTCAAGCTGCTCATTCGTGGTAACGACTGTTTTAGTAACTTCGTCGATCAAAGGCGATGTGCTCTGGTTAAGCGAACGAATGGTCACGATAAGTTCATCGAAAACTTTAGTCAGGCGAATAATAGGTAAAGCAAGTAACGCCACAAGAATTGCGAAAACACCGGCAGCTATCAGACCTGCAATGTCTCCACCACTCATCACGACCTCTTTCCTATATCAACCAGTAAAACACAGTGGGCGCCCGCGAGAAACGAGCTTTGAAGCGAGCACACAGAAAAACCGTACCCACGGCTTACTCCATCATAAATGAAAAACCTTGTGCATGCCCATTTTGAACGCCGCTTGTCGTCAAAATATACAGCTCTACCAGGGGTTTTATAAAAAATTTACACTTCCTGCGGCATCTCGTTACAGTTCAGATTCCACGTTTATTACCCTCATCAAACTCTATAAGACATGCATAAGATGCAACATCAAGGAATAATCCTCAGGTTTAGTCATACACCACCGACCTGAATTTTGGGTTCCGAAGCAAGTAAACACCTTCAATAAATGTTGTACCGTCTATTAAACCGGTAATAGCTCACAAGACATCATGCAATAAAAAATAACCCCTCCTACAGCCGAACCGTAGGTAGGGGTTACCCTTCTCGAAAATTCGAGATTATGCTAGGCGTGAGTAGTACTCAACAACCAGCTGCTCATCGCAGACCACAGGGATCTCTTCGCGCTTGGGGGCGCGTTCGAGCTTAGCGTGCAGCTTCTCGATTTCGACGTTCAGGTATGCCGGAACCTCAGGCAGAACTGCCTGGTTCTCGCCCGCAGCTGCGACCTGGAAAGGAGTGGTCTTCTCAGACTTCGGGTGAACGTGAATCAGCTGGCCGGGCTTGACGCGGAACGAAGGACGATCCACGCGCACACCGTCAACCATAATGTGACGGTGTACAACCATCTGACGAGCCTGTGCAATGGTGCGAGCAAAGCCCGAACGCAGAACCAGAGCGTCAAGACGGGTCTCAAGGTGCTCAACCAGGTTCTTACCGGTCTGACCCTCAACACGCTTTGCCTCAAGGTATGCGCGGCGCATCTGTGCCTCGCGGATGTTGTACTGAGCGCGCAGACGCTGCTTTTCCTTCAGCTGGGTAGCGTAGTTGGAGTCAGCCTTCTTGCGGGCACGGCCGTGCTGGCCGGGGCCGTAAGGACGGCGCTCAAGGTACTTTTCTGCCTTCGGGGTCAGTGCGATGCCCAAAGCACGGGACTGACGCACGGTACGGCGGGTGCGGTTATTTTTAGCCACAATTACCTTTCATAGTGCAGAACCCTCATGTATTCACGCTAAGGGCTCTTATCTTTTTGGAGCTGGCCTCCTCGGTTTACCCGCACCGGGTGGTGGGGCGGAGAGTTTGGGGCAGAGTACCCCAGCACTACGTCAGCGTTATTCCTAAACCAAAACACAATATACTGCGCTATATAGTAGATATAACGAGACTGCCAGACCCATCAAGTCTACCGTGGTTCGCATTCAGAATCTAGCTGAGTACCGCACAAATTTTGTGTTCTCAACCATGCGCAAGAACACATTATGACACTCCCTCAAAACTTTATGACAGAAGTTCCTTTACCGAATCTTTACCATGTCATAGAATAAAGGCAGTACACCGGATGTGCGACCGACTTCCGGGCTCATAAGAGTCTGGTGCGCATTCGGAGTTTATCTATCACATCTCACTCTAGCGGTATACACCACGGCCGAGGTGGTGCATACCGCTTTTCTGTTCGGTTAGCTATCGGCTCGATTCAGAATTTCTCGGATACGCTCGCGCCGTTCAGCCAGGGTTCGTTCAAATCCATACTGCGTCGGCTCGTAGTAGACCTTATCCCGCAAGGTATCCGGCAAATACTGTTGAGCCGCCACATGCCCCGGCTCATCGTGCGCATAAATATATCCGTCACCGTGTC
>ERZ773037.1722-NODE-1722-length-11220-cov-7.400090_pt1 | contig 11220 bp, 8 predicted proteins | sample MGYA00511466_ERZ773037 | MGnify/ENA primary metagenome ERZ773037 (study PRJEB29015, sample SAMEA2738146) | human oral metagenome | biome: human oral; feature: human-associated habitat; material: saliva | place: China | collected 2202 ...
AGGGCGCCTTCCACACCATGTGGAGCGGTGACCGTTCCGAGGTGAACGCAGCGGACATTCACGTTCACTAAGCTCCCGTAGCTGAACACATAAAGCCCGCCTTCGGCTGGATGAGAATCCGGTCGAAGGCGGGCTTTCGTTATGTCTTGTATGGGGCACCCCCGAGGTGTATTCAGGGGTATAGCAGGGGAGAAGGCCTGCGGGGCCTAGCCAGGAGCCTCCAGACGCGCCTCTACCGCCTCAAAACGCTCACAAGCGCTAAATCCACATGGCGGGGTCAATATACTCCACAGCGTCCACCAGGGGCTTCTTCTTCTCCGGGGTGCGCGGGCGGTGCTTCGCCGGAATGCCGGTAATAATCGAATCGGCGGGGTGATCGTTGACCACCACGGCGTTCGCGCCAATAGCGCTATCGGAACCAATCTCCACCGGACCCAGCACCTTAGCGCCGGCACCAATGGTCACGCGGTCACCAATGGTGGGGTGGCGCTTCACCTTCTCCAGGGAGCGACCGCCCAGGGTCACGCCGTGGTACAGCATCACGTCGTCACCGACCTCAGCGGTCTCACCAATGACAATGCCCATGCCGTGATCGATGAAGAAACGGCGGCCAATGGTCGCGCCGGGGTGAATCTCCACACCGGTCAGAAAACGAGCAAACTGCGAGAGAGTACGAGCCAGAGACTTCGTCTCATCCTTCTGCCAGAGCTTATGGGTCAGACGGTGAACCCAAATGGCGTGCATACCCGAATAGTTCAGCGCAATCTCGACAGTGCCGCGCGCAGCAGGGTCGTGCTGGCGGACGTTCTCAATATCTTCACGCAGACGCGCAATAAAACTCATGGGTTCCCTTTCCCTCATCGGTCGTGCTCTGTATATGCGACCTTTCCAAAGGTACCAACAACGGGGCCCTTTCGCCTATTCCCGGCCGGCTACATGTCATAGTAGACACGCATACCAAAAACTCAGTCACACAAACGCGCGGAACGTAATATTTCTGCCGGTCAAAAGACGCAAAAGCCCCGCCTCGGGACCGTCCACAGCGGGACGAGCCGGAGGCGGGGCGTCAGCTATCCAAACCCTAGGTCCAAGACCTCAGGCAGGGAGCAGAGGGGAGAAACAACGGGCTATTAGCCGCGGATATCCTCGTACAGGGCGGTAGAGATGTAACGCTCACCGAAGTCGGGAACGATAGCCACAATCAGCTTGTCCTTGTTCTCAGACTTCTTAGCCTCCTCCAGAGCAGCCCAAACAGCCGCACCGGAAGAAATGCCGCCCAGAATACCTTCCTGGGTAGCCAGCAGGCGGGAGGTGCGCATAGCGTCCTCAGCGCTGACCGGAGTCACCGAGTCGTAGACGCCGCGGTCCAGGGTTTCCGGAACGAAGTTAGCGCCCAGGCCCTGAATCTTGTGGGGACCAACGCGACCCTCGGAAAGCAGCGGGGAGTCCTTCGGCTCAACCGCAACAACCTTCACGTCCGGGTTCTGCTCCTTCAGGTACTTACCGGTACCGGAAATGGTGCCGCCGGTGCCAATACCCGCCACGAAAATGTCGACCTTACCGTCGGTTGCTTCCCAAATCTCAGGGCCGGTGGTGTTGTAGTGAATGGTCGGGTTCGCCTCGTTGGTGAACTGGGACGCCAGGATAGCGTTCTCGGTGGTCGCAACGATTTCCTTAGCCTTCTCCACAGCGCCGCGCATACCCTCAGTACCGGGGGTCAGCACAATCTGAGCACCGTAAGCGCGCAGCAGCACGCGACGCTCAGCAGACATGGTCTCCGGCATGGTCAGGATGACGCGGTAACCGCGAGCAGCACCCACCATAGCCAGCGCAATACCGGTGTTACCGGAAGTACCCTCAACGATGGTGCCGCCGGGCTTCAGCGCACCCGACTTCTCAGCAGCGTCAATGATGGCGCGACCGATACGGTCCTTGACCGAACCTGCGGGGTTGTAGAACTCAAGCTTGACCGCAACGTTACCGGGAAGGCCCTCGTCCAGTCGGTTCAGCTTAACCAGGGGGGTCTGGCCGGTTGCTTCAACAATGCTGTTGAGAATCTTTGCCATGGGGTGCTCCTTACATGAGCCTGGGGGAGGCCAGCCGTGACGGGGTCTCCGCGATGAATAATCGGTTACGTGGCAACTCTACTACTCGCCGGCGGCAGGTTTAAACCTGCGGTCACAGTTCGTAATAATGCCAGAGAAAAACTTCAAGAAACGAGGTTCGGGAAGAGGGTACAGAAAAGCGCCGCACAAACCCTTTCTCGATAAAGGATGATGAATGTGCGGCGCTCTCTAGAAACATTATGTAGCCCAAAAGACAACCTCTGTATATAAGAGTAATGATGAACTCTGTTCACCGCAAGCTGGAGCCACAAATTTTATTGCCATCAATGGAAAAAACAGTGAAAAACTGCATCCTGAGATGGAAAAGACCCAAAAACAGGGGAGAAAACCAGCCCGGAGGACTAGTTAATGTCCATGTGCAGGTCCCACTTGTTGTTCAGGTAGCGGCCAACAGCCTCACCGAACATCTTCACGTGACGCTTATCAGCCGCCACGGTCTGCTCCTTGCCGTCCTTGAACAGCTTCTCACCCAGATCCACGTTCAGGGTCACGGTCCAGTTGTACGCGCCCTGCGCCAAAACCGGCTGCTTGGTACCAATGGTCAAAGTAGCGGTCGGGTTCACGTACCAGGTCTTCTTCTCGTCAATACCTGCCTTGGTGGAGTCCGCGTACTTCTTCATCGCCGCCAGGGTCTCCTGGTCGGTGCTGACCTCGTTCATGTAGTGCATATCGCCGGTACGCAGCAGGTACTCAAACGCCGCACCGAAGTACGCCAGAGCCGCCGCAAAGCCAGCCACCGAATTCTGGTGCATGGCCTCCGGAACGATCGGGGAAGGAACATTCTGCGGCGGGTGCTCAGCGTTACCCGGCTGGTACTCGCCGTGCTCCTCCATCTTCTCCAGCTTCGCTACGCCGCTGTAATCCTTATTGTCATTAGGCAGCGGAGAATTCGTAGCAGTAGCCGAAGCCGACGCAGAAGCAGAAGGGGAAGCAGACGCCGAAGCGCTCGGCGACGCGGTAGCAGACTCAGAAGCAGCCGCAGAAGCGCTCTCAGAGCCAGAAGCGGAAGCAGACGCCTCAGAAGTAGCCTTAGAGCCACAAGCCGCCAGCAAAGCCATGGAGCTGACGCCCAGTACACCCAGCGCCGCGCGGCGGGTCAGGTTCTCGGACATAGTGATACCTTTCAGTCAGTCGGTGATTGCAACCAGTTTAGCCGCAAACCCAACAGGATACAGAGTTGAGTGGGCGAAGCGTGAGAAGCGCCTCGCAGATCAAAGCGTTATGACGAACTATGACGCCGCGGAGGTGGCGGACGCCTCAGCAGAAGCCCCAGCGGAAGCCGAAACAGACTCGGAAGCAGATGCAGCGCCGGATACTGCGCCGGATGCTACCGCACTCGCGGAGGAAGCACCACCCTGGGCGGTACCTCCCTGGAGCGTCGCACCGTACGCCACGCTCAGCTCCCACATCTTAGAATCAGCGTGGTAGCGACCGCGGAAATCGCACTCCTGAACCGTCACCTGAGACGCCGGACCCGCCGCAGTCGCAGAAGCGCTGGGGGACGCCGACTCAGACACCAGCGCATCCTCAGACGGCTCAGTAGGCTCAACCGATGCGGAGGCAGAAGCAGAAGCACTCGCGGAGGCGACCACCGGCTGGATCTTGCCCTCAGCCACCGCCTCCGTACCGAAGTCCAGAGTGTACTTGCCCTTAAACAGCAGGTTGCCATCACTCATAATGGACGGCTGCGCACTCGAAAGCGCGTAGGAAGCCGAGGGATTCACATACCAGGAACCCTTCTGTACACCCGCAAGAATAGAAGCCGACAGGGCATCCACCTCAGAGCGAGTCTTTGACGACAACGTAATACCGGTCGAGAACGCATCCGTGCTACCGGTCTTCACCAGATAATCCATAGCCGCCGCAAAATAAGCAATCGCCTCATGGAAACCCGTCACCGTATTAGCCGACAGCGCCTCAGTCACCTTCGGCTTCGGAGCATTACGCGGCGGATGCTCCACCGTACCCTGCTCATAATTCAGCGCGCCCTCATAGTGGGTGTACTCCACCAGACCCGAATAGTTCTGACCATCATCACTGTACCCATTCGGGTTAGCGCTCGACTTCGAACCACTCAGGCTACCGCCCTGAGAACCAGACTGCTGGCTAGAGCCACCCGAACCGCACGCACTCAACAGCGCCACAGAACCGGCAACAGCAGAAACGCCCACACCCAGGCGTAGCAGGGAGCGGCGAGAGAAAGAAGACTGAGAAAAAGAAGACATACAAAAACCTTGAATCCGGGAAAGTACGTTACTACCAGAGTAAAACAAATCATGCCCTAACCCGAGTGCGAGTTAGGGCATGACGCCTCATCCATCTGAGGGCTTAAAGGTTGTCACCATTAGAATTGCCGCCGTTACCGGAGTTGCCGGAGTTACCGGAATCACCAGCATTACCGCCGTTAGCGGAACCACCGGAACCGCCACCATTATTAGGCTGAGCCGAAGCCTGCGCCTCATATTCATCCTGAATAGTCAAAGTCCAATCATTATCGTGGCGCACACCGGTCACCACCAGGCCACGCTCAGTGCGGCGAACCTTCTCAGACATCTCCGCAGGAGCGCCATCAACCACAACGGTCGGACCCAAATCAATCACCAGGTCGAAAGTCCACTGCACGCTCTTCTTTACCAGGGTCGGAACAGCGGTGAACGCAGTCATCGTCACCTTCGGCGAAACAAACCAGTTACGCGCCTGCGAGCTTTCGTTCGACTCATCCATGAACGCAGAGAACGACGCAATGAACTTCTCATCAGCCTTCGACTCACGCAGCGGAGCCGCATCACCGGTCAACACCAGGTAGTTAATCGCCGCGTACACGAACGCAATCGAATCGTACAGACCCTGCACCGAGTTCTCCGAAGCGCTCGCCGGACGCTTGGGGACCGGCACGTTCTGCGCGGGAGCGGACTCGGTCGCCGGAACGAAAGTGCCCTTCTTCTCATAGTTATCGAAGGTGACCTCGCCGCTAAAATCAGTGCGCGCAGAAGCCGAGGGGGACATCTGAGGGGTATCCACGTCAGCGTTCTCGGTGGTGGACGAAGAACCACCGCAGGCAACCAGCAGGGCGCTCAACGACACGCCTGCAACGCCCGCACCGGCGTAACGCAGAGCAGAACGGCGGCTGATGCCGGTAGCGGAACCATTAGAAAGCCCAGAGGTCAAAGGGAAAAGCGCCACGGAGTACCTTTCGAGTGAGAATCTCAGGTGAGAGACGAGTGAGAGTGCGCCTCGACGAGCGGATATCACACGCGGATATCCCTCTAGAGACAGTCCTAAGTATAACGCGCCCCCGCCTTCACACCCGTGTGTACCACCGCTCAAGCGAGCGTGATATGCCGCCCATCAGCGAACTTACCGCAACCAGCGGCAACAGCGCACCGAGGGGACACAGGAGACAGCGAAGGCGAGGACGCGTTCATCGTCTATCAGGATTGCCTATAGGGATTGTCTACGGGGGAGGGGCTACTGGGCGCCACCGGCGGGAGCAGCCTCTGCACCAGCTGCACCGGGGTCAGGAGCGCCGGGATCAGGAGCGCCGGGAGCTACGCTCGGCTGAGCCGTCGCAGCGGCAGGCTGAGTCGCCACAGGCTGCGCGGTAGCTGCAGGCGCCTGGGTAGCGGCAGGCTGAGGGGCCTGTGCACCACCGTTCTGGGCGCTGCCGTTCTGTGCCGCACCATTCTGGGAGCCGGTGTACTGTCGTGCGCCGCCATTTTGGGTGCCGCCATTCTGTGCCGCACCATTATTTGCGGTACCCTGCGCGGAACCGTTACCCGAAGTATTCGCGCCGCCATGAGCCGCCACGGTGCTGTCATCAGTCACCGTCGGAGTGTAAGTCGACGAAGGATGCGCGCGCGGAGTCTGAGTCGGCTTCGGAGTCAACGCGGGATCATACTGCTGAGGCGAAATCACGACCCAGCGCTTCGCCTCCTCATCGTACTCAGCGTACAGAGCCTTAATCTCCGCAGCCTCAGTGTCCTCCAGAGGCTTGGTCGTATTGGTCGCCTTCTCAACCTGCAGGCCGTGCGCCTGAGTAACAGAACACGCCCACGAATACTTAGTACCGCGGGTCGTCGGCTGCTTATCGCTCAGGCGGAACGTCCACTCGCCACCCACCAGCCAGTTCGTGCCGGGCGCGTAGAACGCACGCAGCTTCTCCAAAGAAGCACGCTGAACAGCATTATGCTCATGCACCACCTGCAGAGCCGGACCGGGATCACCGGTCATGCGGGCATAGTTCACCGCCGCCGCAAAATACGCGAAAGTGGCGCGCAGACCGCGGGCGTTCTTGTCGTACATGCTCTCATCCTCAACGGGGATGGGCACGGCACTCGCCTTAGAATCCACGCTTGCCGGGCCGGCGGTCGGCTCAATCGTGTAGACCTGACCGGTCTCCGGGTCGGTGCTACTCATCGGGGCAGCGCCATGACCGGGAACGTACTTGGTCCACTTCAGCTCGCCCGACAGGTTATCGTAGGCACCCGCAATCGAAGCGGAAGGAGTGGGGGAGGCAGTCGCCTCCGCAGTCTTTTTGGAACCGCAAGCGGCAAGCATCGAACCCAGGGCGGCGGTGCCCGTAAGCGCAATAAAGTGGCGGCGGCTGTGAATCATAGTGATCCCCTTGAATGTGCTGTGATGCGGAAGTATCGGTGATAAGTGAAGAGCTCACGCTCTAATTCTCAGCCTAACATCACGCCCCTACAGGAGGGCGCGAAGCAGTCACCCGCAGGGCGGGTAGACGCGTATTGAGGCGAAAATGGGCGGACCTCATCTAGCCCTAGCCTATAGATTTCACGCGTGGCACACAAATAAAAGCCCTCATCCGTGCCTCATATCACCCAATATGACGGGTTCTTTGAGGCACGGATGTAAAGAAGCTTTAGGCTGAGCCTCGAATATAACGAGCCGCCTTAGAAGAGGTGCTCTCATTCGGGGTCGGCTGCGCGCTCGGAGTATTCGTGGACGGTCCGGGGTTAGCCGCAGGGGTGGCGGTAGTGCTCGGGGAAGACTTCGGATCCTCCAGCATCTGCCAGCCCTCTGCGCCAAAGTAGACGTAAGCGTCCGCCTTCTGATTACTGCCGTAGATACCGGTGAGCTGCTCGCGCTGACGGGTCTCATGGTTGAACAGGAACGCGTTCTCGTCCACCTTCAGGGTCGCCTTCCAGCAGTAGACGTCCTGCTCGGTGGCGGGCACCGGCTGCGGGGAGCTCAGGTTAATGCACATGGGGTGGTTGTTCTTAGAGACCAGCCAGCCGATGTTGTAGCGGTAGATATCGCGGTACATCTGCGCCATGTTGCTGAAGTGCTCCTGGCCGGGCAGGTTCATGAAGGGGTCGGTGTCGCCGGTGAGGAGCATATAGTTCTGCGCCGCACCCCAGTACTGCAGGAAAGCATGCAGGCCCTCAACGGTGCGCTCTTTAGCTTCCGGGGGCATGGTGGGGCGGGGGACATTAATGGCTCGATGGCTCAGGGTACCGTTCGAGAAATTTCCGGAACGCTCAAAGAAGTGATCCGGCAGAATCGCCGGTCCGCGACCATCCAGAGCCGACGCAGGCAGAGGCTCGGCCTGCGTAATACTGCGCGTGGTGGTTGCAGCTTTGGTCTGGGTGCTCTGAGGCGCCGGTGCGGCATCAGCGGGAGAAGACTTGGTGAGCGGTTGAGGGCGAGAAACGACGGGGCTGCAGGCGCTTGCGAGTGCACTCAATGCTGCTCCGGAAGAAAGAGCAAGAAGATGGCGGCGTGACAGCGAACCGAACATACGCAACCTTTCGCAAGAGTAAAGATGGGTGGGCAATAACGGGTAGCTCGGATGCAGTGAACCTCAACGGCAGTAAATTTTGAATGCAGTTGCGTGAGGGGTCGGTGAGCGTTCCCGGTAGGTGTGGCATACCGCGGTGAGTACGGATGCGATAGAAAGGGCAGGCCAGAAGCCCCCTGAAGGAATCGGTGTGGGTTATGACCTGCCTGGTTGTCGTGCTCAACGATTTTAAGCGTACTTTCAGGTTCGAAATGACCATATCTGCCCCTGAGCGTAAAAAGTTATCAAATCTTAATATTTGCCCGTCGTATGCGGGATGTAGAACGTACCAATGTGTTTGGGATAACCGCAATGAAACATACTGTTTTCCCGCGGAAACTTAGGGATTTTCTCATCTTTTCTTCTTGTGAGTAAATCATAAATTGGAGTTGTTACACTCAATGCGCAAGTAGTATCTCAACCCCTTCAGGTTGTCCAAACACCTATCAAAAACAGCCCCTCACACAGCCTCAGCACCCCCAACCGCGCAACCTAGCCACAACGCGACCGCGCCAACACCCAAACATGGCATAAAGCAGATGCACCCTATGGGACAATAGCGCTGTGACTACCACCGACTATGCGCAGCTCAAAGCAGCTCGCGAACTGCTCACTCGAATCCCCTTCCCGCTCGACGTAGAAGCCGGCGAAATCCCCGGCACCCCCTACACCGTCACCCACGAGGGTACCGCCGAACACGGCACCGCCACCGCGCGCACCCTACTTGCCGCCATGGCACGCCAACTCGACGACTACATCCTGCCGCGCAGCGCCAGCGTGGACAACCCCCTCACCATCGTGGTCGGAGGCTCCACCGGCGCCGGCAAATCAACCCTCGTCAACACCCTGCTCGGCGAGCCGCTCACCCAGTCCGGCGCGATTCGACCCACCACCCGCCATCCCGTTCTACTGCACCGCGCAGAAGACGAAGCGGCTCTGTCACCCGAACGCTTCCTGCCCACCCTGCCGCGCACCCGCACCTCCGGCATGAACGCCGGATCGCAGGCACTGCCCGGCCTCGACCCGAAGATTGCGCGCGCCCTCATTCCTATTACTACCTCGGCGCTACCGCAGGGCATTGCGCTCATTGACGCACCCGATATCGACTCCGTCTCCGAGGAGAATCGCACCCTCGCCAAGGAGCTGCTCTCCGCCGCTGACCTGTGGCTCTTTGTCACCACTGCCAACCGCTATGCCGATGCCGTGCCCTGGGAGTTGCTCCACGAAGCAGCCGCACGCTCCATCGCCATTGCCGTGGTGCTCAACCGCGTGCCCGAAGGCGACGAAGAAGCTATCGAAAACGACCTGCGACGCATGCTCGACGAGGCCGGAATCCACGCCGTACTGATTCACACCGTCACCGAACAGCCGCGCGACGAAAGTGGCATGCTCGCCCCCGTCAGTCTCGCCCCGCTGACCCTGTGGATCCGCGAACTCGGCGCCGACGCACCCGCCCGCGCCGCCATCGCCCGGCAGACCCTAGCCGGTGCCGTCGAAACCCTCGCCGGTAACCTGCAGGTGCTCGCCGCAGAACAGGCACGCCAGCAGGCGGCGCACCAGTCGCTTGCCACCATCGCAGCCGAAGAATACGAGGATGCGCTGACCACCATCGACGGCGCCCTCTCCGACGGCTCCCTGCTTCGCGGCGAAGTGCTCTCGCGCTGGCACGACTTCGTGGGAACCGGCGACTTCTTCCGCTCCCTCGACAGCACCATCGGTCGCCTGCGTGACCGCGTCGGCTCCGCACTGCGCGGTCAGCCCGCCGCCGCCCAGAAGGTAGAAGACGCTCTCGAAAGCGGCATCCACGCCGTCGTGCTGGATGCAGCCGCCCGCGCCTCCGAAAACACCCGCACCCGCTGGCGTGCCAGCCGCGCCGGACGCTCCCTGCTAGCGCGCCTAGACGCGCCGCAGGCTGTCGCAGGTGCGCCGCAGGCTGTCGTAGCTGCGCCCGAGCAGAACGCAGACGGCGATGTGAAGGGCGAGGTGCAGTCCGCCGAGGACATCTTCTCCGCAGCCGTTGCCGAGCAGATTCGCCTCTGGCAGGGTTCCGTCCTCGAAATGATCCGTGAAGAAGGTGCCGATAAGCGTAAACGTGCCCGTTTCCTCTCCCTTGGTGTGAATGCCGCCGCCGTGATGCTCATGGTCGCCGCGTTCAGCCTCACCGGCGGCATTACCGGTATTGAGGCGGGTATTGCGGGCGGTAGCGGCGTGGTTGGTACCAAGCTGCTCGAGTCCATCTTCGGTGAAGATGCGGTGCGCCGCATGGCAACCCGCGCCCGCACCGACCTGCTCGAACGTATGGCGGATCTGCTCACCGAGCACGCTCAGCCTTTCACCGCCGTGCTGGAAGAAACCGACCCGCAGGCTGAGGCCGAGGACATTCACCGCCCCGCCGAGCAGGTGCAGAAAATTGCCGCGGAGATGAGCGCACAGAGCCAAGCTGCCCAGACAAAGGGTACGCAGGCACAGGGCGCGCAGACCCCCTGGTCGGCTACAGCATAGTCGGGGCAGCGCGCTCAACCGCCTGTCACCAGATCATCTCCACAGCGCACCACCACACCGCGCACCACAGACGAAGAAAAACGCACTATGACTACCCCCGAGAATAAATCCGAGAACAAAGCCACTGAGCGCCATACCGAGCGAGGCGCCACCCCCGCCGTGGCGACCTCGCCCTTCGCGCGCTCCGTCGCATCCTTGAAAGAAGCCATCAGCTACGGTGAAGGACGAGTCCCCGAAACCGTTCTGCTCGACGCCGCCGAAACCCTCGAACGCCTCAGCCAGCGCCGCGAACTTTCCACCGAACACACCGTCATCGGCTTCTTCGGCGCGACCGGCAGTGGCAAATCCACGCTCTTCAACGCCATCGCCGGGCAGAATATTGCCCTCTCCGCCCCCACGCGCCCGACCACCTCCACCGTGCAGGCGGCCATCTGGGAGGCAGAAGGCAGTGAAGAACTGCTCGACTGGCTCGGCATTGACAAGCGCGTTTACCCGCAGACTCAGGCGCTCGCCGCCGAAGGAGAAGCAGACGGAAACAATAAAGCAGCCGGGGGAGCGGCGGCACCCAACGCCGTCACCGAACCGGCACCCGGACTCTTCAACCGCATCCGCCGCGCGGTAGGCGGACGCGGCGAAATGCGCACCCGCACCGGCGGCCTCATCCTGCTGGACATGCCCGACTTCGACTCGGTCACCACTACCAACCGTGACCTCGCCGCCCGCATGATGCGCTACGTGGACGTGCTCGTCTGGGTTGTCGACCCCCAAAAATACGCCGATGCCGTCATCCAC
>ERZ773037.1724-NODE-1724-length-11212-cov-4.878372_pt1 | contig 11212 bp, 9 predicted proteins | sample MGYA00511466_ERZ773037 | MGnify/ENA primary metagenome ERZ773037 (study PRJEB29015, sample SAMEA2738146) | human oral metagenome | biome: human oral; feature: human-associated habitat; material: saliva | place: China | collected 2202 ...
CATTTGGTCCCTCATTTTCTCCCTTCTAATCTCCACTTATTAGAATTTATTATTAGTATCATCATAATTCTGTTTGTCAATATTTTGTTTTCTTCGCTTTAGCCGAATTGTTAAAACTTAAAATCGGGTTATTAAGAAGCATCAATGTAAAGCCAGGCGGCGGAAAACCGCCCAGCGTGAGTTTCGAAAAGGTGCTAATCGTTAAAAAATCAGTCATCAATTGCAGGCTCGCTCATAGAGCTGTTACCTGCAAAGTTGGCCGAGCTACTTGGAGCTGTAGCTCCGTTGGCTCCAGCTTCAACTTTAGGCGCAGATTTACCTACTAAACCGTCATAAGAACGGTTGTCGGGAGTGGTTACAGATCCATTGTCGGTCACCTTTGTGGTACCGTTGGAATCTGTTATCTTGCCAGCACCAGACCATTGAGATGGCTCGCTAATGCGAGAATCTTGTGATGGTGCAGTTGAGCTTGCTGGTGCAGATGGAGCTGTTGGTGCAGAGTAGCTTTCAGGCAATTTTGCCTGAGTAGTCTCCGTACCATTTTCAGAGCCATCATTTTGACCTCCACCAACAGGGGCTTTGCCCTGATTAGCTGGGTCTTTGCTAGGGTCTTTTTTCTCAACCTTGCTTTCGCTTGGCTTGTCAGGTTTTCCTGGTTTTGTAGGAGGAATCTCGATTTTTTCTGTCGGAATTCCGGGAATATTGTTATTTTTCATAACAGTATTCCCGCAATAAACTAGAACGATGTAGTGATATTTTTCAGTTGAACCTTCAGGATTCTTAACTTCCAAATATCTTTGCCCAGAAAGATCTTGAGAGCTTTGGCTAACAACGACTTTATTGTCTTTGTTTAGCCCGGTAGTGTAATAGTTACTACCGTTTTCCATGACTTTTGAAGTTATTTTACTTCTATTTAGAAACGCCTTCACCTGATAGAAGATCTCTTGACCTTCTTTATTGTAGTAAAGAGAGCCATTTCTATTTTCGAGCCATTTCTTTTCATCGAAATTTTGATCGACAATATTGAATGTCATCGCTTTTTCTTTCAAAGCTGAGACATTATGAGCCATATATTCGGTCATTTCTTTTATCGCGACATCTTTCTCATCTGAAAGAGAGTCGCTTGATGAACCGTTAGCAAAGACTTTGTGCTGCTCATTCTTCATGTTAGGATTTGGTTTAATCGCATTTCCTGAAACAATGTAATCCGCAATCTTAAAATCTTCTTTTGGAAGATCTACAGATTTTGAAATTGTAGAAGAAGCAGCAGTTGTGCTACTGTTTGGAGTGTTAGCACTCTTTGGTGCTAAAAGATACCAAGCAGTTACAATGATTACTAATAGGCCTAATATAGCGAGAACTATTACTGGCCAAATATTTGGCTTTAGCTTAGATAGAATGCCTTCAAGGTATTCTAGTTTTTCTTGCTCAGTTTCAAAAGCCGAGGCTTTAAGCTGAACATCTTTGTACCATTTGGCATCTTTGGCGTCGTTTGTGTCAATATATCTTTCGATCTTACTCAGAAGCTCTTTGATTTTCTTGTTAGTGTTCATTATTATTCACCTTCCTTTCATTAGATTTTTTATTATTTGGCCAAATAATAAAATGAACACTGAGGTATCACGATTCATACCTCATAATAACCCGATTTTTAAGCTTCATTGACAGATCTGCTGATTATGATATGTCAACTGCTAGAATTATAGCACAAAAGTATAAAAAAGTCAATAAGCATATAATATATATTAAATAAACGCAAGCGCTTTAATTTTTTTGAAAAATAAAGAAAAATCACCTTCGAAAAGGTGATTTATTAATTTATACTGGCGGAAGCCTACGACTTTTTTTAGGCTTCTCCTTTTGTGTCTTCTTTTTTAGGTCACTTTTATGGTATTCCTCTATTAGAATATCACAGATTTTTTTAAAAATCGATGGTTCTTCATCTTCTTCATTAGTGTTGGATGTTAAGGAATATGTCAAAACGACCAAAATCACACCCGCAACCCAGAAATACCATTGGGGAAGTGTGTTGAATAAAATCCCAATGAAAATGAGAGTTTTGATGAAAAATCCAGAACTCCGCCAAAAATTGCATATTTTAAAATACTTGTCTAGTTTAACTACTGCATAGAATGTTGCGAGAACAAGTACTCCATAGACAACTGCGAGATTGTCGAGAATTCCAAAAGTTACCATATTTAGTAAACGCAGGATGAATAAAATTAGGTTTGTAAAAAGGTTGATCATTTTTTTCAACCCCTCACTTTCTTATGAATTTTCCAGTATATGAAAGGTACTAGAATACTTATATAATAACATAAAAAGCTTAAAAAGTCAATAAGTAAAGCTTTCGAAAAAAAGAAAAAAGCTCCAGAATTGAAGCTTTTCGATATAATTTCAATTGGTGGGTGATTAGGGACTCGAACCCCAGACCCTCTCGGTGTAAACGAGATGCTCTAGCCAACTGAGCTAATCACCCGAACAATTACCATTTTAGCAGACTCTTTTTGTAAAGTCAACAACTTTTTTCATTTTTTTGAAAAAATATTAAAGTTATGTTAAGATTATTTAGATAAATGTGTATAATTGAAAGGTAAAATAAAAAAGAATGGACACGAGAAAGCCTAACGAGATTGGTAAAGAATATGAAAAATATGCAAAAAATAAAAAACATGAGGGCGAAGACTATAATTTTTACGACAGAGCAATACGCGATAATTTGGTTATAGAAAAATTTGAGCATTTTGTATTGGTTGAAAATTTGTTTCCGTATCAGATTTGGGATGGGTTCGAAGTTGAGAAACATTTACTTCTAATTCCAAAGAAATTTACAGATACAATTAGTAATTTTTCACCAGCAGAAAAGGAAGAATATTTTGAAATTTTATCAAAATATGAAGCCCAGGGTTTTTCAATTTATGCTCGTGCAGCGCAAAATGTTCGAAAAACTGTTAAGCATCAGCACACGCATTTGATAATTCTGAATTATAATCGGCGAGTTCATTTGTTATTTAATGTTACAAATAAAATTCTTTGGTGGCGTAATTTCTCTAAATAGTTTAGTTGATTTTTAGCGAAAAAAATGGTAGAATATTTAAAGTTTTATAATAATTTTTAATAGAGAGAAAATATGAAATCAGAAAATATTCGAAATGTAGCGATTATTGCTCACGTTGACCACGGAAAAACAACTTTAGTGGACGGTCTTTTAAAACAGAGTAATACTTTTCGTGAAAATCAGGCTGAAATGAGCCAAACACTTTTGATGGATTCGGGCGATCAGGAATCGGAACGCGGAATTACTATTACTGCAAAGCAGACGTCAATTTATCATGGTGATTATAAAATTAATATTATTGATACTCCGGGGCATGCCGATTTTTCTGGCGAGGTTGAACGCACGCTAAATATGGCGGATGGTGTAATTTTGGTGGTAGATGCTCAAGAAGGCCCAATGCCACAAACTAAATTCGTTCTTTCGAAAGCGCTTGAACTTGGCTTAAAACCAATTGTAGTGGTAAACAAAATTGATAAACCAGCTCGTCGAATTACAGAAGTGAATGATGAGGTTTCGGACTTATTTTTGGAGCTTGCTACGAATGATGATCAATTGTTGTATCCAACTTATTATGCAATTGGTCGCGATGGTAAAGCTTGGCCTGAAGTGCCAGAAAATCCTGAAGCAGATGCAAATTTTGAGCCGATTTTTGATGCGATTATTAATGAAATTCCTGCGCCAAAAGTTGAGCTTGAGGGTGATTTTCAGTTACTTGTAACATCTTTGACTTACGATAATTTCTTAGGAAAATATGCGATTGGGAGAATTTCACGCGGAAAAGTGAAATCTGGCGAACAAATTGCGCTAATTAAGAGAGATGGTACGGTTAAGAAGGCTAAAATTGATAAACTCTTTGCATATCGTGGTTTGAACCGTGAGGAAATTCAAGAAGCCTTTGCTGGAGATATTGTAGCGATCACAGGTGTTTCTGAAGCTGAAATTGGTGAAACTTTGGCAGATGCAAACAATCCTGAGGCTTTGCCAACAATTGAGGTTGAAAAGCCAACTCTTTCGATGTATCTTGGCCCAAACACCAGCCCAATGAAAGGTCGTGAAGGTGAGTTTACAACTTCACGCCAAATTGGCGATCGACTAAAGAAAGAGCTCGAAACAAATGTTTCACTGCAAGTTGAAGAAAGCGGAATTGGCTTCATTATTTCAGGCCGTGGTGAACTTCACCTTTCTGTTTTGATTGAAACCCTGCGCCGTGAGGGCTTTGAGTTTGAAGTTGGCCGCCCGCAAGTGGTTACAATTCAGGAAGACGGTATCGAAAAAGAGCCAGTTGAAGAATTAATTATTGAAGTTGCGCCCGAATTTGTCGGTGCGGTGAGCCAAGAGATGGGAACTCGCCGAGCGGAAATGCGTGCTCAAGAAAGCCTACCAACAGGAGCTACTCGCTTAACTTATATTATTACAACACGTGCAATGATTGGTCTTCGAAATCTAATGCTAACTGCTACAAAAGGCACGATCATTATGAATAGCTTGCCGTATGGTTATCAAGAGATGGGAGCTAAAATTCCTTCAAGTCGAAATGGTGTATTAATCGCTTTCGAAAAAGGAGTATCAACACCTTATGCACTTCAAAGTGCGGAGAGCCGTGGTGAATTATTTATCGGCCCAGGAACTGAAGTTTATGCCGGAATGATAGTGGGGCTAAATAACCGCCAAGAAGACCTTGAAATTAATGTTGTGAAAGAAAAACATCTAACAAATATGCGCTCAAAATCTTCTGATGGTGCGGTTCAGTTAACACCATTTACGGATTTAAGTCTTGAACAGTGCATTGATTTTATTGAAGATGATGAACTTCTTGAAGTTACGCCACAGAATTTGCGTCTTCGAAAGCGCTATCTCGACTCAAATGAACGCAAACGAACGGCGAAATCTACTAAATAATAACACTTGACAATTTATTAAAATATTTAAAAATCGCCCCAAGGACAGCGGGCGATTTTTTAGATTTTTGAAAGTCTTAATTATTTTTCGCGACTTGTTCGAACGTTTACTGAATAAGATTCTTCAGATTGGTTTACTCGAATAACTTTAAACAAAATGTTTCCTTTCTATAATCATTTTTTATTTTGATACTTTTTATTTTTTGGATGATTATGTTATCATTATAGCACAAAATTATTTATATGTCAATAGATTATTATTAAAATTGGTGTAACATATTTTATAGAATTAGATATGACTGGAGCGGAGTTTTGCTATTTTTTTGGTAATATAAAATATATAGCCTATGAAATAAAATAGTTGAATAATTAATGAGTTTATGTTAAAATTGTGTAAAATATTTTCAAAATAAAAAGGAACAAAATGTTTAATAAAAAAACTATAAATGACGTTGATGTGCAAGGAAAAGTAATTTTACTTCGTGCAGATTATAACGTACCTATTGAATACTTAGAAAGTGGCTCAGCGAAAATTTTGAATAATTATCGAATTCGGGCGAGTTTACCAACAATAAAAAATCTGATTGAACGAGGGGCTAAAAAAATAATTATTATTTCGCATATGGGGCGACCAAAATCGGTTGAAGGGATTGCCGATTTAGATGAACTTGAACATTTGCCTAATGGAACTCGAAAATATTCTTTGCGACCAGTTTTTAATAATTTGCGCGAGTTTCTACGAGCTGAAGGCTTGAATTTTCCTATGAATTTTCACACTACGCCAATCTTTCCGCGAACACGATACTCGGTTTCAATGAAAGATGCAAACGATGATTATAAGATTGAAATGTTAGAGAATTTACGTTTTTCGAAGGCTGAAAAAAATAATTTACCAGAATTTGCGGAAGCGTTAGCGCAGGTTACTGGTGCGGACTTATTTGTGCAAGATGGTTTTGGCGTTATTCATCGTGGGCATACCTCAACTAGTGAAATTGCTAAAAAAATGCCAAGCGTAGCTGGTTTATTACTTGAAAAAGAATACTCGACAATCTTGCAAGCTTTTAAGAATCCCGAAAGACCATTTGTGGCGGTAATGGGTGGTGCGAAAATATCTGATAAACTACCGTTAATTGAGAAATTTATTGAGCGAGCTGATAAAATTATCGTAGCTGGAGCTATGGCTAATACTTTTTTAAAATATTTAAATGTTGAAGTTGGAAAAAGTCGAATTGAAGATGGCCAAAATGAGATTATTGAACAGATTTTTAAACTTGCGGAGCGAAAAGTTGGGTTTAATGGTTTGCGAAGTTTCATAATTTTGCCAGAAGATGTTGCTGTGGCGAGTGAGTTTTCGAAAAATGCTGAGAGAATCGAAAAGCCTGTTACGGCGGTTTTAGAAAACGAGATTATTCTTGATTTAGGAGAAAAATCGATTCAGCGAATTGAAAATGAAATTTTAAATGCAAAAATGATAGTTTGGAATGGAACAATTGGTTATGCTGAATTTGAGAATTTTGCAAAAGGCTCTTCTCGAACTTGTTCTGCAATTTCGAAAGCTACAAAAAATGGTGCAAAATCAATAGTTGGCGGTGGCGACACTTCAGCTTTCGTTTTAGATTGGTCGAGTCAAAATGCGGAAAATGCGGATTTTTCATTAATTTCAACTGGTGGCGGTGCAGCTCTTGAATTGATGAGTGGCGAAATTTTACCAGGATTTGAAGTTCTAGAAAATAAAGCATAAGAATTTACAAAAATAAAATAAAATGATAAAATAAAAGTATTATGGATAAAAAACTTGTTATCGCCAACTGGAAAATGAACTTAAATATGCAGGAATCGAGTATTTTTTTGCATAAATTGAGTGATAAAATTCAAGCTCATCGTGGAATGGAAATTATTCTCGCGCCATCAACTTTCACTCTGCAATCTTTGAGTTTGCAAGTTAATCATAGGCAATTTAAGTTAGCGGCACAGAATTTTTACTGGCGAGATCACGGATCTTTTACTGGCGAAATAGCAATTTCACAGCTCCGCGGAATTGTCCAATATGCGTTAGTTGGCCATTCTGAAAGGCGAAATATTTTTCACGAAACAGATAAAGATATACGTGCAAAAGTTGCTGCAGCGATTCGAAACGATATTCGACCAATTTTGTGTATTGGTGAAACATCTGATGAGCGAAATCATAATGAAACTGATTTAGTTCTAAATGATCAGCTAATTGGCGGGCTTGCAAATGTATCGAGTGAAGATATTACGAAAGTGATTATTGCGTATGAACCGGTTTGGGCGATCGGAACTGGCGTGAATGCCAACCCTGATGATATTCGAAAAGCGGTAAAAGTTATTCGAAATCAAATAAAACAACTTTATGGCGCAAAAACTGCTGAGAATATTCAAGTAGTTTATGGTGGAAGTGTTCAGCCAGAATTAGCAACAGATTATGCAAATATTAAAGGAGTAGATGGTTTGCTGATTGGCGGAGCAAGTTTAAGCGTTGAAAAATTCGCTAAAATTGCAGAAAAAGTTTTTGAAACAATAAAAAAGTAAAAGGAAAAATATGCGAGATATAGATTTTGAAGAATTAGATAAAGCAGTTGGAAGCTATCTTGAAAATGGTATTGTGCCAGATTCAAAAGAGAAAAATAATGAGGTTTTTTCGAAAATTGAAAGCCAGATTGAGCATTCTCGTGAGCAACAAAAAATGGTTTTTGCACGAAAAGCTCCGCAGTCGGCAAATCAATTGCATCAAAATAACGAAAAAGTACAAATTCGAAATATTGAAAAGGTCGCTGAAAAACCAAAAAATGAGAAAAAATCTGTTTATAAAAAACCAAGAGTTCGAATTTTGGATGATTTTAGTGCGCCCGTTCCACCAGAACATCACCGCGACAATTTTGGTGTTCCACTTTTGGCAAGAGAAGAGAAAATTGCTTTCGAAAGCCCAATTTTAGAAACATATGGCGGCGAAAAACCAATTCGAAATATCAAAAAGCTTGAAAATTCGCCGATTCGAAAAAAAGTTGTTTCAAAAAATGAAAAAACTCAAGCAAGAAAAGAAACTGAAGTTCAGCCTCAAAAAAATAAAATTAATATTGAGGAGCAAAAAATTACCACGCCAAGTCGGGCAGAGTTTTATGCTGGTGTCTATCGGATTGGTGATGATAGCAATAAACTTCGAGTTTTCCATGGCGAACATACGGTTGAAATTCCAGAGCGAAAAGTTTCTAGTTCAAATTTTGAAAATCTAAATCTTGAAAATGAGCCAGAAAAAGTTATGCCAGAAATTTCAAGCTTAAAAGCTGGTGACAATACGATTACTCTTGATAATTATGAGGAAATTAAAAAGGATATAGATGACAAAGCTGAAACCGAAGCTTCAAAGATTGAAGTTAAGACTGGGCTGAAAAATCAATCAGAGCAAATCAAAGAAAATAATAAAAGAATAGATATTTTTGAGGTTGATGAAAGAATTGAAGAAAATTCAAAACAAAATGAAGCTTCGGAAAAGGTGATAATTCAGTCTGTTGATGAAATTGAAAAGCCAAAAACACCTTTCGTACAGAATCCACAAATTGAAAAAAGACCTTTAGGCGCAAATCAAAATCAGGCTAAAAGTTTCGAATTTAAAAAGCCGGTTTCTAACTACGAGCAAAAATCTGCAACGATTACAAAGGAACTTCGGCGAGCAAAAATGTCAGCACCGATTCTTTCGAGCGATGAATATTCTGCACCTATTAAGCGTAAAAAGAAATCCGGCTGGGGTGTTGTGCTAGCTATAATTGCGATTCTAATGCTTGGTGCTGGTGCTGGATTAGTAGCGTATATGGTGGCATTTCAATAGAATTTTGTAGTTTTAAGATATTAAACCACTTTTCGAAAATTGAAGAGTGGTTTTATTTATTATAAAAAGAAAAAGCCAGTGTGTACTGACCTTCGAAAATAATTAAGTGTAGATATGTAGTTGTTATTCCAATTTTTCAATTCTTTTTTCAATTCTTTGTTCATTCTTTGGGTTATTGGTCTGCTTGTCGTTATATTCCTTATTCGAAATAGTGAATATAAGTATACTAAAATAAATCATTATAAAAATTGAAAGTAAAAAATAAACTATAAATGCGCGAGCAGTTTTTATTCCACTCATAATGTACCTTCAATATATAATAGAATACTTAAATTATACAAAAATATAATTTCAAAAATCAACAATTTGCTAAAAAGGCTAAAATTTGGTAAAATGAAAGAATATGAATGCACAAGAAATCCGAAAAGCTTATTTAGAATTCTGTCAAAAAAATGGCCATGAAGTAATCGAACGCGCTTCTTTAATTTTAAAAGATGACCCAACAACTCTTTTCACGGGGAGTGGAATGCAACCGCTCTTACCGTATCTTTTGGGTGAAAAACATCCAAAGGGTGTGCGATTAACAGATAGCCAGACCTGCTTGCGGGCGCAAGATATTGATGATGTTGGTGATAACCGCCATACAACTTTTTTCGAAATGCTTGGAAATTGGTCTCTTGGTGATTATTTTAAAGAGCAGCAAATTCGGCAATTTTTTGAATTCTTAACAGATGTAGTGGGCCTTGACCCTTCGAAAATATACGTTTCTTGTTTTATTGGTAGCGAAAAATACAATATTCCACGTGATGACGAATCAGCAGAGATTTGGCAAAAGGTTTTTGATGAAAAAGGTATTGATGCAAAAATTGTTGAGCTTGACACGGCTGAAAACGGTGATAGGCTCGGGCTTCAAGGCGGACGAATTTTCTTTTATAACGATAAAGAAAACTGGTGGAGCCGTGGTGGCGGCTTAGATTCAACACCAATTGGTGATCCTTGTGGGCCGGATTCAGAAGTTTTTTATGATTTCGGTGAAGAAAATCATGATGCTAGCTTCGGTGAGGCTCATCCAGCGAGTGATAGCGGTCGGTTTATGGAAATCGGCAATCAGGTTTTTATGCAATATCGACGAACGGAAGATGGTTCTTTCGAGCCGCTTGAAAAGAAAAACGTCGATTTTGGCGGCGGCTTAGAAAGGATTGCTGCGGCAAAAATTGATAATCCAGATGTATTCCAAATTAGCTTGATGAAGCCAATTATCGAAAAGCTTGAAGAAATTAGTGGTAAAAAATACGATGAGAATAAGGTTTCGATGCGCGTGATTGCCGACCATTTGCGAAGTGCAACATTTTTGGCAGTCGATGGATGTATTCCTTCAAATAAAGAGCAAGGTTATGTGATGCGAAAATTTATTCGTCGTGCGATGGCGAAGGCTTTCGATTTGGGCGTAGAAGATAATTTTGTTGAACAGATTGTGCCAGTAATTGTCGATATCTATGCACCAGATTATAAGGAAGTTGCTTTAAAATCTAATGAAATTATTGCAGTTATGGTGAAAGAAGAGAAAGCTTTCCGTCGAACGCTTCGAAAGGGTTTGCGAGAGCTTGAAAAATTCTCAAAAGAGGGTTTAACGGGTGCAGGATTATTCCAGCTTTATGATACTTTTGGTTTTCCTCTTGAACTTTCAACTGAAGAAGCTGTCCGACACAAAATATCACTTTCGAAAAACTGGCGTGAGGAATTTGACATTAAAATGAAAGAGCAACGTGAACGCTCGCAGACGGCTTCAAAAGGTAAGTTTAAAGGCGGGCTTGAAGGGCAAACCCTTGAACACCGCAAGCTTCATACAGCTACTCACTTGATGAATGCGGCACTTCATAATATGTTTAAGGGACAAATTGCGCAAAAAGGCTCAAATATTAATGCTGAGCGGCTCCGTTTTGATTTTACTTTTGATCGAAAACTAACTGATGAAGAAAAACAGCAGATTGAAGATACGGTTAATGATCAAATTTCGAAAGGACTGGAAGTTTCTTGGGCGGAATATCCAACAGATTACGCCTTAAATAAGCTAAAAGCGATTGGTGTGTTTGGTGATAAATACGGTGAGACTGTTAAAGTCTATACGATGAAAGCCGAAGGTAAAACGCCATTTAGTGTTGAAATTTGTGGTGGGCCTCATGTTGACAATACACGAGAACTTGCCGAGGGTGGTAAAAAGTTTAAGATTGTGAAAGAGCAATCTTCGAGTGCTGGCGTGCGAAGAATTAAAGCAGTTTTACGATGATTCAAAAAATTAAACGTGGAACTATTGTTGTTGGCTATCCTGGCGTTGGAAAAAGTTCAATAAAGCATAAGGACTTTATAGATTTGGAAAGCTCTGATATTATTTATGTTGATAATTTGGCTTGG
>ERZ773037.1727-NODE-1727-length-11207-cov-7.032819_pt1 | contig 11207 bp, 18 predicted proteins | sample MGYA00511466_ERZ773037 | MGnify/ENA primary metagenome ERZ773037 (study PRJEB29015, sample SAMEA2738146) | human oral metagenome | biome: human oral; feature: human-associated habitat; material: saliva | place: China | collected 2202 ...
ATACCTTACCAAAAGCCCGCTTAATTTTCAAGTCTAGCTAAACAATAAAAGAGGCGTTAGCCTCTTTGTTGTATTATTCATTGAGTAAACCACTTACTACCACATCATGGATAAACTGTTTTTGTTTTTCCTTTGGCAGCTGCAAGGCTTCAAGTAAAGACTCTAAAGCTTGCTTGTCTGTACCTGCAATTAATTTCTTGATGATGTTTTAAAATTTCCTTTCTAGGTACTCGCAAAAATGAATCCGCTACGCTTGTGTTGACTGTACTGGTATCGGCGCACTATCTGCAATCAGCAAGAAGTAGGCTTCTGCGATTTGGGCGAATAATTTTACACGCGCTTCAGGATGTTTGTATAACTCATAGGCGTTTATGCTGGTGTCTTCTGTCCAGAGCTTCTAGCCTAGTTCAATCAGTTTAGGCATATCTACAAGTTCTATCGGTGTTGTATCGTCCATGAAGTCACTATGTTTACGATTGAGTTCTTCCAGTACGTGATCTGCCTGTTCAAAGTATACTTGGTTCTGTCATAGCTCCCTCACTTTCTCTGGTTAAAAATTCCGCTTCATTCGTTTATCTGTGATGTCTGTCATAGTGAACACATTCCCCTCTGACTGCTTCCCAATTCGACTGATTAGCTTGTCATTATAGATTCTAGCCAACTCTTTTCCGTTGTGATTAGTGTTAATGATAGTTGTTTCCCGCTTGTCAAAAACCTTAAAAAGAAAAGTCTGTATCCAGTTGTTCGCTTCATCTTTCCGGCTGTTCATAATGCTTTCTGTGCCCAGATCATCAATAAAGAGATAATCAACCTCAGTCAGCAATTTCAGGGCGTCATACTCTGTAAAATCACTTTGTTTATATTGCCAACCTGACTGAATGCGCGTGATAATTTCAGCAATACTGACAAAGAGGACGCTCTTAGGTTCACTTTTAGCCTTGTAGCCCTCGTTGATGGTTTTAGCCATAGAGTAGCACAAATGGCTCTTTCCAGTGCCTGGTTTGCCCATAATTAGCGTGTTTCCCGTCATACCGTTTAGATATTGGTTAGCTTGCTTGATAGCAAATTCTTTGGCCTCGTGTTCCTCTTTGGTGGTTGTTTTGAACGTGCTAAAAGTGGCTTTTCCCAGTTCATTTGAGACTGTACTTTCACGCGCTAGCACATCATAGGTTGAATGATATAAATCATACCCTAGGGCTTTTTCTATGCCGTCTAGTTCATCTTGTTTAATCTTTTCTCGCATACATTCCTGACAATAAGGAGCAAGATAAGTCTCGTCAGGTTTTTCGAACTGTACCAGATTAATCTGATGGGTCGGACAAAGCTCATCAATTACCTTAGTCTTTTCGTTTAGCTGTTCTGTACTTAATAATTCCATCTTTTAGCCTTTCTATTAGGAGTAGATGAACGGATCTTGAATATCGTCATCAGACCCACCCTGTTTCTTTTGCTGAAACTGTTTCTGCTCATCCTCCACTTGTACCATTGTCTTAATACCGTTTTGTCTCCAGTTCTTGAGTATTGAATTGATATAGCTAAAAGATCGCTTGCTGTTATCTGCAGCCTTGTCTATGGCAGTCTTGATAACTTCTAGCTCCATACCGTCAAGAGCGAGATATTCGGTTAAGATTTGATACTGTTGTCCGTCCATAACTCCTATACGTGATTGGTAGTAGTTAGAGATTTCAGCAGTAGGAGAAGCAGGAGCAGAAGAATCTTTTTTCTCTATCTCTGCTTCTTCTTCTAACTCTATCTCTTTCTCTATCTCTATCTCTGTCTTACACTTTTCAACGTTGTTAGGCTTATTTCTTACGTTGTAAGATTTGCCTATTTTTAAACGTTTATTTTTGCGATATTCTCGCATGTAAGCAGCTTGATCAGTTTCTTGCTGTATCATAGCTTTAGCTTGAAGTAATTCAGCGTTTTTATCCCCGTCTATTTGGATTAGACCGCATTTTGTAAAATAGGCCATAGTCATTTGTATATCGTCTTCGGAAACATCTAATTTTAAGGCTAGTTCTTCGGTTAACTCGTTAAAGTATCCCTCGTAGTACAATATACAATCACTTTCCAAACTTTCCAGCATTAAACGGATATAAATAACCGTCATAGTATAGCCACCAGGCATGTTTTTAAGCCGTTTTATAAAAATATTATCAAAAAACTTTTTATCAACTTTCAGCCAAAAATAGATTTTAGTTTTTGCCATTCTATCAATTCCTTTCTGTCTTTCTTCCCCATCATGAAATCCTAATAGCCTTAATCATGATGATTTCTTTACTGGCATAATCAATTTCTATTTCTACAATGCGATATTCAAATCCATTAAATTCAAGGTACATAGAGTTATCAAATGGAACATTAGGAAGATAACGGATAAGGAATACTTTTATATTCTGAACTGATTCCAAGGAATTTTGACTGTCCGTAGATGTTCTGCTGCCTGCTTTAAAGTCCTTTACAGAAGTTCGTTGCACTTCTGCCCAGCAGCTATAAACATCTTTACGGATGCCGTCAATGACTTCTCCGCCTTCGTTTTGCTCTCCGATTTTCTCAAAGATTGTAATGCGTGTGTTCATTTTTCTAGTATTCATTTTTACCACCTTTCATTGTTTACTCCTAAAAATAGCAATATATCACTCACCCTGTAAAACACTTTTCGAGTGTCCTCTAGTGGTGGCTGATATCGTCTTAGCCCTGCCTTTTCCCAGCGCTGCAGGGTCTTATATTTTATGTCTAACTCAGTCATAACCTGTTGGGCTGTCATAAGTCCTGTGATATGAGGTAGCGCCTTATTCCGTGCCTTAAGGTATTTGTCGACTGTTTCCAGTAGTTCCATTTTTAGGCTTGTTTCTGTTTCATTGCTTAGTAACGCCATAATCTAACAACTCCTTATAACTTACAAGGTCGGCATTTAACAGTACACTTAGACGCTTTTGTTCTTTCTGTACTTGGTTGTAAAAAGCCTTTGCACCGTCTAGCAGTTCTGATTTATCCGCAGGTATAAAGTAACCTCGATTAAAGCCGTGTCTGATACCGATAATAGGAACGCCGTAGCTCGTGATTAAGCGACTGATAATACTTTGCACCGTTCGTTCATCTAGCTTCAAAATAAGCCCTATCTCCGATCCTGTAGTTGGGTTTTCAGCGCCTACTTTGATAAGTTTCAGCACACGCTTATAGTTTTCTGGTAATGTAGTTTGTGTCATTTGCTCATCTCTCTTTCTTCGCTGACTAGGATAATTTGGCCTTTCTCCCACATATCACAAAAATCCATCAAAGTCTCTAAAACTTGTTCTAATTGCTTTTGCTCCTCGGCATTGTAGCAATCAAATTTATTTTCTAGGGAGAAATCTAGCATAGTTTGGTAAGCTTCTTCAAGCCAAACACCAAAGTTCTTTGCTCTTTCATTTGCAAGGTCAAAGCTGTTATTTTTGTTTGTCATACCCTAGTCTCCATAACTTCAAGCCATTTTTCAATCTTTCTTAGCTGCCGTTTAGTAACATATCCCCGGCGTTTGTAAGCAATAGCCCAGATTTTAAACAGCTCTGCACATATGCCAGCTAGAAAGAAGAGTAGCAGGGTTAGGAGTGCACCTAGTAGCTCGCTCATTTATCCAGTCCCTCCAATTCTTCAGCGTTATCACTGTTTAGTAGCTGAAAGGCAATTTTGTCTAGTCTTTGGCAAAGTTTTTCGTTTTGTGCATAAGCAGTCTCAATATATTTCTTAGCTATCCAGTTAAAGGTCGCTGTATCCACTTTTTGCGTTATCTCTAAGGCTTCTAGAGTTAAGTTATTCATTTCTAAGCTGTTCATGATGTCAGTTAGCTCACTGCCTAACTCTTTCAGATTGCTAGCAGATAATAAAACCGGTTGTGCTTGTGTTTTCTTTGTTGATGTCATAATAGTTACCTCGTTTGTTTGTAATTATGTTTCTGTGTCCATAACCTACATCATTATTAGTTGATATGCTGTAGGTTTTTTAATTCTTCAGGGTTGTCACATTCTAGTAGATGATAAGCTACACTATCTAGCTCTTTATACATTACTCCCATCTGCTCATATACTTGACCTAGATAATCGTTTAAGTAACTCAATAGAATAACCTGATCCGGTTTGCTGTGCATAGCCAACATAAAGGTTTTGGTATATCCTTTTATCGTGTCTATGCCAGTCATAACATTAGTAATGCGTTCACCTTGCTCTTTAAATTGGTCTGCTGTTAGCGCTGTAGAAATTTGTTCTTGTTTTTTCATGATGTTTTACCTCGTGTAATTTTAAATAATTCACTAGTTTTAAGGGGTAGCGCCCTCCGTATGGTCAAAATGTCTTAGATATGCTATAATCTAGTTATAAATCTTTACTAAAACCCTTTTAATAACAGCTTGCCTGCTTGTTTATTTATTGTGTTTTAGTCAGTGGTTGAAAGGCTTGATAGTTTGGTCGCTCTCAAAGCCTTTTTTATTTTTTCTTCTGTATGCTCCTTTCTACAGCATTTTTTGAGACTTGTTTTTGTTGGGGGTATAATTATACCCAGAATGTGTTTCAGGTTGATTTTCGCCCGAGAAGAACCGGTGATATTTAGTTAAAATTACGTTTTAATTGTTCTGCTGTCTTGCGTTTTTGTTCGTCAGTTAATTTTGGTTTTTTTCTTACAAACGGATTAACTGAAAAATCTTCCAAGTTAGACAGCTTAGCCCTAACATAAACGCAGAAATTATTTTCTAACTCTTTCTCTACGCTCTCAAAGGCTGTTTCACTTTTTAAAATCTTAGTAACATGTCTTCGTACGTTACTTTCAAAGTACCAGCAATTCTCCAATTCATCATAACGGATAACCGTTTCACGTTCTTCTGGTAAATATGCCATATCGTTTTTTCTCCTTTTTTATGGTTGTCATATTGTTTTATGGCAACTGAAACGTCTAGCCTTATAATTTATCAAGAAAATATTTCCAGTTGTCAGAATCCCGGTATTCTTCGGAGCTACAGACCTTAAAATTGATTCTAGAATAATTTTTTATCACGCGCCTTGTTGGTGCGCTTTTTAAATAACCAAATCAGCAAACTGCTTGACACGTTCAAGACCTGTTACAATGTCTGCTAGATTATCCATAGCTTGCAGCTTGCTGAGTTCTGCCTTAATTGTTTTCAAGTCTTCCTGCTCGTCAATTTCAATCATCAGCATTATAGGTCAACTCCTTTCTTTTGGTCTGAATACCATAGTTCTGATATCCTGATAGCTCATGCTTAGGTTAATCATAGCGATAACCATATCTTCTAATGCTTGGTATTTAACTAGTTCCTCGCTCGTTAAGCTATCAATGCCGGTAGCACCGCCACGCGCTGCCACCAGATGCTTTTTATTCATACCGCTAGCACCTTTCAGCAGTAGATTATTAACGGTAGGGTGCGCGTGTTTGGGCGCGGCACTCCATTGCTCAATACTGTCATGCAAGGTCTTACGCTTTGGCTTTTCTAAAGCACGCTGCAGCTTAAACTGTGCCAGCTCGTCCCGCATTTCAAAGAATGCTTTGACTAGGTTTTCTTTGAAGTTAGCCACTTGCTCGGTATTCTTTAAGAACGTAATCAGCAAGGTTGCCTGTTGCTCGTTCAGGATATAATCCTTTGTGCTTTGTCCACTCTCTGAAGCTTGGATTTTAAATCCAACCTTTTCGAACCGTTCAAGATTCTTTCTGATTGTCCGTGTAATTGTGTGATGTTGTACCTCTGCACATTCCGCAACGATACTGCTCAATGTATACGGCTCTTTCTTGACGTCCATGTATACAAGTTCCATCGGCTGCTCCCTTCTTACTACGTTTCCAGAAGCCAGTTCATGACGTTTTCATAAATCCGCTTTGGTGCATCATAGTCACCTTTTTCGATTTTGGAAAGAGTGTACGGGGTCACGTCAAGGCGTTTTGCTGTCTGCGCCTTGGTCAAGTCTAAACGTCCGCGCTTAATGCGGACACGTTCTGCATGTTCAACAGTAATAAGCATTTCTATACCTCCTTGTGCTTAAAAATCTAACCACCCAATGAATAGTGTAGAAAAGTGTAGGGTGGTTGTGATGCACACTTTTAATGTGTTCAATTATATTATACACAAAATATTTGTTCAGTCAAGAGGCTTGTACAAATATTTTGTGTATTTTTTTGATTATCTATTTTTCTTGTGATATAATCATGTTTGAAAGGTGTTGAAATACAATGAATAGGCTTAAAGAGTTAAGGAAAGAAAAAGGCTTGTCACAACAAGCCTTAGCTAAAAAAATAGGAGTTCACTATCGTACCTTGCAAAATTGGGAAAATGGCGAAAATCAAATCAAACCCGACAAAGCCCAGCAGCTAGCCGACTACTTCGGGGTATCCGTAGGGTATCTGTTGGGGTACGAAAGCGATGAAACGTTAATATCTGAATTAAAGAATAAACTTTCCACAATGACAAGAGATAAAGCGGTTGATTTTGCGTTCACGGATGAAGGTGATTTGCTTTCCGAACTTATGTATCAAGCAGACTTAAGAACGCAAAGACTACATGACAAAAAGTTCAGGAATTTCGTCAAATTCCTAAAAGACAACGTCATTATTCTAAGCGATGAAGAAATAGAAAATTTTTTTAATATGCTTTTGATTGCTGACTTGAATAGCGGTAAGAAAAAAGAATTATTTGAAAAAGTTGTTGATGAAGATTTTACCAAAACTATTGATTTTTTAGAGAACAACGGTTACAAAATATTCTTTGATAAAGCATATAACGATAACTAACCCACCATCAGGGCTTTCGTTTCCATCTATTGGAAAAACTAGCATGCACCACACAAAGAAGAAACTTAATCGACATAAAATTTTATAAAACAAACACAAAAATGTTGACGGAAACCTAAAAATATTTTACAATGGAGATACTTAAGGAATAGCTTTCGGAAAAACCTACGGGTCCCGATTGCGGAAGGCATCTCCAATATGAGGAGGTGTCTTTTTTTGGTTCGTCCATTCAAAAACGTACATGAACAACTAAATATTTTACACAATAGAGGACTTAAGTTAACGGATTACCAAAATAATAAACTTTATTTAATGACCAATAATTACTATTCAATTATCAATGGCTATAGTCGATATTTTTGGCAAACAACAAATAAGTACTACCCAGGTACTACCTTCGATGATATTTCCATGTTGTATTTTCTAGATAGAGAGCTTAAGTTTATTTTCTTAAAGGCTATTTTGGAAGCTGAAAAACATCTAAAATCAATAACTGCATATACATTAGCAGAAAGGTATCAGCATAATCCTACGGATTATTTATCCACGGACTTCTATACTTACGACTCCAACAGTAGAAACCAAAGTCGAGATGTTACATTTTTGGTAAACAGATTTCAAAAAATCATTTCAAAATATAATAGACAACTCGGAAACAACCCGATAAAGAACCATCAAATAAATCATGGCGGAATTCCTTTCTGGGTTATGGTGGAACATCTCACATTTGGAGAGCTAAAACTTGTAATTAAATATCTTCCAGCAATTCAAAATACAATTGCCAAACGTCATTACACCTTTATTTCTGAAAAAATGGCAATACAATCATTTTTTACCGGAAATGAACTCTTGTCCTTTATTGAAAATATTTTTGAAATTCGTAATATTTGCGCCCATGATTCACGACTTTTAGATTTCAAATGTAAAAATAACCTTGTTTATTTTCCAACTTTACATGACCGCTACGGAATTCTTCCTAACTCCCCTAGAAGTGACGTATATAATACATTCTTAACATTACAATGTTTTTTAAGTAAAACACAATATGCAATCTTACATAATACGGTATTGAAACGCCTTTTTTATCTGGACAACTACCTTTCAAAAAGAGGGTACCCAATCCATACAAATACTATTTTGAGTACACTCGGTTTTCCTAATAATTGGCATATCATCACTATAAAATTACCACAATAATAAACCACAGAAAGGAAACCGCATGACCTATAAACAAGACTATCTGGATGATATTCTAGTCCGCATGGCCTACCATTCCAGCGGGATTGAGGGAAACACTATATCCCTTCCTGAAACGGTCAGTATCATCTTAGAAAGCACCTTACCCGGTAAGCATAAGAGCATTCGGGAGTTCTACGAGATAGAGAACCATAAGCAGGCCTTTTCTTTGTTGTTAGATGGCTTAGCTAACCATACTCCTTTAACTCTGGGGCTAGTGCAAGATTTCCACGCGCTTTTGACAGACCGCCTGCAGCATGATAGAGGGCAATTCAAAACTGTTCAAAACGCCATTATAGGGGCTGAGTTTAAGACGGCTTCACCGGAAGAAACGCCTTTTTTGATGACCCAATGGGTAGATAACACTGTTTACAGGTTGGATATGGCAAAGAGCGAGCGCGAGACAATAGAAATACTAGCTGATACTCATATCCAGCTAGAACGCATTCACCCCTTTAGTGATGGTAACGGACGAACTGGCCGCCTTGTCCTGATGTACTTAGCTATGAAGTATCTAAGTGCTCCGGTTATTATCAGCAAGGACGATAGAGCCCAATACATGGAGTTTTTAGCCGCTGAATTATTTTGGGAAGGGATTTTTAATGGTTAAAATCAACGCAAATGGTAAGGAAATAACTTTACTAGCCAATAATACTGATTATGTTAGCTTGACAGATATAGCTAAGTATCTGGATCCTGAAAATCCACGCTTTATTATCCAGAACTGGATGAGAAACAGAAACACTATTGAATTTTTGGGTGCTTGGGAAGCTATTAACAATCCGAATTTTAACCGCCTCGAATTCGATACGGTTAGAAATGCTTCAGGTACTAACGCATTTGTCCTCACTCCTCAACGTTGGATTTCAGAAACAAACGCTATCGGTATTACTTCAAAAGCTGGGCGTTATGGTGGAACCTATGCCCATTCAGATATAGCTTTTGAGTTCGCCTCTTGGATTTCTCCGGAATTCAAACTTTACATTATTCAAGACTATCAACGGCTCAAACAGGAAGAAGCTTACAGAAATCAGCTTGATTGGCAAGTGAACCGCTATATTGCAAAACTAAATTACACAATACAGACAGACGCTATAAAAGAGAATATAGTACCAAGCCTGAAACCTAGTCAAATTTCTTTTGCTTATTCCTCTGAAGCTGATGTTATCAATGTTGCCTTATTTGGAATGACTGCCAAAGAATATAGAGCAAAAAACCCAACCAAAGAAGGGAACCAAAGAGATAACGCCACTATTGAACAGTTGCTAGTTCTCAATAACTTACAAAATCTTAACGCTGAAATGATAAAACAAGGACTATCACAAAGTAACCGACTAACTGAACTCAATAGAATTGCAAGAGAACAACTAGAAGTGCTTTATAAAAATAATCAAAAAACCCTTGATAGTCTCAAAAGATTAAATAATAAATAGGGGCATAAAACGCTTGTATTCGCATTTTAACCCTTAACCATAAATTACCATCTCACACAAAACAAACGAAAATAGGGGCATTCTCATAACTCCTAGCATGATTTAAACCTGATTCAATCTAAAACCTTTTTAATAATAGCTTGCCTGCTGATGGAGAGGTTTATCATCATGAAAATAACAGAAATCAAAAAGAAAAACGGTGAGACTGTGTACCGTGCTAGTGTTTACCTAGGTATTGATCAGATAACGGGTAAGAAGGTCAAGACTAGTGTAACCGGGAGAACAAAAAAAGAGGTTAAGAGTAAAGCAAAGCATGCACAGCTTGACTTTAAAGTCAATGGATCAACAGTTAAGAAAGTAGTTGCAACAAAAATGTTTCGCGACTTGGCTAATTTATGGCTAGAAAGTTATAGGCTGACTGTCAAGCCTCAAACTTATAGTGGCACCGTTTCAAGACTCAATTGTCACATTCTCCCTATTTTGGGAGATATGAAATTATCTAAAATATCAGTCAGTGACATTCAAGTTTTAATCAATGACTTATCACTTCACTACATGAATTATAAAGCTGTCCGATCGATTATTCAAAAAATATTCCAATATGGGATATTGTTAGGAGTGGCAAGTAGCAACCCTGCTAGGGAGATTATATTGCCACGTCAAAGGCCGAAAGAAAACGCTAAGGTTAAGTTTATAGAACCAGAAGACCTAAAGGCCTTTCTTGATAACATAGAAAAACGGCAGCATAGGCGTTATGGTTTGTATTTTGAGTATGTCCTGTATCATGTTCTGTTATCCACGGGAATCAGGATAGGAGAAGCCTGCGCTTTGGAATGGGCAGATGTAGACCTAAAAAATGGTACAATAACCATCAACAAGACTTTTAACAAGGGCCTGAAGCTAATTAGCACTACAAAAACAAAATCAGGAAATAGAACAATAAGCATTGACCGAAAAACAATAAACTTATTACGGCTTTATCAAGTCAGGCAAAGGCAGCTATTTCTGGAAGCGGGCGCGCGTGTTCCGTCTGGTGTATTTGCTACCCCTACAAGAGAATATTTTGATTTAGCAATTAGGCAAAATGCTTTAAATATTCGGTGCAAAGAAGCTGAAATACCACGGTTTACCTTCCATGCTTTCCGCCATACTCACGCTAGTTTATTGCTTAACGCTGGTATCAGCTATAAAGAATTACAATATAGGTTAGGACATTCTAATATTGCTATAACTCTGGATGTATATAGCCATTTGTCCAAGGACAAAGAAAAAGAGGCTGTTTCATATTACGAAAAAGCCATAAACAGCCTATAGGTCCACAAAAAGGTGAACAAATTTGAATTTTATTAAGTACGAACTTAACCAAAAGCCCGTTATATCAACGTTTAGAAAGGGTAAAAATTAAAACTATGTCAAAAATTATAGAATTACCAGAAAATCTTGCTAATCAGATTGCGGCTGGTGAGGTCATCGAGCGACCTAGCAGCGTGGTCAAGGAGTTGATAGAGAATTCCATTGATGCTGGTGCCACTCAAATTATAGTTGAGATTGAAGAAGCAGGGCTCAAGAGTATTCAAGTCATCGATAATGGTGAAGGAATTGAGCATGAGGAGGTTTCCTTGGCTTTGCGGCGGCACGCAACGAGTAAAATTAAGAAGCAAGCCGATCTTTTTCGGATTCGGACTTTGGGCTTTCGTGGTGAAGCGCTTCCGTCTATTGCTTCTGTTTCACGCTTGACAATTGAAACTGCGACAAATGGTGGAACACATG
>ERZ773037.1728-NODE-1728-length-11205-cov-9.254439_pt1 | contig 11205 bp, 8 predicted proteins | sample MGYA00511466_ERZ773037 | MGnify/ENA primary metagenome ERZ773037 (study PRJEB29015, sample SAMEA2738146) | human oral metagenome | biome: human oral; feature: human-associated habitat; material: saliva | place: China | collected 2202 ...
AGCCGGAGCTTCCCCTCTGGGAGGCTGTTGCCGATATTGCGGAGCGTAGCGGCGCCGCACAGATGGTCCGCAACACCCCGATTAGTGCTTTTAGCGATGCCCGCGATCTGCTGGCGTACGATGTGTACTCCCCCGACAGCCTCGTGTACGATGCCTCGGCAACCGGTCAGGGCGTGCACCTTGCCGACGTGGATGCTGAGGACTCGGTGCTGAACCGCCAGGGCATTCCGCCGCTGGTCAGTTCCGCTCCCTACGACGAGGATTCTGAGGGCGAGCCGGAGAAGAAAAAGCCCGCTAAACGCGGTTTGGGTTCTTTCCTTGACCGCCGTGCGGGTGCGAAGGGCCCGCTGACTCAGTCCGTTGGCATTGGCCCGCAGACCGAGCAGGAGTTCATCTCAGCTCATGGCGAGTACGCCCCAATCCATGCGGAGCGTTCGTTGAGCCCCTCGGGTTCGCGCCGTTCGAAGGCTCAGGGGGCGGCGAGCGCAACTGAGGCTTCAGAAGCTGAGGAGGCCGCTTCATCTCAGGATTCCGAGCAGTCTTCGCAGAAGGATCCTCGCCTACCCGCCAAGCAGTTTAGGACTCCGCCTTCCGGTATGGCGGTGGGCGGTTGGGCTCTGGTGCTGATTCTGCTGGGTATGGGTTCGAGCTTTACCGGTTGGTGGCTTGCGACCTCGCTGGTGCAGTCGCAGTGGTGGCGCAATATTGAGGCGTTCCTGACCTTCTAGCGCTCTGACCTTCTAGAGCCTGTAGCGCCGCTCTTCTGCCGTGCGCAGGTTAAACGCAATTACCCGGGTCTTCACTCCCAATGAGTGAAGACCCGGGCATTGTTATATCTGCGATTCCCCGCCACTTATCGCGGCGAGGCGCATGAGCGTTTTACGCGCGGTTCTTGAGGTACTCGGAGACCAGGAACGCGATTTCCAGGGACTGCGAGTGGTTCAGACGCGGGTCGCACAGGGACTCGTAGCGGTCAGCCAGTGCTGCCTCGTCGATGGCGTCGGAGCCGCCCAGGCATTCGGTCACGTCGTCGCCGGTCATTTCCACGTGGATACCGCCGGGGAACGAGCCCAGTGCCTCGTGTACCTCGAAGAAGCCGCGAACCTCGTCGAGCACGTCGTCAAAGCGGCGAGTCTTGTAGCCGGAGGGCACAGAGATGGTGTTGCCGTGCATCGGGTCGGTAACCCAGACGACTTTCGCGCCTTCAGCCTGCACGCCCTCAACAATCGCGGGCAGCTTCTCGCGGATGTTCTTCGCACCCATGCGGGTGATGAAGGTCAGGCGGCCGGGCTCGCGGTTCGGGTCGAGCTTATCGATCAGTGCGAGTGCGTCCTCTGCGGTGGTGCTGGGGCCCAGCTTCACGCCGATGGGGTTGCGGACCTTGGAGAGGAAGTCGACGTGTGCATCGTCGACGCCGCGGGTGCGCTCGCCAATCCACAGGAAGTGTGCGGAGGTGTCGTAGGGCAGCTGGGTGCGCGAGTCGATGCGGGTGAGGGCACGCTCGTAGTCCAGCACAAGCGCCTCGTGGCCGACGTACAGGTCGGTGGTCTTGAGCGCTTCGAAGTTAACGCCGCATGCTTCCATGAACTTGAGGGCGCGGCCGATTTCGTTGGCGGTCTTCTCGTAGCGCTCGTGTGCGGGGTTGGAGGTGAAGCCGCGGTTCCACTGGTGCACGGCGCGCAGGTCTGCGAAGCCGCCCTTGGTGAAGGCGCGCACCAGGTTCAGGGTGGATGCGCTGGTGTGGTAGCCGCGCAGCATGCGCTTGGGGTCGTGTACGCGGGCTTCGGGGGTGAAGTCGAAACCGTTGACGGTTTCGCCGCGGAAGGAGGGCAGGGTGACGTCGCCGCGGGTTTCCATGTCTGCGGAACGGGGCTTGGAGAACTGACCCGCCATGCGGCCCATCTTCACCACGGGCATGGAGGCGCCGTAGGTGAGCACTGCAGACATCTGCAGGATGGTCTTGACGCGGCCGGAGATCTTGTCAGCGGTTGCACCCGCGAAGGTTTCTGCACAGTCGCCGCCCTGCAGCAGGAATGCGCGGCCTTCAGCAACCTCACCGAGTGCCTGGCGCATGGCGTCAACCTCACCGGCGAAGACGAGCGGCGGTACCGAGTTCAGTTCGGCGATGGTGCTCTCAAAATCTTCATGCTCGCTCCAGGTGGGCTGCTGGTCAATGTGCAGCTGGCGCCAGGTGTCCAGGCCGTGGTCGGGGGCCTGCGAGGTGCTGAGGTTTTGATTGCTCATCTTCACTCCATCGGGATGGTCTTGTGCGTTTTCTGATTCAGCCCCGTTTCGGATGCTCGGCGCGCCGTGTACGACGTGCCGACTTACGATTCTTCAAGCTGAATAGACCTAATTGTACTCTTGCTTACTTCAACACCTAACCCCGCAGTCAGGTACATCTCACATGTTTAGATGGCGCCGCCCGGCGTCGGCGAGCAACGGGTTAGTGTTCAGGGGGTTGATGAGCAGCGGGTTAATGGGAACGGTTGCAGAACGGCATACGAAAGGGCGGGAGGCGGTATGTACCGCATCCCGCCCTCTGGCGTATGTGGGCGCCCGGGGAGCTGTCCCAGGGAGCTGGAGCTGTCTCAGGGTGCTGTCTCAATGTTTAGTGCTGCAGGTGTGCGATTGCCTCGTCAGCGCTCATGTTCTTATCAGCCATGAGTTTCTTGACGCGGTCGGCGTACACGTCCACGTATTCCTGGCCGCTCAGGGCACGGATTTCAGCACCGATACGGTCGGCGATTTCACGCTGAACGCGGTGGCTCATGTCTGAGCCGTCGGTGTATTCCTCGAAGGTGAGGGGCTTGCCGATGATGGTGCGCACCCGAATGGGCTTGCCGTCGTGGCGCAGGCGGATACGGTTCGAGCCGGAGGGCTGAATCAGGTCGGTACCAATCTGGCCGACGGGTACTACGGGCACGCCGGTTTCTAGGGCGAGGCGGGCGACACCGACCTTGGGGCGGTAGCCGCGTCCGTCGGGGCTACGGGTGCCTTCGGGGTAGATGCCGATGACGCCGCCGTCCTTGAGGACCTGCGCGCCGGCGTTGAGGGATTCCTGGCTCTTCTGGCCACCGGAGCGGTCCATGGGAAGCTGGCCGACTCCGCGGAAGAATGCCGCCATGGCGCGGCCCTTCACGCCGGGGGTGGTGAAGTAGTCGCTCTTGGCGAGGAAGTTTACGGTGCGCGGCATGGCGAGAGGAATGAAAATGGAGTCGCAGAACGCCAGGTGGTTGCTGGCGACAATGTAGGGACCCTCGGGCAGATTTTCGAGGCCCACCACGTCATGGTGGTACAGTCCCCGCAGCAGGGGGGAGCCAAGAATCTTGAGCGTTGAATAGAGGGCGGTGTTAGGCATGGGGTCTCCTCTCTGAATGTTCCCGGCTCAATTCTAGCGTGTCTGGAGAGGCGCGAGAGAACGCGCGATAATTAAAGAAAAGAGAACGATTTTTCTGCGCACCGGTGTATCGGTGCGCTGGGGGCGATATACCAGCACCGGTGCTGTATCCGCGGTAGCCGGTCAGGATACGCTATAGAGCCTCACCTGCACTCATATTCGTGCAGGTTGGCGAAGGAGGACCATGAGCATTTTCGATAACTCGCTGGAACCGCTCAAGCGGATGCGCCGCAAGGCTCGCGAGCGCAGGCTTCTTGCGACCCAAAATGTTAAGGATTCCCTGGCGCGTCGTCTCGGGGAAGAGCAGGATGCGTTCGATCACTCCCCCGTGTCTTTTACCCCTGATTCGGCGCAGCATTCTGTGGGTATTTTGCTGGTGCATGGTTTTACGGGTTCGCCGCACAGTATGCGCCCGGTGGCTCAGCGTTTTATGGAGCTCGGCTATGCGGTGGAGATGCCCGTGCTGACTGGTCACGCGACCCGTTGGCAGGATTTGCGTGATAGCACGTACCAGCAGTGGCTGGCTTCTGCCGAGCGGGGGTACCGCCGCCTGACTGATCAGGGTCTGCAGGTGGTGGTCATTGGTATGTCCATGGGTGGCACGGTGGCGGCTCATCTATCGGCTCGTCTGCCGGTGGTGGGCACGGTGCTGATTAACCCCTATATGGTGGATGTGAACCCGATGATGCGTCACGCCGGTAGGGTCTCGAAGGTTCTGCCGGTGCTCAAGGCGATTGGTTCCGATATTGCGGTTCCGGGTGTGAGTGAGGGTGCTTATTCGCTAGTTCCGACGGCGGCGGTGCATCAGCTGCATCTTTTGGGTGCTGAGACTCGCGCCCTGATTCCGCAGTTGAAGTCGCCGGTTCTGTATTTGCGTTCACTGGGCGATCATACTGTGTCGGATAGCTCCCACAAATATTTTCTCGAACATTGTTCAGTTCCTGTAAAATTTAGGTGGCTGACCCGCAGCTACCATGTGGCAACCCTGGACTATGACGCAGAGTATCTGCTCTCCACCATCCAAGATTTTGTCGCATCCCTAAACCACTAATTCTGCGGCTCCGCTCGCTGCAACTGGCGCAAGCATCACCCGCCGTGGCGAGTAGAACAGCAGATAGATATTACGGCTCCTCGGGCCATCGAGGGCACCCCGCGGCACCGGATCCGCCACGGGCTCACGCCCTGATTTGAAAGGCGCATTATGAAAGTCTTCTCCACTCCCGCTGAGGTTATTGTCGACCCCTCGCTGAATCTGACAAGCATTGTTGAGCGCCACCGTGCCGATAGCTCCAATCCGGTGCTGTACCGTCGTCAGATGTCTCCGGGTAACTGGCAGCCGGTTCGCGCCCAGCAGTTCCACCAGATGGTGACCGACCTGGCTAAGGGCATGATTGCCGCCGGTATCCGCCCGGGTGACCGTGTGGGTATTATGAGCCGCACCCGTTTTGAGTGGACTGTCATTGACTTCGCGATTTGGTATGCCGGCGCTGTCTCCGTGCCGGTGTATGAGACGAACGCTGCCGCACAGGCGGCGTGGGCGCTGTCCCATTCTGAGGCTGTCGCTATTTTCGTCGAGGATGAGAAGCTCCTGAATCGTGTGGCTGAGGCGGAAGAATACGCCGCTTCTACTTCTGAGCCGTGCCAGCTCAAGCACCGCTGGGTCATTGAGAACGGCGACCTTGATACCCTCAGCGCTCGCGCCTCCGAGGTGAGCGCTGAGCAGCTGGAGCAGGTACGTTCCGCTGCAGGCTGTGATGACATCGCGACCATTGTGTACACCTCCGGCACGACCGGTCGCCCCAAGGGTTGCGCACTGACTCACGGTCACTTCCTGAACCTGAGCGCGAACACCAAGTTTGCAGAGTCTGAGATTGCGAACTCCCGCAACTCCTCCATTCTTTTCTTGCCGCTTGCGCACGTTCTGGCGCGCCTGATTCAGGTGCTGGCGCTGGACGCCGGCCTGGTCATCGGCCACTCCCCCAATATCAAGAACCTGGCTGCTGACTTGGATAGCTTCAAGCCGACCATGCTGCTGGTGGTGCCCCGCGTCTTTGAGAAGGTGTACGAAGGCGCCATGGCGAAGGCAGCTAAGGGCGGTAAGTTCAATAAGTCGCTCTTTGAGCGTTCCACCGACATTGCAGTGCGCTGGTCGCAGGCGAAGGTTGAGGGCCGTGTCCCGCTGAAGCTGGCAGCGCAGTACGCTCTGTACGACAAGCTGGTCTACTCGAAGCTGCGTGCGGCTCTGGGCGGCGAGCTGCGTTACGCGGTTTCCGGCGGCGGCCCTCTCGGCGAGCGCCTGGCGCACTTCTTCCACGCGGTAGGTGTGCAGGTGGTTGAGGGTTACGGTCTGACCGAGACCTGCGCCCCGATTGCTGCTGGCCGCATCAACCCGTACCAGATTGGCATGATTGGCCCGCTCATCCCCGGTTCCGAAGGCTATATCGCTGAGGACGGCGAGCTTCTGGTTCGTGGCGTGGGCGTGATTAGCAGCTACTACAAGAACCCCGAAGAGGACGCTCAGGCGTTCACTGAGGACGGCTGGTTCCGTACCGGTGACCTGGCTCGTTTCGATGAGCGCGGCTACCTGAAGATTGTGGGCCGCAAGAAGGAAATCATTGTCACTGCCGGCGGTAAGAACGTGATTCCGGGTATTGCGGAGACTCATCTGCGTACCTCTCCCCTGGTTTCTCAGGCGATGCTGATTGGCGATGAGAAGCCGTTCATTGCGGCTCTGGTGACCCTGGATCCGGATACCCTGCCCGAGCAGTTGGAGCACCTGGGTCTGCCGCGTTCGCTCTCCATCCCGGAGGCTGCTGTTCACCCGGCGGTTCGTGCCGCGATTCAGAAGCTCGTGGACGAGGCGAACCAGCTGGTTTCCCGCGCCGAGGGTATTCGCGAGTTCCGCATTATGAACCGCGACCTGACCGAGGCGGACGGCTATCTGACTCCTTCGCAGAAGCTACGCCGCGCGAAGATTCTGCAGGACTTCTCCTCCTACGTGGACGAGATGTACGGCAAGGTTTCCGATAGCACCTCGGACTCTTTGGCTCGTCTGCAGGAGTACGCGGCGGAGCAGTCTGAGAAGTTCGCTGAACTGCGTGAGCAGGCGGCTGAGCGTCTGCACGAGTACGCGGATCATCAGGCGGAGCGTCTTGCCGAGCTGCGTGAGCAGGCGGCTGAGAAGTTTGAGGAGCTGCGTGAGCAGACCGCCGAGATGATGCAGAAGCCTCATGAAGAGAAGGATAAGGACTCTTCCGCCGAGGATTCTTCCGCAGGGGCTCCCGCCGAGAAGCCTATTGAGAAGCCCGCGCAGGCTGAAAAGAAGACCGCGCAGCAGAGCCCTCAGAAGTTTGAGGGCGACAACGCATAACCGGCTCTGGCTACCGTCAACGAGAGGCCATATACAAGAGGAGGGGGCGTACCTAAGTGGTACGACCCCCTCCTCTCTGTTTTTTCGCTGTTTGTTCGCTAGAAGCCTTAGCTTCCGGGCGTTATCTAGCCGTCGTTAGTTGGCGGGCTCGTCGAATTCCAGGCCGAGCAGCGCGTTCTCCACGATTTCGGTCAGTGCCGGGTGGATCCAGTACTGGCCGCGTGCGAGGGTGCGCGCATCCATGCCGAAGCTCATTGCCTGCAGTAGCGGCTGGATGAGCACGGAGGACTCTTCACCAACCAGGTGCGCACCGAGCAGCTCGCCGTTGTCCTTGCGGGCAATGAGCTTGCACAGGCCAATCTTGTCTTCCATTGCCCAGCCGTAGGCGGTGTCGCCAAAGTTCTGTGCCTTGACGGTAATCTCAAAGCCTTCACGCTCAGCCGCCTGGCGCGCCTGCTCTTCGGTCATGCCGACCATGGCGATCTGCGGGTTGCTGAAGACTGCGCCGGGTACGTAGCGGTGGTCGCTGGCGCGCAGGTCATCGGGGTGGCTGAGGTTGTGCTGCACAACGCGTGCTTCGTGGTTTGCCACGTGCTTGAGCTGGTAGCGGCTGGACACGTCACCGAGGGCGTAGACGCCGGGTACGGGCGCGCCGTTGTAGAGCACGCGCTGGTACTTATCGACACTGAGCTGGCCGCCGTCCTGCACGTCGAAGTAGTTCTTCGCGTTGAGGGTGTCGGTGTTGGGGCGGCGACCGGTTGCCACAAGCACGGCATCTGCCGGGATTTCGAGCAGTTCTTCACCGTTCTCGGAGGTTCGCTTAGCTACAACGGTCACACTGCCGTCGGCGTTCTCACGGATTTCGGAGAGGGATGCGTTCTTGACAATATTCCACTGCTTGCTTGCGGCTTCTTCGAAACGTGCCACAACCTCTTCGTCCACGCCGCGCAGCAGGCGGGAGGAGCGGTTCAGCTGGGTTACTTCGGTGCCGAATGCGGAGAAAACGTGGGAGAATTCTGCCGCAATCACGCCGCCGCCGATGACGACCATGCGGGCGGGCAGTTCGTCCATGCGCATGACGTTGTCGTTGGTGTAGACCTTAGCGGAGTCGATACCGGGCACGGGAGGCAGCACGGCGCGCGAACCTGCCGCAATGACAATCTGGCGGCCCTGCAGGCGGGTGCCGTCGGTCAGCTCGACGGTGTGGGAGCCGACGAAGTGCGCATACTGGTCGTAGAAATCGACGTTGGGCAGAGCGGCACGCCAGTCGCGGCCGCCTTCAGAGATCTGGTCGATGCGGGAGGCGAAGATGCGGTCACGAATCTGCGCCCAGTGCACGGCGTCTACGTGTGCGTCGACGCCCAGGTGCTTGACCTCGCGGGTCTTCTGCGCGATGGTCGCCGGGTAGACGTACATCTTGGTGGGGATGCAGCCAACGTTCAGGCAGGTGCCGCCGAAGATACCGCCGTCGATAAGGGCGACCTTCTTGTCGTCCCATTCGGGGCCGATGAGGGTGTTGCCGGATCCGGAGCCGATGACGATGAGGTCGTACTGTGCTACGCCGTCAATGCGTTCTACGTTCTCGATGCTCATGTGGTCCTCTCGTTGATGGTGTTGAGGCTGGGTTCGTTCCCAGCGTGCCCCTCGATGACGGGCTTATTCCTGTTACTGCCACTATAACGTGTGCGGGCGGTGCGCTATTCCCGCTATCTCGTGTCATTGGTGACGGATATGCGAAAGTGCGCCGCCCCAAAGACCGTAGCGTTGAGATCGCAGCGGTTCTTTGAGACGACGCACTCAAGCATTAAAACCATGTGAGCCCGCGGATTAGTAAGGCCTAGATGTCTGCGCTTAGTTGTCTGCACTTAGAGGTCGGCCATAAGCCCGGCCAGCAGGCGGGTGAAGTCAATGGCGGGATCAACCGACTCTTCGTCGGGCCAAAAATGGATCGGGTACGCGGCACCCTGGGCGCGCTGCAGCACGGGGCTTTCAGCGAGCACGGGTTCTGCCACGAGCTCGCCGAAGAGGGAGCGCATTTCGTCGCGTCGGTAGCGGTGTTCGCTGTCGTTGGGGCGCATCTTGTTGATAACTACACCCGCACCGTCAATGCTGATGCCGCTTTCCTGCTGAAAACGCACGATGGCGCGCAGGGTTCGTTCGGTGCCCGCCACGGAGAAGAGAGAGGGTTCAGCGACCGAGAGGATGCGCTCGCTCACCGCCCAGCCCATCGAAGACAGGGTTCCGAGGAACGGCGGGCAGTCAATCAGGATGACGTCGTAGGCGTCCGCTGCCGCCTCCACCATGCGCTTGAATCGGCGGATGAACGGCGCGGCTTCCTGCCGGTCCACGAGAGTGGAACGAGCCGAACCGCGTGCCACCTTCACGCTACCGGTGGTCACGGGGTTATTGGTCAGCAGGGTGGGTTTGCCGACGAGCGCGTTCCAGGAGGAGCTACCGGCTTCCTCCGCGAAGGCACGCTCATTGGAGCTGGCGATCAGGGAGGCGACGTCGGGGATGGTTTCATCCACCGCCAGGCCGGTGCTGGCGTCGCCGTGGGGGTCGAGGTCAATAACGAGTGTGGAGAGTCCGCTGTGTAATGCCGCGGACGCGAGCCCCAAGGTGATGGACGTTTTGCCGACGCCACCTTTGAGGCTGCTGATACTGACGATGCGGGGCATGCAGGTCCCTTTTATGAGTGAGGTGTAATGCCCCTTTATTTTAGCGAATCTTCGCTTTTCTTCCGGCTCTGACAGGGGTGTATCTTGAGTTTTTTCTCAAGTGAGCATTGAATATTCCCTCGGGTTTAAAACTTCTGCCCGCGCTCGCCACCAGGTAGGTAGTGAGCGCGGGCAGATTCACAATGTGTGGTTGAGGCCTATGCTTTATGCCTGTGCACGGCGGGCACGGCGGGCGGCGAGTTCGTCGCCTTCGAAGCTTTCGTGCATTTCTTCGCCGGGCTGACCGTTGAGGTTCATTTCGATTTCGCGCCAGACGCGGCCAATCGCGATACCGAAGACGCCCTGACCAGCCTGAACCAGGTCGATCACCTCACTCGGGGAGGTGCATTCGTAGACGGTGGTACCGTCACTCATCAGGGTGATGTTCGCGAGGTCGTCAATGCCGCGGGTACGCAGATGCTCGATGGAGGTGCGAATCTGCTGCAGGGACACGCCGGTGTCGAGCAGGCGCTTCACAATCTTGAGTACGAGCACATCGCGGAAGCTGTAGAGGCGCTGGGTGCCGGAGCCGGAGGCACCACGCACGGTGGGTACAACCAGGTCGGTGCGTGCCCAGTAGTCGAGCTGACGGTAGGTGATGCCGGCTGCCTTGCAGGCAACGGCACCACGGTAGCCGAGATTTTCCTCGACGACAGAGACCGGGTCGGTGAAGAGTACGCCCTGTTCACCGCGCGGAGGCGGTGCTACGGGGAAGAGGGTGTCGAAGCCGTCCAGGGGCTGATCGAAGCCCTGAGGTGCCTCGTGGGTGCCTGCGGCCTCGCCTGCATTTTCGGCTACCTGCTGCTCTAGCACGGTCCCTCCTTTTCGTTAACCCGTTTAATGCGATTCACCGCGCCCTATCAATTGTGGTCGACTTCGTTCCGGTGTAGCCCCGATTTTCGGGGTGAGATTCCAGGGCTAAGCCTTAGAATCTGCATCTATGGTTCGCGTGGCCTCCCTCTGCGAGGTGAGCTACGCGGTTTTCAATACTACACATTGGTTCGACTATTCGATTCGCAGAACACGAGGTTCATAGAACACGACTCGATAGTGCGACCGATGCGCGATAGGCGCGGTTGTTCAATCTATTTTAACTGATAGAGGGCCCTACTTAAAATTGAACCCACCGAAGCGAATGATCTTTTCAGATTCATTCGCGCCTCTTTAACGCCGTGCAGGGGCGCTCCTCCCCCGCTGTTCCGTTCGCTTTTCCCGGGCGCCCATCCCACAGGGGAGTTTAAAAAGTAAATGCGTACGGATAGGTAGTCCGTACGCATTTACAGCTGAATTGAGTGAATAGCCTTGGCAGGCCGGGAGCCCCCTGGTGAGAAAGCTCTTCGTGTTGGACGAAGGGGTAGAAATTCCGAGCGTGCCAGCGTCGGCTTCGTCCAAGCCTAGAGGCCGCTACCCGTTGGTAAGGGGTAGAGACTATAGAGGGAATCACCGTGGTCAGCGGTGCTTCCCGAGGGAAATCCCCGTTTGGGGCGCGGTAGAACCGCTGAGGAATTACGAGCGGCAGACTGTCCGGTAGCCTGCCTCTTCGTACGCCTACTCGTAGGTAGGCATTGCCGATTCGACGAGAGTTGCGTGCAGCTGCAGGCACAACTTGCGGATCTTGTCGGCTCGTTCCTGCGCCTGAGCCTGGGAGGCTGCGTCGCGGCGCGATGCCAGCGGAGCCACCGCAATTTCCACGAGGGAAATTTCGCGGTCTGCCGCAG
>ERZ773037.1731-NODE-1731-length-11201-cov-11.571057_pt1 | contig 11201 bp, 7 predicted proteins | sample MGYA00511466_ERZ773037 | MGnify/ENA primary metagenome ERZ773037 (study PRJEB29015, sample SAMEA2738146) | human oral metagenome | biome: human oral; feature: human-associated habitat; material: saliva | place: China | collected 2202 ...
ATATCTTTGATATTGAATCTGGAATAAAGGTAAATGAATATATTGAGAATGCAACGACTTTTGATGCGCATTACCTAAAAGCGAAGAAAGAAGAAGTTGCGAATATTCTAAAAAAAGTACATAGTTCTGGGAAGGTTCTTGAAGGTGAATTTAGAGTTTTCGATGAGATAAGAAAATATGAAAATCTGATTGAAGGCGATATCAGTTATCCTTATTACGAGAAGATAAGGGAGAAGGTATTTTCTCTACAAAATCACCTAGAAGAGATTGGTGTTGATAGAAAATCTTGTCATATTGATCTTGTACCGGAGAATTTCATCGAAGATGAGACTGGTCGTGTTTATCTTATTGACTGGGAATATTCTGCGATGAATGATCCAATGTGGGATTTAGCGGCGCTTTTCTTAGAGTCTAACTTCAGAAAGGCTGAAGAAGGAGAATTCTTTAAAGCATACTTTAGTGAAGATACTCCAGTTAGCGTAGCTAAGATTATGATTTATAAGATATTACAGGACTTCTTGTGGAGTCTGTGGACTATTTATAAAGAAGAACAAGGTGCAGACTTTGGATCTTATGGAAAAGACAGATACTTAAGAGCGGTTAAAAATTTGAAGGAGTATGTAGAAAGTTATGAAAAATAAAATAGGTGTATCGGCTGGACTTTTGTCTGGTATGTTTTGGGGATTAGGGCTTGCGATAAGTGCGTATATATTTTCACTTTATAATGTTTCACCTTTTGCGGTTGCGGTAATCCATGATTTTATTAGTATTTTTGTTTTATTGGCAATCATTTTAGTTAAGTATAAAACAATTAATTTCAAGATTTTTACGAATATAAAAAGTGTTAGTGTTATTGTAGGAGCGCTGCTTGCGGGGCCTATCGGAATGCAGTGTAATCTGTATGCGGTGAAGTATATAGGAAGTGGGTTGACATCTTCGATTACAGCGATTTATCCTGCTGTGTCAGTGATACTAGCTGTTATATTTTTAAAAAATAAAGTTTCATCAAAAACAATTTTAGGGATTGCGCTTATTATTGTTGGTATTTTCATTCAAAGTTACAAGAGTGAACAGGTTGAATCATTTTATCTTGGATTTATGTTCGCACTAATTTGTGCAGTTGCTTGGGGTAGTGAGAGTGTTCTTAGTTCATATGCGATGAAAAACAATTTAAATGAGCTTGAGACTTTATTAATTCGTCAGGTGACATCATTTTTAGCGTATTTAGTAATAATCTCATTCAATGGTTTAGGAATTGAGACTAGTCTTGATGTGAAATTCGGGGGACTTATCGTCTTCTTCGTAGTTAGTAATATGATATCTTACATTCTATACTATATGGCTATTAACAGATTAGAACCAGCGAAAGCAACAGGACTTAATGTCAGCTATGTTGTTTGGACAATATTATTCTCTATGATTTTTGTCGCATTAGAGGTGAATTTACAATTAATAATTACATCTATTATTATTATATTGGGTGTTTATGTTATTGTTAGAGAGGAGTAACAAATAGATAATGAAAGCAATTATATTGGCTGCAGGTTTAGGAACGCGTCTTAGACCAATGACAGATAATACTCCAAAGGCTTTGATAAAGGTTAAAGACAAGCCACTTGTGGAGTATCAAATTGAATTTTTAAAAGAAAAAGGAATAGATGAAATAATCGTCGTTGTGGGATACTTACACGAACAATTCGATTATTTAAAAGAAAAGTATAATGTGGAACTAGTATTCAATGATAAATACGCTGAGTATAACAACTTCTACTCGTTATATTTAGTTAAGGAAAAATTAGCGGACAGTTATGTAATCGATGCTGATAACTATTTATTTAAAAATATGTTTAGAGCTGATATCGATCGTTCAACATATTTCAGCGTTTACCGTGAAGATTGTGAGAATGAATGGTTCTTAATCTATGGTGATGATTATAAAGTACAAGATATTATCGTAGACAGTAAAGCAGGAAGAATCCTAAGTGGGGTATCTTTCTGGGATAAAGAAACTGCAGAGAAAATCGTGAGTTTTATCGATAAAGCTTATGAAAGTAATGAGTTCATGAATTTGTACTGGGATAATATGGTTAAAGATAATATCGAGAAACTAGATGTTTATGTAGAAGAATTAGAACCTAATAGTATCTATGAAATTGATAGTGTTAAAGACTATAACAAATTAGAAGAAATACTGAAAGAAGAATGTGAGAGATAATCTCCATTCTTTTTTATTATTTTGATTGTAACTTAGGTGAATATTTGGGTTGATTTAAAAGTCCTAAATTTTTAACAAAGTGTATATGATAACGCATAGGCGCAGTGGCTTATTAATATCTAAATTTACTTTATAAAAGTTTTTTAGATATCTGATAAACTGTGTGGGGGTGACTCAACAAAATATTGTTTCTCCGAAATCACGATTTTTGAGTCACTCCCATTTGTAATATAGATGTAATAAAAAATAATCTAATTGTAACCCTAAAAATAGCTTAACTATGGTATAATTATCAATGCATAACAATGAGTAAAGAGGGCTATAAAAAATGGGAAGAAATAAACTGAAATTAGGATTAGGAGTATTAACGGTATTAGCTACACCAATAGCTGTGAATACAGTAGCTAGTAGTGACGTTTTAGCTGCACAAGGCTGGGTTAAGACTGGAAATGCTTGGTACTTCTACAATCAAAATGGAACATTAGCAAGAAACGCTTGGGCAGGAAACTACTGGTTAGGAGCCGATGGAAGAATAGTGACTAACGCTTGGGTAGATAATGGTCGATATTATGTAGATGGTAATGGTGCATGGGTGAAAGGTGCTCATAGACAAGCTGAAGTTAAGAAACAAGGTTGGGTTCAAAATGGCTCAGCATGGAATTATTATTACCAAGGAAATATTGTTAGAAATTCTTGGGTAGGAAGTTACTGGTTAGGAAATGATGGAAGAATGGCTACAAGTTCATGGGTAGACGGAGGCCGTTATTACGTAGGAGCAAATGGAGTTTGGGACAAAACTGTTAAAAAACAAGAAGCACCAAAACCAGAAGTTAAAAAGAACGGCTGGGTAAAAGAAGGAAGTACTTGGTACTACTATGAAAATGGAACACTAGCTCGTAACAAGTGGATCAGCAGTACATATTGGGTTGAAGCTGATGGAAAAATGGCTACAAGCTCATGGGTAGACGGAGGCCGTTACTACGTTGGTGCTAATGGAGCATGGGTGAAAGACGCTAAGAAACCAGAAGCGGCTAAACCTGTGGAGAAAAAACAAGGTTGGGTAAAAGAAGGAAACTCATGGTACTTCTATTACCAAGGTCAAATCACTAAAAATGCATGGGTAGGAAGCTACTGGTTAGGTTCAGATGGTAAGATGGCTACAAGCTCATGGGTAGATAACGGACGTTACTACGTAGGAGTAAATGGTCTATGGGATAAATCCGCTAAGAAGCAAGAAGTAAAATCAGAAGTTAAGAAGAACGGCTGGGTGAAAGAAGGGAACACTTGGTACTACTATGAAAATGGAATATTAGCTCGTAATAAATGGGCAGGAAACTACTGGTTAGGAGCTGACGGGAAAATGGCTACTAATGCATGGGTAGATAATGGTCGTTATTATGTAGATGGTTCTGGAGCATGGGTTAAAAATGCAGGACATGGTATAAACTATTCAAGTTATTACAAAGTAAAATCATTATATATTCCTGTATATGATGCGAATGGTCGTATTTTATCTCATATCTCTAAAGATACAGTATTATTCAGAGATAATAGATCAACTGTGAATGGTAGAATCCCTGTTCAAGTAGCGGGACTTACAGGTTATGTTAATGCTAGTCAGGTGACTGCGGTTGATTCTAGTAATACTTTTATTCCGGATTATGTAAGTGATGGAACGTATGTTTATCACAGATATTCACCGTATACTAAAGTAATGGTTGCTTATCATAATGCTAACATGCAAGTTGGTAAATCTTATTACTCTGCAGATGGAATTAACTTTGGAACATTTAAACTAGATCACCCATTCCAATTTTCTAATTTGAAATCTAGAACTAACTATACAGCGGCTGATATTAATAGACTATACAGCCTAATGGGAGCTAATGATAGTAAGTTAGCAGGTAAAGGAGCTACATTTAAAGCTGCTGAACAAAGATATGGAGTTAATGCTCTATACTTAGTAGCACACAGTGCTTTAGAAAGTGCATGGGGAAGAAGTAATATTGCTAAAGATAAGAATAACTTCTTCGGTATATCAGCATATGATGATAGCCCATATACTTCTGCGACTAAATTTGATAATGTAGATAGTGGTATTCTGGGTGCTGCACGTTGGATTAACTCAAGATATTTACATAATTCTGGATATCCAGCTAACGGAGCATATTTAGGAAACAAAGCAGGAGGTATGAATGTTAACTATGCAACTGCACCATATTGGGGTGAATCTATCGCAAGTATAATGTTCAGCGCTAATGAAAAATTAGGAAGAAAAGATAGATAAAAAAGGATAGGCTAGGTTAGTATTTTAATCTAGCTTCCTTTTTGATAAAGGAGATAATTATGTTAGTTTCGGTTGTAATCGGACTTTTAAATGAGGAAAAGTTTTTACCAAGATTGATAGAAGACTTTAAGAATCAGACATATGATCATAGCAAGATAGAATTAATATTTATAGATGGAATGTCAAAAGATAAAAGCTGGGAAATATTAGAAGTTTTCAAAGCTAGTAATCATGATTTTTATGATGTAGTATTGTTAAAAAATCCTAAGGTAATATTATCAGCAGGTATGAATGTAGGTATAAAAGCTGCAAGAGGAGAATGTATTCTTAAAGTAGATTGTCATTCACATATTACTGAGAATTTTATTGAGAATAATGTTAAAGTTATCGAGAGTGGAGAAGATGTTTGCGGGGGTCCACGACCTAACATTATTGAGAATGAAGATAATTTAAGTAAAACATTATTATTGGTCGAGGAGAATATGTTCGGTAGTGGAATAGCGAATTATCGTAAACAGACTTCTAAACGTTATGTAAGTTCAGTTTTCCAAGGAATGTACAAAAAGGAGATATTTGATAAAATCGGACTACTGGATGAAAAAGTAGGTCGTGTTGAAGATAATGAACTACATTATCGAATTAGAAAAAATGGTTACAAGATTCGCTATAGCAATGATATACTATCGTACCAATATACTAGACCTACAGTAAATAGAATGTTAAAACAAAAATATTTGAATGGATATTGGATTGGTAAGGTAAGCCATGTTTATCCAAAGGCCTTTTCTATCTTCCACTTTGTTCCTTTTGTATTTGTTTTAGGAATAATCTTTAGTTTATTGATGTTGCCGTTCACGAAGTTATTCGCTCTACTTCTTGCGGTAGCTTATAGCTTATTCACAATTCTAATTACATTGATGACTATTATTAATAATAAATTCAACGCAACCATGTTGTTAATTCCAATCTTACTATTCTTAGTGCACTTCAGCTATGGGGTAGGAACTTTAGTTGGATTAGTTAAAGGTTTTAGTTGGAAAAAAGAATATTATAAAGAATAAAATATGAAATTATAAAGACAGGCTAATCTTAGTCTGTCTATATTTGTAACTAACTTGTAATATCTAAAGAACTGGCTTAATGGTATAATAGAGAATGCGTAAATGTATGAAAATAGAAACAAGGAGTAGGAATTTATTATGAAAAAAAATAAATGGAAATTAGGATTAGGAGTATTGACGGTATTAGCTACACCAATCGCAGTGAATACAGTAGCTGGTAATAAAGCACACGCAGCTCAAGGTTGGGTGCAAAGTGGTTCTTCATGGTACTTCTATAATAATCAAGGTAATGCAGTAAGAAATGCCTGGCAAGGAAATTACTGGCTAGGTGCAGATGGAAGAATGGCAACAGATACGTGGGTAGACGGAGGACGCTACTACGTAGGAAGCAATGGTCTTTGGGTAAAAGGAGCTCAAAAACCTGCTGAAGTTAAGAAACAAGGTTGGGTTCAAAATGGTTCTGCATGGAACTATTATTACCAAGGGAATATCGTAAGAAACGCTTGGATAGGAAGCTACTGGCTAGGTTCTGATGGTAGAATGGCAACAAATACATGGGTAGACGGAGGACGTTACTATGTAGGTGCTAATGGAGTTTGGGATAAAAATGCTAAAAAACAAGAAGCTCCAAAACCAGCTGAGAAGAAAAATGGTTGGTTAAAAGAAGGTAGCACGTGGTACTACTATAACCAAGGAATCATGGTTAGAAATGCTTGGCAAGGAAACTACTGGTTAGGTTCTGATGGTAAGATGGCGACAAACTCATGGGTAGACAACGATCGTCATTACGTAGGTGCCAATGGAGTTTGGGAAAAAGATAAGAAAAAAGAAGATAAAAAACTAGAAGAGAAAAAACGTGGTTGGAAAAAAGAAAACAACGTTTGGTATTATTACAATGAAGATGGAACACTAGCTCGTAATAAATGGCAAGGAAACTACTGGTTAGGTGCGGATGGTAAGATGGTTACTAACGCATGGGTAGATAATGGCCGTCACTATGTAGGAGCTAATGGAGCTTGGGATAAAGATAAGAAAAAAGAAGATCCAGTTCCTACAGGTAAACATACTGGTTGGGTTAAGAGTGGAAGTACATGGTACTACTTCAATGCAGAAGGTCAAATGGTTAAAAATGCTTGGGCAGGAAACTATTGGCTAGAAGCTGATGGTAAAATGGCTACAAATAAATGGGTGGATAACAACCGTTACTTTGTTGGAAGTGATGGAGCTTGGGTTCAAAATCCAACTAACAACACTAACCTAAATAGAGTTCTTGATATTGCTCGTAAATATATGGGTGTTGAAACAGGAACAAGAGAACATAAGAAAATCGTTGATGCTTATAACTCTGTAGATCCAAAACCAGTAGGATATACTGCGACGTATGATGATGACTGGTGTGATATCTTTGTTACAACAGTATTCCAACAAGCAGGTCTAAGTGACCTTATCGGTAGAGAATGTGGTGTTCAACGTCACATAGGTATTATGGAGAAAAAAGGTATCTGGAAAGGAAGAACTCAACCTAAAGTAGGAGACATCGTTACATTTGACTGGGACGGTGGAGGTTGGGCAGACCACATCGGTATCGTTGAATCAGTAAATAATGGTGTAATCACTACTATCGAAGGTAACTCTGCATTATATGCAGGAAGTACTGCGAATACAAAAGTAAATAGAAAAACTTATAACTGGAACTCTAGTTACATTAAAGGTTATGCAAGACCGGCGTATTAAGATATAGTAAATTTACTCTGAATATCTAAATAAAAATTGGTAAAGAGATACATTTAAACTATCTTAGATAGATTTCCGAATATATTAAATTTATGAGAGGTAACTTGAACAAAATTAATTTCTATGAAATTATAATTTTTGAGTTCCTCTCATTTGTTTTTATTTATTAAAAATAGTATAATCTTATAGTGAAAGTATTAGAAAAAATGGAGGTGACAGGTTTATGAAAAAAGGTATTGGTTTTGTTCTTGTAGGTAGTTTATTATTTTTTGGGACCGGGCATGTTAAGGCTGATTGGATAAAAGATCAGCAAGGTAAATGGGAATATTTCTCTAATGAAGACAGTATAAGTCATCTTTACGATGAAAAATCTAAAGATTTCGTAAAACCTGTAAAACTTCCACAATATTATCAAGCGGATGCAAGATGGAGTTCTAAGAGGTATGGGATCTCTAATATGAAGACTACAGGATGTGTGCCTACATCGCTATCGATGATTATCTCGGGACTAAAGGAAAATGTTACACCTGTTCAAGTCGCGGACTATATCTATGATACTTCTATGGAGATGAATACATTGTTCACGGGGACTTCTAGTCTTGGAGCTGTTGCGGCTATTGAACATTGGGGTTGTAACTACCGTGTTGTTAATTCTAAAGATGATCTAAAAGCGGCACTACAAAATGGAAATATTGTCTATGGTGCTGTAGGTCATGGGATTTTTGTAAAAGGTTATAGCACGCATGCGATAGTACTAAGTGGTTATCAAAATGGTAAAACTCATGCGATAGATCCAGATAATCCAGAAAGAACGAATAAATGGTACAATGTTGACGATATTTGGGCTCAACGTAGTATGGAACTTGAAGATAATGCTGCGGGTGGTCCATTTATGGTAGTATATAAATAAAAGCAAGATTGTGAAGAAATTCACAGCCTTGCTTTTTGTTTTATTTAATTTTATTGGTTTAACAAATTATGATGATAAAATAAATTAGGAGTTGGAAAAATCCAACTCCTAGTATTTTTATAATATTTATTAATAGGCTTTAGTCAGCGAATCCATTTGGATGTTTACTTTGCCATCTCCATGAGTCTTCACACATACGTTTTACATCGTATTGTGCTTCCCAACCAAGTTCTTCTTTGGCTTTTGAAGCATCTGCGTAACATGCAGCGATATCTCCTGCGCGACGTGGTGCGATAACGTAAGGTAGGTCACGACCAACAGCAGCAGAAGCACTCTTAATAATATCTAATACAGAGTATCCTACTCCTGTTCCTAGGTTATATTTAGAAAGTCCGCTACCTTTTTCTAGTTTTTTAAGGGCAGCAACGTGACCACGAGCTAAGTCTACAACGTGGATGTAGTCACGAACTCCAGTACCATCATGTGTATCGAAGTCATCACCGAAGACATTAACTTTCTCTAATTTACCAACAGCTACTTGCATTACGTATGGAAGTAGGTTATTTGGAATTCCTGTTGGATCTTCTCCGATATCTCCACATTCGTGTGCTCCGATTGGATTGAAGTAACGTAGTAATACAACATTCCATTCATTATCAGCTGCATAAACATCTCCTAAAATTTCTTCTAAGATTAGTTTAGTACGTCCATATGGGTTAGTTACAGATAATGGGAAATCTTCTTTAATTGGTAATGCGTGAGGATCTCCGTATACTGTAGCTGAAGAACTGAAGATAATGTTCTTACAGTTGTGTTTTTCCATAACGCGGCATAGTGTTGTAGTTCCTGCTACGTTGTTATCGTAGTATTTTAAAGGTAATTGGCAAGATTCGCCTACAGCTTTTAATCCAGCGAAGTGAATAACACCAAAGATGTTTCCTTCTTTTTCAAAGATTTCGTCTAATTTTGCTTCATCACGAATATCAGCTTCATAGAATGTTACTTTTTTTCCTGTAACTCTTTCTACTACTTCTAAACTTTTTTTGTTTGCATTATATAAGTTGTCCACGACAACTACTTCATTTCCATTGTTTAATAATTCTATACAAGTGTGAGACCCGATAAATCCAGCTCCACCAGTTACTAGTATTTTTTCAGTCATAGTGTAATTTTCTCGTAAAAAACGAGTCCTTCCCATAATTTTATATATTCATTTTATCGGAAGTATATGTAAGTGTCAATAAATATGTGGTTAATATTAAGATTATGTTACAACCAAGGTATTTCTTTGAAAAATTATAAATTTTATAATAAAATAGTAAAATATATATTTATGTAAATAGAATTATTTTAGAAGGAATTAAGAGGAATTATTTATGAAAGTGAATAAAATGAAATTAGGATTAGGGGTACTGACGGTATTAGCTACACCGATCGCTGTGAACACAGTAGCTAGTAGTGATGCTCTAGCAGCTCAAGGATGGGTTAAGACTGGAAATGCATGGTACTTCTACAATCAAAATGGAACATTAGCAAGAGATGCTTGGGCAGGAAATTACTGGTTAGGTGCCGATGGAAAAATGGTAACTAACGCATGGGTAGATAACGGACGTTATTACGTAGACGCAAATGGAGCATGGGTTAAAGATGCTCAAAAACCGGCAGCGCCAAAGCCAACTGTAGCACAAAAACAAGGTTGGATTCAGAATGGATCAGATTGGTATTACTATTACCAAGGAAATGTAGTTAGAAACGCTTGGGTAGGAAGTTACTGGCTTGGAGCAGATGGAAAAATGGCAACAAGCTCATGGGTAGACAATGGACGTTACTACGTAGGCGCAAATGGAGTTTGGGATAAAAACGCTAAAAAACAAGAAGCACCAAAACCAGTTGAGAAGAAACAAGGTTGGATAAAAGAAGGAAACATTTGGTATTACTACGAAAATGGAACATTAGCTCGTAATAAATGGATCAGTGGTACATATTGGGTTGAAGTAGATGGAAAAATGGCGACAAGCTCATGGGTAGACAATGGACGTTACTACGTAGGTACAAATGGAGCATGGGTAAAAGATGCTAAGAAGGCTGAAGCAGAAAAACCAGTTGAGAAGAAACAAGGTTGGGTGAAAGAAGGAAATACTTGGTATTACTACGAAAATGGAACATTAGCTCGTAACAAATGGATCAGCAGTACATACTGGGTTGGAGCAGATGGAAAAATGGCGATAAGCTCATGGGTAGACAATGGACGTTACTACGTAGGTACAAACGGAGAATGGGTAAAAGATGCTAAGAAGCCTGAAGCAGAAAAAACAGCAGAGAAAAAACAAGGTTGGAAAAATGAAAACAACGTTTGGTACTATTACAATGAAGATGGTACGCTAGCTCGTAATAAATGGGCAGGAAACTACTGGTTAGGATCAGATGGTAAGATGGCGACAAATGCCTGGGTAGATAATGGACGTTATTATGTTGATGCAAATGGAGCATGGGTGAAAGATGCTTCAAGAGATAAAAACACTAAACGCTCTATCTTTCTAGATCCAGGACACGGTGGAAGTGATCCAGGTGCAGTAAGTGGTGGAGTAAGAGAAAAAGACTTAACACTTAGCGTGTATAATAAAGTAAGTAGCAAACTTGCATCTTTAGGATATACTGTATTAACGAGTAGAAATGTTGATAAAGATGTGGACTTAGTAGAACGTGCAGAACAAGCTAATAACGCGAATGCAGATATGTTATTAAGTATCCACTTTAACGCTGGTGGGCGCGGTATTGCACGTGGTATCGAAACGTATTACTACCAGTCTCAAGCTGATAGAGTGCCTAAGATAAACAAAAAAAATCACAATAATGCTGAGAGATTAGAAAGAAGTAGAAAACTAGCTAATAAAGTACAACAAAATCTACTGTATCAAACTGGAGCGAATGATAGAGGGGTTAAACGTGCTTCATTCACAGTTCTTCGTGAAACTTCTATTCCATCAATTCTAG
>ERZ773037.1732-NODE-1732-length-11196-cov-4.582353_pt1 | contig 11196 bp, 10 predicted proteins | sample MGYA00511466_ERZ773037 | MGnify/ENA primary metagenome ERZ773037 (study PRJEB29015, sample SAMEA2738146) | human oral metagenome | biome: human oral; feature: human-associated habitat; material: saliva | place: China | collected 2202 ...
GCGAGAGCAGCAGTACCGCCCAAAGCAAGGGCAGCTACGCCTCGGAAGGCGCTAGTGGCGAGGCGACGCTTACTCATCGCTCAGTCATCCCCTTCATCGTCATCGTCTCCAGGCCCATTGCCTTCTCCTTGGTTTTGGGGAGCAGCGGGCGTAGCGCTGGGAGTCGGTGCTTGGGTGGCCCGCGTGACCGTCTGAGGCGCACCGATGTTGGCGTTGGGCATGGGCTTGTTGGGTGTTCCCTCCAGAGCTGTGCTCATATACGGCGCCCAAATGTTTTGACCAACGAAGGTTTCACCGAAAATCTGAGAGTAGTAGCGGCCGTTAATGCGAACGTTTTGAACAGGAGTTGTCGAGGCGTTGCCGTGGCCAACCCATACGGCGGTGGTGAGCTCGGCGGTCGATCCGGTCAGCCACGTGTTTGCCGAGTAGTCAGTCGTACCGGACTTGGCGGCAAATTGACGACCGCCCGACAAACGCGTAGCCGTGTAGTACTGGCTAGCCGACTTCGTCAGGGTTGTTGCAACCTTTTGAGCGACCTGCGGATCGATGACCTGCTTGCAGTTCGCAGAACCTTCCTTAAGAACGTTCTCCTGGCGGTCGGTAACCTTCGCGATCGAGTAGGGTTGGCACATCTTGCCGTCATTGGCGAAGGTTGCGAAAGCGCGTGCCATGGTCAGCGGTGAAGCAGAAGCAGAGCCCAAGATGTTAGCGGGCACAGCCAAGATCGGTTCACCGTTTCCGTCATCGATGCCCATGTCAGCGGCAACTTGGAAGATATCGCAGAAGTTGAGCTTGGAAGCCATGTTGACGAAGGAGTGGTTCACCGAAAGGCCCGTTGCGCCAATGACGTTAAAGGCGCCGTTCTTACCGGCCAAGTCGACGACGTTCCAGCTTTCGGTGTGGACCGGAGCGCCATCACACTTGAAGGAGCCATTGGGGAAGTTCGTTCGCCCGTCAATGACTTCATAACCCGAGCGGCCTTCCTTGTACCATTCGGCCAAGACGAAGACCTTAAAGGTTGATCCAACCTGGAAGGAACCATCAGCCGCATAGTTCGACATGGTTTCGTCTTCGCCCACGCCGTAGACAGTATTTTGGGCCATTGCGACAACTTCACCCGTTTGGGGGACTAAGGAAACCAAAGCGTCATCCAAACCGGAGGCATCATCGGAAGGAATGGTCTTCGTTAAGGCTTCGTAGGCGGCATGCTGCTTCTTCGGATCCAAAGTCGTTCGGATGGTCAGTCCGCCGGTCTTAAGAAGACGCTCACGCTCAATGGAGGTCTTGCCGAATGCACTATCGGCAAGGAACTGGCGTACTGCATAGGAGCAGAAGTAGGCATTTTCATCGCCAGCACCCGAGCATCCCTCACGAATCTGAGTGGGGTGAAGCATGTCGGTAACGTTTACGGCCTTTGCTTCGGCTTCTTCGGCCTCGGTAATGACGCCCTGGTCGGCCATGACGGAAAGGACGGTATTACGGCGTTCTTGCGCGGCCTCGGGATGCTGAAGGGGGTTGTACTGAACAGGGGACTGAACGAGGCCGGCTAGGAGCGCGGCTTCTCCGATCGTCAGTTCGTTGGCGGACTTGGAGAAATAGAGCCGAGAGGCAGCCTCAACACCGTAAGTGATGGGACCGAAAGGCGCGATATTCAAGTAGCCGGTGAGGATCTGGTCCTTATCCATTTGCTTCTCAACAGCAAGCGCGTACTTGATTTCGCGAAGTTTACGTTCGGTGGTTTGCTCAGTTGCAGCCTCGACCTGGTCGGCATCGCCTTCCATGTAACCCTTCTCAGCTAAGGCATTACGAACGTATTGCTGGGTAATGGTCGATGCGCCCTGCTTCCCGCCGTCATCACCGAGGTTATTGACCATTGCACGGGCAATACCCGTGGGGTCGACACCGTGGTGTTCGAAGAAGCGTCGGTCTTCAATGGCGACGATTGCCTTCTTCATGATGGGCGCGATTTTGTCCGAGGGGATGACAATGCGCTGCTTGTCGTAGAAACGGGCAATTACTTGGCCGTTCGTATCGAGCATGGTGGACTCGGTCGCGGGAGTGACAACCTGGATGTCAGTGGGGATCTCGTCGAAGATCTCCATCCCTGCTTTTGCCGTGATTGCACCGGTTCCGACGGCCGGCACCAAGACGCCAGCGCTGACCACACCGACAAGTGTTGATGCTGCCAAGAATGACAGCAAGAGCGCCACCAGCTGTGCGGGTCGAACAAAGCGTGTATGCGACTGAGCCATAGGTACAGGATACGTGTAGAGGCCTCGGAAAGAGAGAGGAAGAGGTAAATTAGGTCAACGTTTGGCGTCTTTGCCACATTACGGACCGAAGTCGTCCTAATTTCCCTTATGAAAACTTCATGTGTATTCTCTGAGGAAGAGGTCAATGTTGACCACATGGAGAGGGTGGAGTTTCACATGATTGATGACCACGGTTGGGTTGAGTATGCCCTGTGTGCCGAAGATGAACCCGACTCCCTGTTTGTGCAGGGCGCAGCTCAGCGTCAAGTTCGTATGCGCTGCATGGAATGCCCCGTGCGCCTTGAGTGCCTTGCAGATGCCTTGCAGTCACAGATGTCCTACGGCGTGTGGGGCGGTCTTACCGAACGCGAACGCCGCGTGATTTTGCGCGTCTACCCAGAGAGGACTGACTGGAGTGAGTGGCTCATGCATTCTCGAGATCCTCTGGCAGTAGAGTTGCGCAAACCGCGGGTTCCCCAAAGCTTGTCGATGAAACATCTTCGTACAAATGCCAAGGCACTACGAGAGGCATCACTTTCTGTTGCTGCACGTGGCTAATCGCCGCGAGTGTCGTAGGATGGCGCTATGACTACATGGGAATATGCAACAATTCCGCTTCTAACCCACGCAACGAAGGCAATCCTCGATCAGTGGGGAGCCGATGGCTGGGAGCTCGTCCAAGTTGTTCCAGGACCGACTGGTTCAGATAGCTTGGTCGCGTATCTGAAGCGTCCGAAGCAAGACTGATACTGCGGATATTTCTTCGCAATAAACTATCGGGGCCGAGCAGGTGATAAACCTGCTCGGCCCCGAAGGCATTGAGCTAAAGATTAGCGAGCGCGGCGTGCTAGACGATCGACGTCAAGCAGTGTGACCGCACGGCCTTCCAGACGGATCCAACCGCGCGAAACGAAATCTGCCAAGGACTTGTTGACAGTTTCACGCGAAGCGCCGACCAGCTGGGCCAGTTCTTCCTGAGTGAGGTCGTGAGGAACGTGGATGCCCTTATCGGTTGCCGTACCGAAACGATCTGCAAGATCAAGCAGTGCCTTAGCAACGCGGCCGGGGACATCGGAGAAGACCAGATCGGAAAGCGATTCATTTGTACGACGCAGGCGCTGTGCCAGTGCGCGGAGCATGTGCTTGGCCAGAGTCGGGTTCGCTTCGACGATCTCCATGAGGTCGCTGTGCAGCAGGTGCAGCAGGGTCGCGGGAGATACGGCGGTTGCGGTGGTCGAGCGCGGGCCCGGATCAAAGAGCGTCAGTTCACCGAGAATTTCGCCGGGTCCAAGGACTGCAAGCAGGGATTCGCGGCCGTCATTCGAGGTGTGGCCCAGCTTCACTTTGCCTTCGGTCACGATGTACAGACGGTCACCAAGATCGCCTTCTTCGAAGAGGGTTTCGCCGCGTCGCAGTGTTGTTTGACCCATCTTCTGCTGCAGCGATGCCTGTTGCGCCTCATCGAGTCCACTGAAGAGCGGGACTTGGTTGATGAAGTTTGCATCTCCATACATAAAGCCGGAACTCCGTTCTATTCGCGAGCGCCGCTAGCATGCGCCGCCGACTACTGAGCTGTCCTAATCATGTAAGACGGCAGCCCAGCACAAAAGAGCCACCGTGTGATAGTCGTAACTATTATGCACGGTGAACGGTCTAAATCACATATTTGCACACAGTTTGCGCAAATTCGTTTCTTTAGAGTTGACTCTCCGCTGCAAAGTGAGCGGATTCTTTAATGAAAGGAAGGATCGCCTGGATCAGAGCCTGAGGGTTTTCTTCCTGTGGGAAATGGCCGCATTCGCCAATTGCGCGCATGGTGAATTCGCCGCTGGTCGCTTGGACATCATCAGCAAAATCAACGTGCGACCATAAACCGTCGTCGCGCGCCTGAATCGAAAGCACGGGTACCGTCACGCTCCGCGTCAGAACATTCTTTGAGCTAAATGAGGGCCTAAATGTTGCCCGCAGTGACTCCCATGCGGATCGAACCGCGATGTGACGGGAAAGAGCCTCGCGGTAGACTTGCGCATTCTCTAGCATTTCCTCGCGGTTAAAAGGCGCCGCCCACTGAGAGATTGAACGGTCGATCCATGCTGAGCGTGCCGCGAAGAAGGCTACGCGAGGACGGCGCGATAGCAGGGTTGAGAACCAGCGGCCTCGGCCTCGGGAAGAAAGCCCACGCAGGAAGTGCAGACCCAGCGGGTGAGGGGCACACACCGGCACAATCGCCTGCAAGCCCGCAGGTTTGAGCGCACCGAGCATCCACGCGACCACGCCCCCCATGCCGTTGCCGACAACCGTGTAGGAAGAAATTCCCAGTGCCGAGGCCACGCCAGCGACGTCCGTCGCCAGCTGGGTGAGTTCGACTTCTCCCGGAGCAAGATCTGAGGTGCCAAAGCCTCGAAGATCCATTGCAATGGTGCGGATACCGGCCTGCGTGAAGGCGGGAATGACCTCTCGCCACGTCCACCAAGTCATCGGGAATGAGTGAAGGAGGATAACGGCGAAAGAGGCATCCTCGGGTCCCGCGTCGGCGATATGGAAGGACGCTCCCGAGGCTGAGATCCTACGGTGAACCCAGGGCCCGGGAGCCTCCAATACCGCGCGAGAAACCTCGGGTTTCACCGCAGACCAGCTGCCTTTTCAGCGCGACGACGTGCGCGGGCGGTGAAGTGTGCGCCCGCGGGATTGACGCGCTCTACTTGCTCGCGCATCGCCTCTTCATTGCGTCCGCGGCGACGAACCGAATGAGAAAGGGATGCGATGCCAAGCAGTGCAATTCCAAGGAAGAGGAGGCGGCCGGAGTATCCGGATGCTTGGAGGTGGTGTGCAAGGTTAGCGCCAAAGGCACCGGAATTCTGCAGGAAGTGCAGAACGGAAACCGTATGTGCAGAGGTAAATCCGGGGGCGAAAACCCAGGGGAGGCCGGCTGCGAAGAAGCAGAGGCCGCCGATCCATGCGCCCAGGGAGGAACGCTTGAATGCTTCAAAGAGTGCAATAACTGCCACGAAAGCGATGGCAACTTCGGTGAGAGCAAGCCAGTTGATCACGCCGGTTGCTGCGGGGTTGCCCTCGGGAAGTGTCATGCGAGCGCCGGCATCGGCAATGAGGTACCACGTGATGGGTAGAGCAAATATGCCCAAAGCCAATGAGCTCCAGTGAGCGGCTGCACGAGAGGGCATTTCAGGAACGACGGTTGCGCCCTCAAAAAGGGCATCGTCGAGGCTCTCGGGGGTCTCTTGAGGAACGGTACGTTCGCCGCTATCTTCACGAGGCTTCCACGAAGCTTCGGTCGTTGCGCTTTCCGCTGCCGGAGCAATGAATGCGCGCCTGCGAACCTGGGTACTTTCAACCTCGTCCTCGGGTTCCTCGGCGGTTTCAGGCTGAGCAGGTGTGCGGCGCGAGAGGGCGTCGGGAACCTCGGTCACCGAAGGAGAGTCTTCAGGCTCTTCTTCCGCGGCCTCGGAAGCAGCCGGGATCGTTGTGGTGTGTGCGGAGTCGGGTGCTTCCTCAGATTCTTCGGGCTCAGATTCTTCGGGGGATGCATCCTTGGACTCTGCGTTGTCCTCAGCAGTTTCTTCAGTCTTTTCCGAGGCCAGCTCAGCATCGACGTCGTCGTGGAAGGTGTGCTCAGAGTCAGTCACGGTGTTCTCAGCGTGCTCGGAGTCCTGGCTATCGTCGTGCGAAGTTTCTTCGCTCGAAGCTTCGTCTGAGGAGGATTCCTCGGGCTGCGCATCCTGCTGTTCCTGGGCTGACTCGGGCTCGGCCTCGGAATGCTCAGAGGTCGAACGCTGTGCAAGAGCATCGTCCACGGATGTCGGGGTGACACCCATGTGGACGGGTTCAACCTGACTGGTTTCGGTAACTGATGCGCCACCGATGATGTCCTCGGTTGCAGATGCCTCACCGGGAAGGGTGACTTCTTCACCGGTCAGTGGTGTTTCCTCACCGGTAGGGGTGTGATCGGTATCTTCCGTCACCTTGTCAACGTCTTCCTTGTGTTCCTGGTCAGACATGGGACCTCCTCTTCTCGTGCTGACGATAACGAGAAAACGAATATTTTTGGGGATTACCCGCCGAGAAGCGCTGGATTATGCGACTTGGTCAGAGCTTGATGCGTCGTTGGGAGCGTAGCGGCGAGCCCAGTAAATTCCCAAGGTCGAGGCCGCAAGGATCATTCCGTAGGCGGAAATAGTCGATGCGGACATCAAAATCTGGGTCCACATTGACTTTCCGGGGGTCACGACAGCACCGGAGAGGCTTGTTCCAACGGGAATCAGAAGGAAGGCGGGGATGATGTAGGTCCAAGCGACGACCTGAGGGCCGATCATTGACCAGCGCGAAACCAGCGCGATCATTCCCAAGATAACGGCAACTGCGATGCCCTCCGATGTATGCATGGGGGTCTGTGCAATAACGCCGTGCAGTCCGCTGGAAGCCATTGGAAGCGAATCGGCAGGAGCGCAGCGAACGAGAAGGACGACGGCAATAACTCCGAGCGGAAGTGAAGCCACTGCGACTGCGATTCGCTCACCCCGGTGGCGCTGAAAGGACATCAGCTGATCGGAATCCTGGCTGTTTTCGCGCGCTCGGTGAGTCAGAGCCAAAGCAACTCCGCCACCAAAAAGGATCGCAGTTACGCATAAGGGGTAGAGATTCCAGGTTTGTGCGGCGGAAATGTCATTGGTTGAAAGGTTTGAGGCCACAAGGAAGTGGACTCGAAGGTAACCAAAGGTCTGTAAGAAACCAATAACAAGTTCCCAAGCGGCAGCAATGAACATACCAATGGAATTGCGCTCACAGTTGATAGAAATCATGGCCAGAAGAATGGCCGAAAAAGCCATGCCGATCATGCCCTCGACCGAGGCCAAGGGAACACCAATCGCAGCTCGCGCCTGAAGATCCGCGAGCGACATTCCCATGAGGATCAGGGCAAGGGGCGCAAAGATGACAGCGAAGATCGCTGGACGCAGGACAGCGCCGACCGGGAGGGACAATCTGGACATATATCAAGTATGCCGGTACTAGCTGGGAATTGAGCGGTGTGCCCAATAGCCGATGCCTATTCCTCCTGCCAAAGCGACGGGAATCATCGCGCGGGCAAGGCGGGTGCGCTTACGGCCCCGGATTCGCACTGTTCGTGTAAAGGAAAGCGTCGGCCATTCGCGCTCGCGAGCAAGCGCCGCAAGCGCTCGATCAGGGTTCACTGCCCTGGGGTTCCCCACTAATTCGAGCATCGGCAGGTCAGAGATGGAATCGCTGTACGCAAAGGATTCATTCAAGTCCCAACCGCGTTCGCGGGCCAAAGCTGCGCAGGCCTCGGCTTTTCCTTCTCCGTGATTGAAGTGGGTAATGGTTCCGTCGGCTAAGCCATCCTGGCCCTGCCCGACAATCGTGGATAACGCATCGGGGATCGAAAGCAGGTGCGCGATGGGGCGAACGATCTCTAGCGGTGAGGCAGATGCGATGACAACGTGGTGCCCCAGAAGTCGGTGGTGATCGATCAGTGCCAATGCTTCCCTGTAACACAGGGGCGCGATTGTTGAATTTGTGACGTTATTGACGATTTTTTCAACGTACTGTGGGTCCCAGCCGCGAGTGAGTTCACCCAAGGCATGCATCATCGACCGCATTCGTTCATCGTCAGCGCCCGTGAAGAGGTAGGGAAGTTGGACGAGGGTTGCCCGCAGGGAATCCCAGCGGCTCATGACTCCCGCGTGAACCAGCGGGCTGCTCAGTGCCATTGCCGAGGCCGTGGCCAAGATGGTCTTGTCAAGATCGAAAAAGGCCGCGATACGGGTATCACCTTCCGGGTGCTGATTAGCGCCGGGTAGGGCAGGTTTGAGAATTTCTGTGTTGTTATTGAGGATGGTCATCGTTGACACCTTGGCTTGATGCGGAAACAGCAGTGTTATCCACAGGGGCGGGATTAGCTCTAGTTTTCCACAGATTTTGCGGTCGCGGTGGTATTCCGTGGAAAGAAAATTCACGCTCTTACCATGAAGAGCGAAGGCTACGTTGCATTTTGGGAACTTTCGCAAGGTGCTGAGCAATCATTGCGTGCGGTCTGTGCTTTGTTGGGGATTAATACTCGCCAGTGCCATCCAGAAGAATGTGAGCGTACGGAATTCCGCGTTGAGGAAGTGATCTGCGCTGTCCTTGGTAGGAGCGAAGATCGACGTGGGTGGGAACACCGTGGAATCCACGTGTTGGTTATCGGAGATACGCTGCGTCTTCCAGGTTGTGAGAAGGCGATCGGGCAGCTCATCCTTGCAGACCATGCGCGCTGGCAGAATACGGTATCGCCGCATTCTTCCCACCTTTGCGTGGGAATCGCAGGTTGGAGCGGGGGAGTAGGGGTCTCTGCCCTTACCTGGGATCTGTGTGCGGACACGGGAAGTGTTTTAGTGAATTGCTCGGGACCGGGACCTGCACGAGGCCGTGGCGGACACATCCTTGTTCCCGAGGATGGGCAGGTGGCATGGTCACGCTTGAGCAAAGGTGAGCGTTATTTCCTTCCCTCGATCGCGAAAAGTCTTCCCTGCGCTCAGGGAGTGTCTTTTGTCGGCGGGGATTCACGCGGCTATGCCGATTCAGATGACTCACGGCTCCCGGGGCTTCTTGCTGCTTTGCGTGAAACTCGCACTGTGGTGTGTGATCTGGGGAGATGGGGAGCTCAATGCGAACAAACTGCAAGAAATTTCGATGCGCTCATTCTTATAGGTTTGGGAGATGCGGTTGGGGCCGCGCGTCTGTGTGCTCTCAGTGCGTCATTTCCATTCCCGTGTCGAAGTTTTCTCTTAATCGCGCCACCTCCACGTGGTGGATTCTTTTCACGAACTCCACTTAGCGGGCACATCTCTTCGACTCAAATCTCTCAAATTACCCACACCGAAGGAATGGGGGTGCATCCAGCGGGGATAAGGCCTCGGCAGGGGCGAAAAGGAAGGCGTGCCCGCTCACGACTGTGGGAACAGATTGTGGAGCGCACGCAATGAGCCTGATCGACGATTGCCTTGTAATGGCGCATTCGGGAAAGAAGGATGACCAGGCTGCGATACCTATCAAACCTATCGGGATGGGAATTGACGAGCTTGGTACGCATTTGGAAGAACTCGAAGCTCGTTTCAATGGCTTGGGAAAGATATTGGCTCCCTTGATTCACCTTCCCGGAATTACGGATATCTTGGTGAATTCCACGCAGGTGTGGGCCGATTGCGGGCAGGGGGTTCAGCCGGCTGAATGCTCTTTTGACAGTGAAGAAGAAGTGCGTGAATTAGCTGTCACAATGGCAGGAATCTGCGGAAAGCGTTTAGATGATGCGGCTCCGATCGTTGATGGAGTCTTACCCATGGGGATTCGTCTTCACGCTGTTATCCCACCACTTTCTGGTGGGGGAACTCTGATTTCTCTGAGGATTCCTGCCAGAAATGGTCTCAGCATTGGGCAGATGCGTGAGATGGGGAGCATTGACAACACCTCATTTCAGGTGCTGATGCGCGCCCTTGATATGCGCTGCAACATCCTTATTTCTGGTGCTACGGGAAGCGGAAAAACCACTCTGCTTGCAGCACTTTTGGGCGTGTTGCCCGCCGCTCAGAGGCTGATCTGTATCGAGGAAATGAGCGAATTAAATCCTCAACATCCCCATGTTGTTCACCTTCAAGCCAGGCAGGCTAATGCTCAGGGGCGCGGGGAAGTGAGTCTTTCGGAATTGGTCCGAGCTGCTATGCGTATGAGGCCGGACCGCATCGTTTTAGGGGAATGTAGAGGTATCGAAGTTCGCGACATTATGACTGCTTTGAATACCGGGCACCGCGGAAGTTTTGCCACGATTCATGCGAATACTCCCGCAGAAGTTCCCGCCCGACTTGCGGCATTGGGAGCGCTCGCGGGAATGGATGCTCGGGCAACGGATCTGCAGGCAAAGGCAGCATTTCAGGTAGTTGTCCATATGGAGCGTGTTGCTCATGGTCCAAAGCGCGGCACCCGCCAGCTGACACAGATCGGGATTTTTGGGATGGAGGATGGGGTACTTGCGTGCAACTGTGCCTATCGATGTGATTGCCGAGGCCGCGGCACCCCCGGACCAGCGTGGGAAGGACTGCGCGCATTGCTTACTGAGGGCCCCTGATGCAGGCCAGGACATTTCGGCGTGTACTGATGTGGGATCCGCATCCATTGACACGGGGGCAGCAGCGATTCTGGTCGAATCTGCACCGCGTGCACACTCGACCTTGGAGCGGGACTACTTCATATTCCACCCTTACCGAAGCGGCTCAATCTCTAAGAAAAGTCAGTGCTTTGGTTCGTGCTGGGTTGCCCGCGCGTGATGCATGGCTACAGGTGGGTGAAGGAGAAGAAGGAGTTCCCTATGGGGTTGCTTCCACTGTTTACAAACAGGCTGGAGAGCATGCGCGTATGGTTACTGCAGCCTGCGCAGTTTCTTACGAATTAGGTGCTCCTTTGTCAGCGGTTTTGGATGCTTTGGCACAAAACTTTGATGATATTGAGCGCATTCAAAAGGCGCGACGAGTCGCTGGTGCTGGCCCCGCCCTATCCGCGAAGATCCTCAACTTACTGCCACTGCTGGCACTGCTCGCGGTATTCATCATGGGGATTAACCCATTTCCTGTGCTTGTTGATGGGGGAGTGGGTTCGATGTGTGCAGTAATCGGACTGTCATTTTTGGGAGCGGGGCGATGGGTCTCGCTTCGTCTTATACGCCGATCGTCATGTCAATGGGAGGAAGTTGCGCAGGAAGATATCGCAATCATCTGTGAGCTGGTAATCGCTGCATTGGAGTCTGGAGTGTCAATTCCTCGTGCGCTGGAGTGCATTGGACGTTCAGCGGAAATCGAAGAGCTGGTGAGAGCCGCCAGTTGTTTGACTCTTGGCGTGCGGTGGGATCGCACCTGGGAGGGATGCAGTGAGGGGATAACAA
>ERZ773037.1741-NODE-1741-length-11173-cov-4.598129_pt1 | contig 11173 bp, 10 predicted proteins | sample MGYA00511466_ERZ773037 | MGnify/ENA primary metagenome ERZ773037 (study PRJEB29015, sample SAMEA2738146) | human oral metagenome | biome: human oral; feature: human-associated habitat; material: saliva | place: China | collected 2202 ...
ACAATTTATAAATACTAGACATAAAAATCAAAAAATTAATTATGATAATGTCCTTAAAGAGTTAATAAAAGAATGGGAAAAAACAAATTTTAGGCCAAAAATATTAATACATTCTTGTTGTGCACCTTGTAGTACATATGTATTAGAATATTTATCTGAATTTAGTGATATAACAATATTCTTCTCAAATTCTAATATTCATCCAAAAGAAGAATACATAAAGCGTATGCTTGTACAAAAAGATTTTGTTGAAGAATTTAATAAAAGAAATGAGAAAAAAATAAAATTTCTAGCAGATGAGTATGATCCAAGTAAATTTATTCGAGCGGTAAAAGGTCATGAGGAAGACAGAGAAGGTGGAGATAGATGTCATATTTGTTATGAGATGAGATTAGACTCTTCAGCATTAAAAGCTCAAGAATTAGGTTATGATTATTTTGCTTCAGCTTTAACATTAAGTCCAAAGAAAAATGCAACAGTTATTAATGAAGCAGGATATGTTCTTCAAGAACAAGTTTCGATATATTATTTACCATCTGATTTTAAAAAGAACAATGGTTATAAGCGTTCTATAGAAATGTGTAATGATTACAATATTTATAGACAATGTTATTGTGGTTGTGTGTTTGCTGCAAAAGATCAGGGGATTGACTTTAAAGAGATAAATAAAAATGCTCGTGATTTCAACAGAAATCATGAAGATTATGAACGATTTAAATCTATAATAAAAACAGGTGGAGAAATAGTAAAATAAATTAAGTTTACTATATAAAACTAAAAACTAAACAATTTTTAATAAAATATAGATATTGAATGCTAAAAAGAAAGTTATTTGAAAATAGAATAACTTTCTTTTCTTTTTCTTTGGAAATCTTTTATTTTATCATTAAATTTGTATTTTCATGATATTTTCAATAAATAATAAGATAATCAAGTACAGTATTAAAGAAATGGCTTTCTTAATTATAAATTAAGAAAAAGTTTAAACTCTATACAAATAGAAAATACTTGTAAATATTGCTTTCATATGTTATTATTTGAATGTAAATATTTTTTTAATAAAGGAGACATAAACTATGTTACAAAGAGGATATAAAGTAATTGACGAAACAGGAATTCACGCTAGACCAGCTACACTTTTAGTACAAGCTGCTTCTAAATTCCAATCTACTATTGAATTAGAGTACAACGGACGTAAAGTTAACTTAAAATCTATCATGGGTGTAATGAGTCTAGGTGTTGGTAAAGATGCTGAAATTACAATTTACACTGATGGAGCTGATGAAGAAGAAGCAATCAATGCTTTAGAAGAAACAATGAAGAAAGAAGGATTAGTATAATATGTTACAACTAAAAGGTATAGCAGCATCTCAAGGTATATCTTTTGCAAAAGCATATAAATTCGTTGAACCAGATTTATCAGTTAAAGAAGAAAAAATTCAAGATGTAGAAGCAGAAGTTAAAAGATTTGAAGAAGCAATTGAAGTTTCTAAAAAAGAATTAACTATAATTAAAGAAAAAGCTTTAGAAAATCTTGGTGCTGATAAAGCAGCTATCTTTGAAGCGCATCTTCTAATTTTAGAAGATCCAGAGTTTATGGGAACTGTAAAAACAGACATTGAATCTAAAGTAATTAATGCAGAGTATGCACTTAAAGAAACTTCAGATATGTTTGTTTCTATGTTTGAAGCTATGGATAACGAATATATGAAAGAACGTGCAGCTGATATTCGCGATGTTTCTAAACGTATTTTAGCTCATCTTTTAGGAGTAGACTTACCAAACCCTAGTTTAATTGATGAGGAAGTTATTATTATAGCTGAAGATTTAACTCCATCTGATACAGCTCAACTAAATAAACAATTTGTTAAAGGTTTTGCAACTAACATAGGTGGACGTACATCTCACTCTGCAATTATGGCTAGATCTTTAGAAATACCTGCAGTAGTAGGAACAAGTACTATAACTGAAGAAGTTAAAAACGGTGATGTTTTAATTCTTGATGGTTTAGAAGGTGTTGTATTAGTAAATCCTGATGAAGCTACAACAGCTGAGTACCGTAAAAAACATGATGAGTTTGAAGCGCAAAAAGCAGAATGGGCTAAATTAGTAACAGAAAAATCTGTAACATCTGATGGTCATGAAGTTATTTTAGCTGCAAATATCGGGACACCTGCTGATTTAGAAGGTGTTAATAACAATGGTGGAGAAGCTGTTGGTTTATACCGTACAGAGTTCTTATATATGGGACGTGATCAACTTCCAACAGAAGAGGAACAATTCGAAGCTTATAAAGCTGTTTTAGAAGGAATGGGTGATAGACCTGTTGTTGTTCGTACTCTTGATATTGGTGGAGATAAAGAACTTCCATATTTAGATTTACCAAAAGAAATGAATCCATTCTTAGGATTTAGAGCTATTCGTTTATGTTTAGAAGAAAAAGATTTATTTAGAACACAACTAAGAGCATTATTACGTGCATCTGTATATGGTAAGCTTTGTGTTATGTTCCCAATGATCGCTACTGTTCAAGAATTTAGAGCTGCCAAGGCTTTATTCTTAGAAGAAAAAGAAAAATTAGTTGCAGAAGGTGTTGCAGTTAGCAACGATATCGAATTAGGTATTATGGTTGAGATTCCTTCAACTGCTGTTATTGCTGATATTTTTGCAAAAGAAGTTGATTTCTTCTCAATCGGAACTAATGACCTTGTTCAATATACTATGGCAGCAGACCGTATGAGTGAAAAAGTTTCTTATCTATATCAACCATATAATCCAGCAATTTTACGTCTTGTGAAAAATGTTATTGAAGCATCTCACAAAGAAGGTAAATGGACAGGAATGTGTGGAGAGATGGCTGGAGATACATTAGCTATTCCTCTGTTACTAGGTATGGGACTTGATGAGTTTTCAATGTCAGCTACTTCAATTTTACAAGCACGTAGCCAAATTAAAAACTTATCACTAGAAAAAATGAAAGAATTAGTTGATAAAGCTATAATGTGCTCTACAACTGAAGAAGTTCTTGCTTTAGTAGAAGAATATACAAAATAGTAAAAATAACACTCTCAAGTAATTGGGAGTGTATTTTTATTGAAGTAAATTTCTTACTTTAATACCGTATAATAGTTGACATTATACGTATTTTATATTATTATTTTAAATATAATTTTTAAAAACGATGATTAAGACGGTATATTGAAGGTTTTTAACAGGGAGCAGCTTTTTAACTGAGAGAGTTGTACTAACTGACTTTATATTTTCAGCTTATGAGTAATTGTATGAGTATTATATGAGTATTATATGAGTACAATCGGGTAGTGCCCGTTATTAAACTAACAAAATATATATTTTGTTTTGAGGAAGCATATGCTTTGAAACTGGGTGGTACCACGATTAATTCGTCCCTAAGAACCGATAGTTCTTTAGGGGCTTTTTATTTTGGATAATTTAAAGTACTTATACTGAAAAATATTATAATATGTAAATCAAGGAGGATTTTATGTCTTTAGAAAAAATTAGAGAAGAATATCTTGAATTGGTAAAAGAAGTAAAAAATGAAAAAGAGCTTTATGATTTAAGAGTTAAATTTTTAGGTAAAAAAGGTGCACTGACTGATATTATGAAGAGTGCTCGCGATCTTTCTCCAGAAGAAAGACCAAGTTTCGGTAAACTAGTTAATGAGGTAAAAACATTTATTAATAATAGTTTAGAAGAGAAAAAAGCTGAGTTAGCAGAAGCAGCATTAGAATTAAAATTAGCTAGCGAAGAAATAGATGTAACATTACCAAGCAAAAAAGTAAGCTTAGGTGGAGTTAATCCATTAAATAAAATTATTGAAGAAATTGAAGAAATATTTATTTCAATGGGATATTCTGTTGCGGAAGGACCTGAAGTTGAAACAGATAAATTTAACTTTGAAATGTTAAATTTACCTAAGGATCATCCAGCTCGTGATATGCAAGATTCTTTCTATATTACTAATGAACTACTTATGAGAACTCAAACGTCTCCTGTTCAAGCTAGAGAAATGTTAAAAGCTAATGGTGAAGGACCAGTAAAAATAATATGTCCAGGTAAAGTATTCCGTAGAGATAATGATGATGCAACACACTCACATCAATTTACTCAAATTGAAGGTTTAGTTGTTGATAAAAATATTACTTTTAGTGATCTAAAAGGAACATTGGAGCACTTTATTAAAGCTGTATTTGGTGAAAATAAAAAAATACGTCTTCGTCCAAGTTTCTTCCCATTTACTGAACCTTCAGTAGAGGTCGATGTATCTTGGGGGAATGAAGATGACGAAGAAAATATTAAATGGTTAGAAATTTTAGGTGCAGGAATGGTTCACCCTAATGTACTACGAATGGCAGGATTCGATCCTGAAGTGTATAGTGGATTTGCATTTGGAATGGGTCCAGAACGTGTAGCAATGCTTAAATATGGTATTAGCGATATAAGAAGTTTCTATACAAATGATGTTAGATTTTTACAACAATTTAATAGTGATAGAAACGATTAATAGGAGGTAACAATGTTAGTAAGTTATAATTGGTTAAAACAATATACAAATATAGAAGATAATGCTACTGATTTAGCAGAAAAAATTACTCGTGGTGGGATAGAAGTTGAAGGTGTTGAATATTTAGCGGATAATATTTCTAATGTAGTAGTAGGTTATGTTGAGACTAAAGAAAAACATCCTGATGCTGAAAAACTTAATGTTTGTACTGTTAATACAGGTGAAGAAGAGAATTTACAAATAGTATGTGGGGCTCCTAATGTTGAGGCTGGTCAATATGTAATAGTAGCAAAAGTTGGAGCAACTTTACCTGGTATAAAAATTAAAAAAGCAAAATTACGTGGTGTAGAATCTCAAGGTATGATTTGCTCACTTAAAGAATTAGGATTAAACCAAAGTGTTGTTCCTAAAAATTATCAAGATGGAATCTATGTTTTTGAAAGTGAACAAAAACTTGGTGCTGATGCAGTCGAAGTATTAGGCTTAAATGATTATATACTAGATTTATCTATAACTCCTAATAGAGCTGATGCTTTAAGTATGAGAGGTTTAGCATATGAATTAGGTGCTTTATATAATCAAAAAGTTTCTTTTGCTGATAAGGAAGTTGAAGAAAACTATTCTGACACTGAACTAAAAGTTGTTGTTGAAAGTAATGCATGTCAAAACTATTTAGGACAAGTTGTAAAAAATGTAGAAGTAAAAGATTCTCCATTATGGCTTCAAACTCGTCTTATGAATTCTGGTATTCGTCCAATAAATAATATTGTTGATGTTACAAATTATGTACTACTTGAATTTGGACAACCAATGCATGCTTTTGATAAAGATTTAGTTGGTAATAATATTGTTGTAAGAAATGCTAATAAAGGTGAAATATTAGAAACTCTTGATGGTGAAGAAAGAAAACTTCAAGAAAGTGATTTAGTAATTACTGATGGAGTTAAACCAATTGCTCTAGGTGGAGTAATGGGTGGTAAAAATACTGAAGTAAGTAATAATACTAAAAATATTATTCTAGAATCAGCGTATTTTAATCCTGTAAGTGTACGTCGTACATCTGCAGCTCACGGATTAAGAAGTGATTCTTCTGCAAGATTTGAAAAAGGTATTGATCCTAATATGCAAAAAGCTGCATTACAAAGAGCGGTAGAATTAATTTTAGAATTATGCCCTAATGCTACTGTCGAAAAATCAGTAGGTGTAGTTAATAAAGAACAAGAAAAAGAAGTAGTTATTAGTACTAGTTATATTAATAATTACCTAGGTATTACATTATCAACTCAAGAAATAATTTCTATTTTAAAAAGTTTAAGTTTTTCAGTGGATGTTAATGGTGAAGAATTAACTGTTAAAATACCTACTCGTCGACCAGATATATCAATTAAACAAGATTTAGTTGAAGAAGTTATTCGTATTTATGGTTATGATAACCTTGCTTCAACTTTACCAAAATTCTCAAAAACTACAAAAGGTGGTTTAACATATACTCAACGAGCTATTCGTGATTTAAGAAAAGTATATGTTGGTTTAGGATTTAATGATACAATTAATTACTCTTTAGTTTCTGACGAAGAGTCAACTCAATTTACACTTGAAAATCATCATAAAGTAAGATTAATGATGCCGATGACTGAAACACATTCAACATTACGTCAAAGTTTAATTCCAGGACTATTAAATACTGTTCAATATAATGTAGCAAGAAAACAAAAAGATTTAAAACTATTAGAAATTGGACGAGTATTCTTTGGTAGTGGTGATGATAATATTCAACCAAAAGAGACTCTTTATCTGAGTGCTGCATTAACAGGTGAAGAAAAAGGTACTAAGTGGCTAAAAGAAAGCAGTACTATTGATTTTTATACTGCAAAAGGTTACTTAGAGGTAATCTTTGAAAGACTTGGGTTAGATGAGAAAGTATCTTATAAAAAAGCGAAAATTGATGGTATGCATCCTGGAAGAACAGCAGAAGTTTATTTAGGAGAAAAACGTATTGGGTTTATTGGTGAAATTCATCCAGTAGTCGCATCAGATAAAGATTTAAATGAAACTTATGTATTTGAAATAAACTTAGATGAAGTAATTTCCGAATCAAAAGTTAAACCAAAATATGAAGAAGTTACAAAATATCCAGAAATTACACGAGATATAGCTATGTTAGTTGATTTAAAAGATGAATATCAAAATATATATAATGTGATTGAAAGTATTAATAGTAAACTTATTACTAAAATTGAATTGTTCGATATATATGTAGGACCTGAATTATTAGTTGGTAAAAAATCAATTGCATTAACAATTACATATAGCGATAAAGAAAAAACATTAACTGATGAAGAAGTAACTAAAGTTCATGAAAAAGTACTTAAAGCACTTGATGAGTACGGAGCAATCATAAGGTAGGACAAAAAAATGGTTATGCAAATTGTATTGTTTATTGTAATAGCGTACCTCATAGGGTCAATATCACCTGCTTTATTAGTAGGAAAGATATTTTATAATACTGATATTAGAACTATGGGAAGTGGAAACCTTGGAACAACCAATACTTTTAGATGTCTAGGTAAAAAGGCTGGAGTAATAGTATTTGTTCTGGATATTTCAAAGGGAATAATAGCAACAATGTTGCCTTCGCTAGTATTAGGAAGAGTTGGTTATCTTTCAATCTTTGGGGCATTTGCAATGATAGGACATGTTTATCCTATCTTTGCAAACTTTAAAGGTGGAAAAGCTGTAGCAACAGGTTCAGGGGTATTTATATTTTTATATCCTACCTTAAGTCTTATACTAGTAGCTATTTTCTTCAGTACCTTATTCATAACAGGCTACGTTTCATTAGGTAGTATTTTAATATGTTTAACATCTATAGTATATCTATCAATTTTTGAATCAGGAATTGATAAATGGGTAATGATAGTAATGTGTATTTTTGTAATATATATGCATAAATCTAATATTAAAAGATTACTTAATGGAACTGAGAATAAATCTAAAGTAAAGATAAAATTAGGAGCGAAGAAATAAATGGGGATAATTAGTGGAACACAACTAGCAAAAAAATTACGTGAAGAAATAAAAGCGGAAGCATCTTTATTACGTGAAAAAGGAATAACACCAACTTTAGCTGTAGTTTTAGTAGGTGATAATAAGGCATCAAGAAGTTATGTTAACTCGAAACATAAAGCTTGTTTAGAAAATAATATTAATTCTATTAAAATAGAATTAGATGAATCTATTAGTACTGAGCAATTATTAGAAGAAATTAATAAATTAAATAATGATAAAAATGTACATGGTATTTTGGTACAATTACCTTTACCTAAACATATTGATGCAGAAAAAGTATTAAATGCAGTATCTGTAGAAAAAGATGTTGATGGTTTCCATCCTATCAATGTTGGAAAATTAGTTATAGGAGAAGCAAAATTAATCCCTTGCACACCTTTAGGGATATTAGAAATGATTAAATCAACGGGGGAAGATATTTCAGGGAAACTTGCTTTAGTTATTGGACGTAGTAACATTGTAGGTAAGCCTATTTCTACATTATTATTACAAAATAATGCTACGGTAATAACAGCTCATTCTCGCACAAAGGATCTTGAAAAACTAATTGAGCAAGCTGACATAATTGTAAGTTGTGTAGGTGTAGCTCATTTCCTAACAGGTGATGAGAAAGTGAAAGAGAATTGTACTATAATTGATGTTGGTAATAATTATAGTGATGGAAAACTAGTAGGGGATGTTAATACTGAAAAATTTGTAGATAGAGTAGCTCACATTTCTCCAGTTCCAGGAGGGGTTGGTCCATTAACAATTACAATGTTGATGAGAAATACTTTAACAGCATCTTACGATTTAACAAAATAAACACATAAAATATATTATTATTAATGAGATAAAATCAAAAGAAGTTTTGGTTTTATCTCATAATTTTAGAGATATATAATTGAAATGTGATTAAATTAATGATACAATAGTATATTGTACAAGTATGTGCATTTATTTTTAAGAATTATAGACTTATAAATTACACTATGGTATAATTTATAAAATGAAATTGAGATAAATAAAGTAAAAGGAGTGCAGTTCATGATTAAATTTCTAGGTAAAGTTGCTACTGAAATGAAAAAAGTAAGTTGGCCAACTTTTAATGAACTTGTTAGAAAAACAGTTATCGTAATTGTTGTAGTTGGAATACTAATGTTATTCAGTTATGTAGTTGATTTAGGAATAACTGCTGGAATTAGACGTTTTAGTAGATAAGAGAGGTTATTATGAGTGATACAGTAAATAAAGAATGGTATGTTATACATACATATTCTGGATATGAAAATAAAGTAAAAGATAATTTAGAAAAAAGAGTAGAGTCATTAAATATGGAAGATAAGATTTTTAGAATCGTAGTTCCAGAAGAAAAAGAGACTATTATTACTCCAACAGGAAAGAAAAAAGAAGTAAATAGAAAAACATTTCCTGGATATGTTTTAGTGGAACTTGTTATGACTGATGATTCTTGGTTTGTAGTGCGTAATACTCCAGGTGTTACAGGATTTGTAGGTTCACATGGTGGAGGTTCTAAACCTAGTCCACTTCTTCCTGAAGAAATTAATTTTATTTTACAACAAATGGGGCTTTCAAGCGTTGTTGATGTAGATATCGAAGTAGGAGACCATGTTCGTGTTATTTCTGGGCCATTTGTAGATATGGAAGGTAAAGTGGTGAATATAGACCTTAATAATTACAAAGTAGATGTAATGATCGAACTTATGGGTAGAGAAACAAAAGTTGAATTAGAACTGTATAATATTGAAAAATTCTAGGAAAGGAAAAGCTATTGTAAAATAGTAGGTATGAGTGTGGAAAAAATAGCTATTGTAATGGATTCGACAGCATATTTACCAGATGAATTAACAAAAGAATTAAATATTAGAACGGTTTATTTAAATATAGTTATTGATGGAAATTCTTATAAAGAGGTTATTGATATGCCTCTTGATAAATACTATGATTATTTAAAGGATCCTAATAATTCTTTTCCAACAACCTCTCAACCAGCAATTGGGGAAGTTGTTTCATGCTTAGAAAAATTAAAAGAAGAAGGTTATACAGATGTTATTGCTATAGCACTATCTAGTGGTATAAGTGGAACATTTTCATCATACTCTGTAGCTGATCTTATGGTTGATGGTATTAATGTTCACCCATTTGATTCTGAAGTTGCTTGTCATCCTGAAGGATATTATGCAATTAAGGCAGCTATGCTAATTAAAGAAGGTAAGAATTCTAAAGAAATCATGGCTGCATTAGATGAAATGAAAAAAGTTTCAAAAGCGTATTTTATGGCTGACGACTTATCTCATTTACAGCGTAGTGGTCGCTTAAATGGTGCACAGGCTATGGTTGGTAACTTGTTGCAAGTTAAACCTTTATTACATTTTGAGGATAAGGTAATCGTACCATTCCAAAAAATACGTACTTATAAAAAAGTTGTATTAAGAATTTATGAATTATTTGATGAATTTTATCAACAACATAAGGATGAAAACATTTCTGTATGTGTTCTTCATGTAGATGCCATAGAAAAGGCGGAAGAGATTAAAAATCATATAAAAGAAGTTTATCCCAATGTTAATGTCGAAATAGACGCAATTACTCCTGTAGTATCAACTCATCTTGGGATTGGAGCTATAGGTTTTGCGTGGACAATATTATAAAAAATTTTTGAGGTGAGATTATGGTTCAAACTATGGCGCATACTTGTTATAGAGTTGCTGATTTAGAAAAATCAATTAAGTTTTATACGGAAGCATTTGATTTTAAAGTAAGTAGAGAAAGAGATTTTAAAGAATATAAATTTACTTTAGTATATTTGACTTTACCAGGTTCTGATTATGAATTAGAGTTAACTTATAATTATGATCATGGTTCATATGATTTAGGAGATGGTTACGGTCATATTGCAATTTCAGTTTCTGATTTAGAAGGTTTATATGAGAAACATAAAGAGGCAGGATACGACGTTACAGATTTAAAAGGTTTACCAGGATTCCCGCCAAGTTATTACTTTATCAAAGATCCAGATGGATATAAGATTGAAGTTATTCGTGATAAGTAAGACAAATTAATTGATTTCTCTTATTTATTGTGATACAATGTAACTACATTGAAATAAATTACCGAAAGGGTGGTGAATTTTGAAAGTTCTCCACTTTTTTATATTGCAATTTTAGATTTTAGAAAGAGGTGTAATATGAGTATAGTACAAAGAGTAAAAGCTATTGCAGATGAGCAAACAAAAGATACAGTATATTCACTTTATGATGTAGAATATGTAAAAGAAGGTAGTGAATTCTTCTTACGCATTTACTTCGATAAAGATGGTGGTTTAACACTAGATGATTGTGTACTTTTAAGTGAAAAACTAGCAGAAGAATTGGATAAAGAGGATTTTATAAGCGACAAGTATTATCTTGAAGTTTCTTCGCCAGGTATAGAACGTGAGTTAAGAAATCTGGAAGAAGTTATCGATTCAATAGGTAAGCATGTATATATAAAAACTTATGAGAAAATAGATAATCAAAAAGAATTCTATGGTGACATATTAGGTGTTGAAGATCAAGAAATTATTATTGAGTATAAAGA